>Ga0307515_10014878_pt1 | contig 14383 bp, 14 predicted proteins | sample 17_EM_MG_FD_194513 | JGI IMG/M metagenome (GOLD analysis project Ga0307515, IMG submission 194513) | Populus trichocarpa ectomycorrhiza microbial communities from riparian zone in the Pacific Northwest, United States - 17_EM | ecosystem: Host-associated > Plants > Roots > Unclassified | place...
ACCACGTCGAACGCCGCGAGCGCGAGCGTGATCGAGTGCGCGACGGTGAAGGCGGTCACCACGCGCAGCACGTCTGCCAGCACCGGCCGCAGGTTGGGGGCCGCCTTCCACCCGCGGGCCGGCGTGCGCACCAGCACGGCAGGCAGCAGCAAGGCGAGCAGGAACAGGATGTGGTCGGTGCCGATCAGGATGTGGTGCATTCCCTCCAGCACGAATCCGGCGAAGCCCGCCGGGGGCGCCTCGCCAGCGGCCAGCTCGAAGCGATGGGCCGCGGCGGCCGGCACCAGCACGGCGATATCGCTCTGCGTGCCGCGCTGCACGCGCACGATGCCGCGGTGTGTGGGGTCGGTCTGCGTGAACAGCGTGTAGCGCACGTCGAGCTGGTGCACGTCGGCCGGGCAGGTCCAGCGGCGGATCAGCACGGCGTAGCGGCCGTCGCTGTGTTCGTCGAGCTGCGGCGTGCCGAGGGCTTCGGCGCTGCACGGCTGGCCATCGGCGCTCAGCGCGAGGCCCTTCTGGGCCAATTGGGCGATGTCGTTCCAGCGGGTGCGCACTTCGCGCCATTCGAGTTGGCCGTTGTCGTCGGCATCAAGCGCGAGTTCGCGGTCGAGATCGCGCAAGGCGATGTCGAAACGCTGTTCGACGTGGGGGCCTTCCACCTGCAGCTGCAGGTAGGCATCGCTGGGCTTGTGCGCCATCGCCCACATCGGCAACAGCAGCCCCGCCAGTGCGAGGGCGTGAAGAAGGCGCTTCATGTCGTGCCCTTCGATGCGCTGGCGATGGGATTCAGCCGCGCATCCTGCAGGCCGGTGTCGCGCACCAGGCGCCACACCGGTTCTGCTGCCTGCACCTGGCCGGCGGCACGGGCTGCGCGCACCAGTACCAGCGCGTCCGCAGGTTCCTTCTGCACCGCCCAGTTGGCTTGCGCGCAGGCCAGCGCGGCGGCGGCGTTGTCTTTCAGCTCGAGCTCGAAGCGGGCTTGCTCGCGGCCGTGGCTGCGGTCGCCGCGCAAGGCTGCAGCGGCGAAGCGCGCGGCCAGCGTGGCGATGGCGGTATCGGCCTGCGGATCGTGGCTGCGCCGACGGGCGATCGCCAGGCGCAGCAGGAGGGCATCGGCATCTTCGCGGCCGGTGAGCAGGGTGATGACCTCGGCGTTGCGGCTGCGGTCGAGCAGCCAGTCGGCGTAGGCGGCGAGGGTGTAGACGTCGGGCTGCGGCGTTTGCAAGGCTTGGCGATACAGGGCTTGTGCCGAGTCATCACCCCGGCGCTCGGCGAGTTCGGCGCGGACCAAGCTGAGCCAGCCGGCCGACGGGTCGTTTCCTGCTTGCCGGGCCAGACGGGCGAGCGTGGTCTGGGCGCGGTCGGCTTGACCTTGCAGGCCGGTCAACTCGGCCAGGCAAGCTTGTGCCGGCAGCTGCACCGCGTTGCCCAGCGCGGCATAGCGCTCGTTGCCCAATCGCCCGCATCCGGCAGCGGCTTCTCGCCAGCGGCCCTGCACCTGCAGCACCGACGCGCGCGTCAGCTCGGCCTGGGCCTGCAAGAGCAGGGGCGTGGCGCTGCCTTCGCGCAACAGCGCGTCGAGGTCGACCAGCGCGGCATCGAAGTCGTGCTGACTTTGGCGCACCGTGGCGCGCAGCAGGCGCACGGCCGGTGGCGGCTCGGCCAGGGCCCACCACGGTGCGAGTGCCGCTTCGGCCTGGCCCAGTGCACGCGGGTCGCCGAGCTGGCGCGCGCGGGCGATGGCCTCGCGCGCCAATTGCACGGCCAGCGGCAGCTGCGTGGGCTGGGCGCGCAGGCGCTCGCGTGCGGCGCGCTGCTGCTGGCGCTGCTCGGGCGTGCCGATGCGCAGGGGCAGGCGCTCGACGACCTCGTCGTCGCTGTGCGGAACGAACGGGGCCGCCCTGGCTGGGCCAGCGAGCCCGCCTGTGCAAACCGCTGCGCACAGGGTAAGGGTTTGCACAAACCTCTGGGTGGAAGAAAGCATGGTCGTGAGCCCGCAAAGATGTGGAGAAAGAAACACAGGAAGGAAAAGCGCGGCCGGCCTCGTGCGCCGGTCGCGCGGTGGCGCATCAGTTCAGCGTCACCGAGTCGTCGGCCTCGCTGGTCGGTGCCAGGGCAAAGGTGTCCAGGCTCAGCGGTTCGTCCGTCTCGCTGGTGCTGGCCACCTGCGCCTTGACGAACTCGGCATAGGCCATGGGCGAAGCGGCCGCCGAGACCGGTACCTCGACCACGGGCGGTGGTGGTTCCTGGGTGGAGTCACCGCCCCCGCCGCAGGCTGCGAGGCCGGCTGCGAGCAGGCCTGCGCAGAGAAGGAGTCGTGTCGTTTTCATGCGCTGCTCCTCAGTGCGTGCCGCCGTTGGGCGTGTACAGGTACGGGAAGGTCGTCATCAAGGGCACCACTGCCTGGTCGACCGCGTCGTGCAGCTTGAAGGAGGTGGCGCCCAGCGGCACGGCCGATGGCTTGCACGCGCCGCCGAAGCCGAGCGCATTGGTGTCGCCGTTGGCCACGCACAAGCCGCCCATCACGGCCACGAGCGAGATGTCGACCACGTCGTCTTTGGGGCGGCGGCCGTTCGGGTAGCCGGCGTTGTCAGTGCCACCGGCGAGGATGTTGCCGACGATGCCGAGCCGGTTCTGGTCCGCGAAGGCCACGGGTGCGATGCCCGTGTTCAGCCGCAGCATTTCGGAGGCGACCACGTTGGCCGGCTTGTTCACGCCGGTGATGCCGGTCAGGAAGGTTGTGACGAGATCGGTGCGCGGGTAGTTGGTTGGCGCGGTGTTCGGCAGGGCCAGCGCGATCTCAAGCAGCTTGGGCAGCGTTGGGTTGGTGACGTAGCCGGCGAATTGGGCGTCGTCCTTCGGCTTGGAGCCGTTGAAGCGGTCCTTGTCCTTCAGGCCGATGACCACCTCGTTGACGAGCGGCATGCCCAGGCGCGAGACCTGCGTCCAGGCGCCGCCGGCTTTCTCGGCGGTCTGGTGGCCGGACTTGGGTGTCGGGTCGAGCAGGCGCGCCTGGCGCAGGCTGGCGGTGGTCCAGCCGCCGATCACCGTCTCGCTGCCGGCGGTGAGGCACGAGGTCGGCACTTCCATCGCGAGCGTGGTGACGTTCTTGGCGTCGAGGGTGTTGGGCGCCGCACCGATCAGTGATGGGTCGGTGATCACACCCACCGGGGCGTTCACCAGGTCGAAGATCACGCCGAGGTTGACGGCGAACGGGTCCTTGCGCTGGCCGACGAACAGCTTGCCCGGCGTGCCGCAACCCGGGATGGTGACGTTGTAGACGTGCTTGGCCGCGTATGCCGTGTAGTCGGGAATCGTCTTCACGCCGATGTTGTCGACCGGCTTGTCGAAGGTGGCGGAGCCACCGGCTGCGTTGGTCACCGCTGCCGATATGCCGGTGCGGCGATCGCCGCGCACGATGTTCACGGTGAAGGTTTCTGCCAGGTTGAGGTTGGCGTCCTTGACGTTGGCCACGCCGCCGGCCTGGATCAGCGGAATGCCCACGCTCTTGTCGCCGACGGGCAGCTCGACGCCCTTGCCGGCATTGGCCAGCGTGTTCTTGAAGCGGAACTGGAAGGTGATGTCTTCCTTCGCATCGCCGTTGTTGTCGATGTGAATCTCGTACAGCGCGTTCGGGTCGAGCGAGAAGTAGTTCGGGCCGCCGTAGGCGTCTTGCAGCGGCTCGTAGTTGGCGATCAGCGTGGTGTAGGCGGCTCGGCCGGCTTCATAGCTGCGGAACATGTAGAAGTCGGTCGCATCCACCTTGGGCACGGTGGTGATGAACGGTGCTTCGCGGTGGCTGGAAGCGCCAGCCGTGCCGCAGACCGCCAGCAGCGCGGCTGCCAGCAGGGGTGTGGCTTTGAACAATGAAGGTCGCATGTCGAATCTCCTGGTGTGTGCACCGACAAAGTGGTCGGTTAGCTGCACTACGCAGGTTTCGGCGTGCCAGATGCAGGGGTTTCAGGTTTTCTTTCGGTGAGGTTCCGGCGCAGCAGGGACAATCCCGGCGTGTCAGAAATTTCTACCGATCGCGACCGAGCACGGGTCGCTCCGCCTGCGCTGCACATGCGCGGTCGCGTGCGTTACCTCGAGGCCGAAGCCGCCATGCGCGCCTTCACCGAAGCGCGCACGCCCGACACGCCCGACGAGATCTGGCTCTGCGAGCACGAGGCCGTCTACACGCAGGGCGTGGCCGGCAAGGCCGACCACGTGCTCGATGCGCACGGCATCCCCATCGTGGCGACCAACCGCGGCGGGCAGGTCACGTACCACGGGCCCGGCCAGGTGGTGGCCTACCCGCTGATCGACTTGCGGCGCCTGAACATCTACGTCAAGGAATACGTCTACCGGATCGAGCATTGCGTGATCAAGACGCTCGAGCATTTCGGCGTCACGGGCCACCGGGTGGCGGGTGCACCGGGCATCTATGTGAACCTGGCCGATCCGTTCGGCCATGCTGCGCTGACCGGCCCGCGGGTCGACCCGTTTGCCGGCCTCGGTAAGATCGCCGCCCTGGGCATCAAGGTCAGCCGGCACTGCACGTACCACGGCGTCGCACTCAACGTGGCCATGGACCTGAGCCCCTTCAAGGGCATCAACCCCTGCGGCTACGCCGGGCTGCAAACAGTCGATCTGGCTACACTGGGCGTCGTGGCCGATTGGGCCGATGTCGCCCGGGTGCTGGGCGACCGGCTGGCCTCCCACCTGAGCTGAACGCTCACCAGAAAGAAGTTATGTCGACCGAGAACGTCGTCCACCAAGCGCAAGATTTGGCGAATTACGACGCCACGGCCAAGCAGAAATCGCAGGCCAAGACAGCGCGCATCCCGATCAAGATCGTGCCGGCCGAGACGCTGAAGAAGCCCGACTGGATTCGCGTCAAGGCCGGTTCGCAGAACAGCCGCTTCTACGAGATCAAGCAGATCCTGCGCGAGCACAAGCTGCACACGGTGTGTGAAGAAGCCTCATGCCCCAACATCGGCGAGTGCTTCGGCGGCGGCACGGCCACCTTCATGATCATGGGCGACAAGTGCACGCGGCGCTGCCCCTTCTGCGACGTGGGCCACGGCCGCCCCGACCCGCTGGACGTGGACGAACCGCTGAATCTGGCGAAGACGATTGCGGCGCTGAAGCTCAAGTACGTGGTGATCACCAGCGTGGACCGCGACGACCTGCGCGACGGTGGCGCCGGCCACTTTGTCGAATGCATTCAGCGGGTGCGCGAGCTGTCGCCGCAGACGCGCATCGAGATCCTCACGCCCGACTTCCGTGGCCGCATGGACCGTGCGCTCGAGATCCTCAAGGCCGCGCCGCCCGATGTGATGAACCACAACCTGGAAACCGCGCCGCGCCTCTACAAAGAAGCGCGCCCGGGCTCCGACTATGCGTTCTCGCTCAACCTGCTCAAGCGCTTCAAGGAATTCGCGCCCCACGTGCCGACCAAGAGCGGTTTGATGGTCGGCCTGGGTGAAACCGACGAGGAAATCCTGCAGGTGATGCGCGACATGCGCGAGCACGGCATCGACATGCTGACCATCGGCCAGTACCTCGCGCCGAGCGGCCACCACCTGCCGGTGCGCCGCTACGTGCACCCGGACACCTTCAAGATGTTCGAAGCCGAGGCGGTGAAAATGGGTTTCACCCATGCTGCTGTGGGTGCGATGGTGCGCAGCAGCTACCACGCGGACAAGCAGGCCAGCGAAGCGGGTGTGGCGAACGCGGTCTGAGCCGCTCGCCAGTTCAGGCTTCGACCAGCAAGGCCTCCACGGCCTTTTGCAGTACCGCGAAGTCGGGCTCCCCGACGAATCGCTTGACGATCTCGCCACGCTTGTTGATCAGCACCGAGGTGGGCGTGCCTTGTACGTCGCCGAAGCTGCGGGCCACCGAGCCGGTGTTGTCGATCACCACGGTGAAAGGCAGCTTGCGCGATTCGGTGAAGTCGATGACCCGCGCGGGTGGGTCGTAGCTCATCGCGACGGCCAGGGTTTCGTAACCCCGCCCGCTGAACTGGTTGTGGGTTGCGATCATCTGCGGCATGTTCTTCACGCAGATGTCGCAGGTGGTGGCCCAGAAATTCACAAGCACCACCTTGCCCTTCAGTTCGGCAATGTGGGCGGGCGAACCGTCCATGCGGGTGAAGGCAGCATCGGGCGCCATGGCCCTCTTGCCGAGGTAGGCATAAGCTGCGGTCGCGCCGATTGCCAAAACGGCGATACCGACGGCAAGATGGCGGGTCAATTTCATAGGAATGTGTTCATGCAGCGAAGAAAGTTTACGCCCACGCTCTTGTCGATCGTGGCTTTGGGGGCATGGAGCCGCTCGTGGGCCATTGGGTTGACGGAGACCGACGCCGCCTCGGGCATCCGCGCTGCGCTGGTGCGGGGTGCGACGTCTGCCGTCGGCCTGCTCGGCAAGACCGATGGCTTTCTCAGCAACCCGAAGGTTCATATCCCTTTGCCGGGATTTCTCAACGACGCGGCCAAGCTGCTCAGGGCCACGGGCCAGCAAAAGCGTGTCGATGCACTGGAGACCGCGCTGAACCGCGCGGCCGAAGCCGCGGTGCCAGAAGCCAAGACCTTGTTGGTGAATGCCGTCAAGAGCATGAGCGTGGAAGACGCCAAGCAGGTGCTCACCGGCGGCGACAACTCGGTCACGCAGTTTTTCATCGGCAAGACGCGTGAGCCGTTGGGCGTGAAGTTCCTGCCCATCGTGACGCGTGCAACCGAGAAGGTGTCGCTGGTCGACAAGTACAACGCGGTGGCCGGCAAGGCCGCCGATTTCGGCTTGCTGAAGCCGCAGGATGCGAGCATTCAGTCTTACGTGACCGAAAAGGCACTCGACGGCCTGTATCTGATGATCGGCGAAGAAGAAAAGAAGATTCGCGACGATCCAATCGCCACCGGCAGCGCCATCCTGAAAAAAGTGTTCGGCAGCTTGAAGTAGCGCCTACGCGCAAGCGAAGCGTCGCGCCCCTCAAGCAACGCCCGCGGATCCGGCTTTGCCGGTCCGCCAGGCGGCGCCCCTCGGGGGCTGAGCCCGGACTCAAACAGTCCGGTGGACTGTTTGTGCCTGGCGAAGAGTTGGGCCTCTGGCCCAGCGCGGCCTGCAAGGCAGCAGCGAAGCGACTGGGGGGCTAAATAGTCTTTGCGAGTTCGAACATCAAGGCCGAGGGCAGTGACGTGAGAATGGCATCGCGGCCGACGCGGGCCATGCTGAGGCCACCGAAGCCTGAGATCTCGAAGGTGTTGCCTTCTTCGATGATCTCGATGAAGACCACTTCGGCACCTTCGGACTCGACCTCGTTGCGCATGTCGTTGAAGCGGTCGCCGCGCAGCACCGATTCGATGATGATCGCGTGCGGCAGGCCGCCGCGGCAGAACTCGCGCGCCTCTTCAACCGAGTTGACGAAGTCGACGATCATGCCCATGTTGCGGATGGCATCGCGCACTTGCACCCGCACATCGCGGCGTGATGCGACCACCAGCACCTGGCTGCCAGAGAGCGGTTTCGAACTCAGCGAGGGCGAGAAACCCTGGTCGAGTTCGATGGCGCTGACGCCTTCGAGCTGGTCGTTGATGGTGCGGGGGAATTCGATGGTCAGGTGGACATTGGCACCGTCGATCTTGCGCTCGATGGGCAAGCCCATGGTCCAGGCGGTTTGCTCCACCAGGCGCCAGGTCATCGAATCGAGCGCGGCCTGCAGCGCGGGCTCTTCAGCCGCATCGATATTCTGGTCAACAGGGCGGTAGGCGAATTTGCTGGCCAGGCGCGCATGCGTGGGCCAGGTCTTGATGTCGATGCGGAACTCGATGTTCGACTGTGCATGCTCCATCGACCAGCTCAGCAGGGTATTGAGCATGCTGAACAGCAGCGAGGCGTCGACGATCACCTCGGCCGGCCGCAGCACCTGCTTGATGTGGATGTTGCGGGCCTGGGTCTCGCGGGCGCGCTGAGTCAACACATCTTTCAGCGTCTCGGTGAGCGGCAGGCGCTCGTGGGTCTGGCGCAGCCGGCCCGAAGCCAGCCGGGCGATCTGCTGGCCCGACATGCTGACCTGGCGGGCGCGCTGGATCTCGTCGCCCAGGGCGCGCAGGCTGGAGCGGTCGATGCGGCCGGTGCTGGTGAGGGTCTGGACGCGATCGAGCGCGGCGGTCAGGGGGCCGGCGATTTCAGCGCTCATTTCGCTGACCACATCGCGCCAGTGATCATGTTCGACCGGGGCTTCTTGGGGGGCTTGGGCAACCGAAATTGGTGCGCGGTTCAGGTCGGTCATGTCCATGGGAGCCTCGGTCTGGTCGGTCGTGTGACAAAAAACGTGGCATTTGTTGCACGGCGTAAGTGTCGTCGGAGTTGACCGTTTTGTGGCAATGGGCCGTGGACTTTCCCCCGAGTTGAGGGTGCTTTGGAGGCCTCTGCGCCGAGGGTTAAACCTAGATCGCGCGGAGATTTCGCAGTGCCTCGATCTCGTCCTCGCTCCAACCCAGTTCGTGAAGCACCTCGTTGGTGTGCTCACCCAGCAGCGGCGGCGGGCGGCGGTATTGCACCGGGGTGGCCGACAGTTTCATCGGGCTTGCGACCAGGCGCAGGCTGTCGGTCAGCGGGTGAGGCATGGTGACGGTCATGCCGCGTGACTGCACGTGCGGGTCGGCGAATACCTCACCCAGGTGGTTGATGGCGCCGCAAGGCACCTTGGCCGCTTCGAGCGCCGACAGCCAGTCGTGTTTCTTGCGACCCTTCAACACCTCGGCAAGCAGCGGCACCAGGGTGTCACGGTGGCGCACGCGGTCGGCGTTCTTGGCGTAGCGCGGGTCTTGCGCCAGGTCGGGTCGCCCGGCCACGCTGCAGAACTTGGCGAACTGGCCATCGTTGCCAACGGCGAGGATCAGGTGACCATCGGAAGTCTCGAACACCTGATACGGCACGATGTTCTGGTGCGCATTGCCCATGCGCTGCGGGGCAACCCCTGTCGTCAGGTAGTTTGCCCCCAGGTTGGCGAGCATCGCGACCTGAGTGTCGAGCAAGGCCATGTCGATGACCTGGCCCTCACCGGTGGCATCGCGGTGGCGCAGCGCCGCCAAGATGGCCACGCTGGCGTACATGCCGGTGAAGAGGTCGGCCACGGCCACGCCGACTTTTTGCGGGCCGCCGCCGGGAAGGTCGTCGCGTTCACCGGTCACGCTCATCAGGCCGCCCATGCCTTGCACGGCGTAGTCATAGCCGGCGCGCTCGCGATACGGGCCGGTCTGGCCGAAACCGGTGACCGAGCAATAGACCAGCCGGGGGTATTGGGCCCGGAGCGTTGCGGCATCCAGCCCGTAGCGGGCCATGTCGCCGACCTTGAAGTTCTCGATGAAGACATCGCATTCACCGGCCAGGCGGCGAATCAAGGCCTGGCCTTCGGGCTGGGCAATGTCGACAGTGACGGATCGCTTGTTGCGATTGGTGCCGAGGTAGTAGGCGGCTTCCGCGGTGTCGTGGCCTGCCCGGTCTTTGAGGAACGGAGGCCCCCAGCCGCGGGTGTCGTCACCGCCGGCGCCATCTCTCATCGGCCGTTCGATCTTGATGACGTCTGCACCCAGGTCGGCCAGAGTTTGTGTGCACCAGGGCCCGGCCAGTACACGTGAGAGGTCGAGAACACGGACGCCCGCCAGCGGTTGCGGGGTGGTGGAGGCTGAAGTGGGGTGTGCGCTCATCCAAAGATTGTCAGGCAGCCCAATCGGATAATGGCCCGATGCTGTGTCCTGACTTTGGCGTCCGCATGGCCGCTGTGATCGCGCTGATGGGCTTGTGCGCCTGCTCACCCACTCTGGATTGGCGTGAAGTTCGGCCCGAGGACAGCGGGGTGGTCGCACTGTTCCCCTGCAAGCCCACGACTGACGCGCGCATGGTGACTCTGGCTGGCGCGCGCGTGCGCATGCTGCTCACAGCCTGCCGGGCAGGCGACCTGACTTGGGCCTTGGCCTCTGCCGATGCGGAGCAGCCGTCGCAAGTGGGCCCAGCGCTGGAAGCGCTGCGGGCCGCGGCGGTGGCGAACCTGGGCGCGCCCGCACAGTCGCTCGGTCAGGTGCAAGTCAGCGGCATGACGCCCAATGCGCAGGCCGCTCGCGTGCGCATCAAAGGCAAGCTGCCGGACGGCTCCGCGGTCACGCTGGAGGCGGGGTACTTTGCCAAAGGCACCTGGGTCTTCCAGGCCACGGTGATGGGCGCGGCCCCTGGCAGCGAAGACGTGGCCACTTTCTTCGACAACCTGAAGCTTCCGTCATGACCTTGTCAGCCTGCCGACATGCTTTTGCGTTAACGAGAGTGAGTGGTGCGTCGTCGTATGTGTGGTTTTTGTGGCGAGATGAGCGCTGCTCAACCCGTACGATGACCGTTCACTCACGCTGAACCTCTGATAATTCCTCCATGCCCGGCTTGCTGATCATTGCCCATTCGCCTCTGGCGTCTTCCCTGAAGGCGGTGGCTCAGCACACGTTCCCGGACTGCGGCCGCCGCCTCGAAGCCCTTGATGTACTGCCCGAAGAGACGATCGAAGAGATCGAAGTGCGGGCGCGTATCTTGTTGGGTCAGGTTAGCAACCCCGACGCGCTGATCTTCACCGACGTGTTCGGTGCCACGCCGTGCAACGTGGCCCAGCGTCTGGCTGACGGCGTGCATGTGAAGGTGATTGCCGGCGTCAACGTGCCCATGCTGTGGCGTTCGCTTTGTTATGCAGATGAGTCGCTCGATGCGGTGGTCGCGCGCGCGGTTGCGGGCGCCACGCAAGGCGTGATGCAAGTCGCGACGTCGCGGCCTCAGAACCAAGCCTTCAAACCCGGTGCCAATGATCAAAACAAGCATCAGCATCAGCAATAAGCTGGGCCTGCACGCGCGAGCCTCGGCCAAACTCACCAAACTGGCTGGCGGCTTTCAGAGCGACGTCTTCATGAGCCGCAACAGCCGCCGCGTCAACGCGAAAAGCATCATGGGCGTCATGATGCTGGCGGCTGGGATGGGCAGCGAAGTCGAGATCGAAACCACCGGCCCGGACGAGCAGGCAGCGATGGACGCGCTGCTCGCCCTCATCAACGACAAGTTCGGCGAAGGCGAGTAGCCGCCGGCCTGCAGGCTGCGTCAAGCGCCGAGGAAATGCTTTCGGTAGCGCGCCGGCAGATCGGCAATGCGCATCATCATTGGCAGATCGGCAGTGTTGAAGTCAGGGTCCCAAGCGGGCGGGCCCAGTACCTTGGCACCGCAGCGCAGGTAGCCCTTGATCAAGGCGGGGGCTTCGACGTTCAAGTCGTGCTGCAGGTCTTCCACCGGCAACGGCAGGCGTGGTGTCACTTGCAACTCGATCGGCGCCAGGTGTGTGTGCCGCAGTTGCTCCCACAGGCTGGCAGCGAAATGGCCGCCGTCGCGCATGCTGATGCTGGCGCAGCCGATCATGGTGTCGAGTTTGTTGCGCACCATGAACTCGGCGAGGGCGCCCCACAAGGCCATGATGGCGCCGCCTGAGCGCCAAGCGGGGTGCACGCAGGAGCGGCCCAGTTCGACCATGGTCGAACGCAAGGGACGCAAGCGCGTGAGGTCGAACTCTGTTTCGCTGTAGAGGCCGCCCACGCGCTTAGCCGATTCGGGCGTCAGCACGCGGTAGGTGCCAATCACCTGGCCCGGCTCGCCCGCTTCGCCCGGGGCGCGCACCAGCAGGTGCTCGCAGAAGGCGTCGAACATGTCGATGTCATGCCCCGCAGGCGAGCCATGCGGCACGCTCAGGCGGGCGCCCATTTCCTCGGCAAAGACCAAATGCCTTAGCTGCTGCGCCTGGCGAACGTCTCTTTCATCGCGAGCCCAAACCACTTCAAACCGAGCCGCGTCAGCGCGGGCAGGTTCGGCGTGCGGTGAGCATGGATGAACTGACCTCCGGGACGTGTCGGCACGCAGCGCAGAGATCGGCAGTGTCGGCAAGGGCAGGTCCCTCATGGCTATCTCCTGTAAATCGTGTGCTGATGGTCGGGAGAAGGCGTGACGCTGGGATGAAGGCGGCGTGACGTGGCGATGACAATCGGCGCGGGTCGTTCCCAGGTGCAGCAGGGTGTCGCGCTGCTACGATGCTCCGCATGAGCTTTCAGGTCTTCGGTTTGCCGGTTTCACGTGGCGTGGCCATAGGGCGTGCGGTGCTGGTCGCGTCCAGCCGAATCGACGTGGCCCACTACTTTGTTGAAGAGAGCCAGGTCGCCGAGGAGATCGAGCGTCTGCGAGCCGCGCGCGATGCCGTGGCAAGCGAGCTGAGCACCTTGCAGCGCGACCTGCCCGCCGACGCGCCAGGTGAGTTGTCAGCCTTGCTCGACGTTCACCTGATGCTGCTGCGCGACGAGACGCTGACGGTGGCGACCAAGCTGTGGATCCAGGAGCGGCACTACAACGCTGAATGGGCGCTATCGGCTCAGCTTGAGGTGATAGCCCGCCAGTTCGATGACATGGAAGACGATTACCTGCGCGAGCGAAAGGCCGATCTGGAGCAGGTGGTGGAGCGGCTTCTGCGTGCCATGAGTCGCGGGCCGACGTCTACCTATGCGCCGGCGCCCGGGGTCAGCCCGCGAGACTTTGCAGGGGAAGACCCGCTGGTGCTGGTGGCCAACGACGTTGCGCCGGCCGACATGCTGCAGTTCAAGCGCAGCATCTTCACCGGGTTCATCACCGATGTCGGTGGCCGCACTTCCCACACGGCCATCGTGGCACGCAGCATGGACATTCCCGCTGTGGTGGGTGCGCGTGAGGCGAGCCACATCATTCGCCAGGACGATTGGGTGGTGATTGACGGCGACAACGGGGTCGTGGTCGTCGACCCGTCGCCGCTGCTGCTGGAGGAATATCGTTTTCGTCAGCGGCAAAGTGGGCTGGAGCGCGATCGCCTTTCGCGCTTGAGGCACACGCCCGCTGTGACCTTGGATGGCGAGCGCATCGAGCTGCAGGCCAACATCGAGCTGCCGGTTGATGCGGCCGCGGCCTTGGAGGCAGGCGCTGTCGGCGTGGGGCTATTCCGCAGTGAGTTTCTCTTCATGAACCGCGGCGGCGAGCTGCCGGGTGAAGACGAGCAATTCGAGGCTTATCGCGCAGCAGTGGAGGCCATGAAAGGCTTACCTGTCACGATCAGAACCGTCGATATCGGAGCTGACAAGCCGCTGGATCGCCTGAGTGCGACGGAATTGCGTCACGAGCATGCACTGAATCCCGCCCTCGGGCTGCGTGCGATTCGCTGGAGCCTGTCGGAGCCAGGAATGTTCCGGCAGCAGCTGCGCGCCATCCTGCGTGCGAGCGCGCTGGGCAAGGTGCGCATCCTGATTCCCATGGTGGCCCACCTCAGTGAGGTCCGTTCGGCGCTGGAGGCTCTCGCGCGAGCGAGGCAGCAATTGCTGGACGCGGGGCGCCCCTGCGGGGCGGTGGAGATCGGCGCCATGATCGAAGTGCCGGCCGCAGCGATTGCCTTACCTTCGTTGTTGCGCTATTTCGACTTTGTGTCGATTGGCACCAATGACCTGATTCAGTACACCTTGGCCATTGACCGCGCCGATGAGGCCGTAGCGCACCTCTACGACCCATGGCACCCGGCAGTGCTGCAACTCATTGCGCAGACCATCTCCTATGCGCGCTCTGCTGGTAAGTCGGTCAGCGTATGTGGCGAAATGGCTGGTGATCCGGCATTCACGGAGCTGCTGCTGGCCATGGGCCTGCGCAACTTCTCCATGCATCCTTCTCAGATCGCGGCCATCAAACAGCGCGTTCTCCGCGCGGACACGCGGCGTTTGACCCTGCACCTCAAGACCGTATTGGAGAGCGAAGACGCCGAAGCAACGTGCCGTGAGCTCTTCGCCCGGCCTGTGCAAGCAGAGGCCGCGATCGGGCTGAGCTGACTTTTTATGCGGGTGCTTGCGCGCCGTTGAAAAAGGGTGCTACAGTCGATGTCTTCGCTGATTGCAGCAGATATCGCAAACGCGACGTCGGCAACAAGCGGTGAAGAAAAAAGAGCAAGTAGTTGACGAGTTTGAATAAAACAAGTCATAATCACAGGCTCAGCTGAACGAAGCAAAAATCGCAAAACGCGACGACGGCAACGAAAAGCGAAATAGCCAAGAGATTGACAAGGTTATTAAAGAATGTCAAAATCACAGGCTCTGCTGAAATAAGAAATCAGCAAAAAACGCAAACGAAAGTTTGCAAGCTCTTTAAAAACTAACAGCCGATAAGTGTGGGCGTTTGAAGGCGAGTGCCAAGAGTCGCAAGACTCAAGGTCTCATGGACCTTAAACGCTCACTGATAGAAATGAAGATCATGCAAGTGATGTTCACTTCAATTCTTTGAGTAATTTATCAAGATCGAACTGAAGAGTTTGATCCTGGCTCAGATT
>Ga0307515_10014879_pt1 | contig 14383 bp, 18 predicted proteins | sample 17_EM_MG_FD_194513 | JGI IMG/M metagenome (GOLD analysis project Ga0307515, IMG submission 194513) | Populus trichocarpa ectomycorrhiza microbial communities from riparian zone in the Pacific Northwest, United States - 17_EM | ecosystem: Host-associated > Plants > Roots > Unclassified | place...
CCGGAAGCACACCGGATAGCCAGGCAGAGTTATCCTCCCATCGAGTTGTGGTCACCTTTGGATTAGAGGTGCAGTGTTCGCCCTCTAGGTACTAGGAGTTTAGGGTGCGAGTGGCCCTGACATCTGGTGTGGTCACTAGATGGAGGATCAATTGGCATCATGGGTTGGAACCAGAGGACTCACACCCTGACTGTATATAGATATGATGTTGCATCAGGTACAGCACTGTCCTCCATCACACTCCTGTCACAAGACACACCACACCTTTGGGCCCATGACAAACATTTTCACCTCATGACAACAGTGTGGGATGGCAAGGCTTGCACTATCAATATCTTTGAGGTTGGGCCAACCCTGACCAAGATTGAGTCATTTCCCATCCAGCTAGGAGAACATGATTATCAAATTGAATCTTTCTCTCCAACTACTTACCACATTTTCATTTCAACCAAAAAGGAGCAAAGCTGGTATCCCATCTTGAACATTCGAAACTCAGAAAGCTTGTTAGATAAAGCAGGATTTTACACTTTGCCATGCTTCTCTTCTGATGGCAGCCTCTTTGCAACTTACTCAATTGCCAAAAATGAAGTCCATATCTGGAAGTACAAGGATAATTCTTATATCCCATGGAAACAATTCCCATCTCCATTTTATGGAAATATCTGCCTACTATTCTCACCAGGTTCATCATCAATCTTGGTTTGTTATGAGAATGCTCTTAAACTGTGGCAGTTGGACAGTCTCTCTGCTACTCCTCCCACCCACAATAACCAGTTTGGCATCATCTATCACTCCAGTACCTACATTGTAACTGCAGTGGAGGGGGAAGGTACTATCACAATAACCAGCCTCCTTTCTCAAACCCCATCCCAGTTCATTGATGCAGGTATAAGAGTATTTGGGTTAGGGCTTACCAGCAATGTTCTCTTGGCAATTGATCACCATGTGATTATGGCTTGGGTGCTGACAGAGGATGGGCTGGTGACTGGTGTTTCTGGCAATAGGAGGGCAGGCCATGGTGATAGCATTTGGATTGTTGTAATACCAAAGAATCCATATTGTTACATGACCCCAGAATTCTCAGTTAAAGGTGAAACTGGGGTGGTCAAGCATGAAAGCAAAATCCTCCATGTCTACAACATAAAAACTGGAGAGGCAATCAAGCCTGCCCAAGAACTTCTATGTTTGGACAATTGGTATTGCATCTGTGATCCAATAGCAGCCCGTGACCTCTATAGTGACTCTGTGCACAATGCTTTCCACAAAGGCAATTTGGAACTTCCACAAACCACTTTGGAAGATGGGTGGATAATGTGTCATGAAGGGAAACACCTGTTATGGCTACCTGTTGAATGGCAGGTGCCCGGTTGGGACTCCCGGAATTTATTCTCTGATACTGTGATCCTTTCAATCCCCTTTACAGATGATGAATCTGAAACCATTATCATTAGACTCCGTTAGTTAGAACTTCTTCCCCCTCTTGGCTCAGATATTGTGTCAGATCTATAAATATTGGCTCATGTAGTTAACCTCTTATGTCTTCCATCACAACCTTATTGTAATTGTTCTCCAATCAGGTTAAACTGCTTCTATCATCTCAGGCTCACATTACATGATACTCCCATACCATCTGGTCAGTTAGTAATTAAATGGCTGAGGATCGCTCAAAGGTGAATGGGGCAAGGGGGTGCTTCTCTTGGGTAGTAAAAGTCTCGTTCAGCCAACTGGCCATCCAACTGCAGACATGGTATGCTACCAGGTCTATGAGCGCTCTTCGGAGCCCTTCATGTTGCTGTATGTGAGAGTGGCCCAGATCACTGAGTGAGAGGTACTTTCCACATGGCTGCATATAACACTTTGAATAATGCGAAAGTCTGCAAACACACAAAGGCATCACCTGGCATCGTTGTTACGCATGGAAAGAGCCACTAACAACTATGGGCCTAAATACTGGCGGCGTCCCAGAAGGAGACGGCCAGTACATCCTGATTGCATCGATAACAGCATCGGACGACGGACACCCCCTTACTACAAATTGTCCCTTCTTCAACGAAATCCTTGGAGATTGTGGATAGCCAGTATTGACAACCTTTGCTGGTTGGGTCGAAGGTGTAATTGTCGCGTCCGCGGTCAACAATAACGCCAAGGAAACTTTCCACCGTTTGTCCAGGCAGAACATCTGCTGAAACCACATCGGCCGATTGGTCGGTAAGGTTGTACTGCCCGGAATTGATTATGACCATGCCTGGCCGGCCCGGTTCGTTTGGTGTGGCCTCGACGTGGACGGAACGGTTGTTGGAGATGGTGAAGAAGAGGGTCCAGTGGATGGTAGGCCGCGCGCTAGGGTATCCCGGCTCATTGCTGGGGTTTGTGTGGGCCACGAAGTGAATGCGAGTGACAGGAGATTTAAGGTCGGTGACAGGAGAGTTGAGGTCGGTGAACGTAAATTGACTTTCCCCCCAGTTGTTGTTATTGAGATGTAGGATTTGAGCGACATAGCTGGCATTGGGGGCGGCTTGGTGGTGAGCCAGTACGTACAAGGGGACTTCAAAAAGTGTGCCAGTAAGTATCGCAGGCCTGCTGACACATTCGGGGCGGTGAACGCGCCTGCAATCAAGACCCTCGAGGATGCCGCAAGAACGGAACGTTCAGCGGAGTCTCTCCCTGCAAAAAGTCGAAAGCTCGCACCATCAAGAGGAGGAAACCTGCGAACCCGACGCCAATCCGAACCAAGAAGAAACGTGTCAATTTACTGGTTACGTTCCTTCCAATGGAAGGTATGGGAATTGGATGTTGCCTTCAACCCCTTCACCTTCAGGATCTGGCGCAACCGTCCATCGGAGTTGGATGGATGTTGCCCGGCCTGTGTTGAGGATAGTGGTGGGGCTGGGAGTACAAGGTTAAACCTACTCGTGACTTGAGCTCTTGAAGAGAGGACGGATCACTCTGGAGAGACGGTTAGATGCCACCCACTCGGAGGGATGATAAGGTGCCGCTTCTCCTATTGAGGGATGTTGCTGATGTGTTATATTCGGTGTTGTTTCGACCCAGCGTTGTTGAACAGCGTGGCGGATGTTTTCACCACTCCGACTTCATTCCGGAACCCCACTCCACCGAGTTTCACAGCCGAGTTTAGCACGCAGAAGATGGGTGGCGATGAACTGAAAGGACTCTTAACTCAACTCATGCACCCGATGTAATTCTTGACCTGGGATAGGATCACAACTTCGTCACCTCGAAAGTCATTGAGGGACACTTGCATAGTCTCCGTTCCCCAGAGCGCGTCTCATCTGGTATCCCGAAAATGACAGATTCCGTGTCACTGTCCCTTCGATCTTTTTCAGGAGTGGTGCAAAGTTGTTCAACGGGTGTCTGGAGGATGGGCAAAGCGCAATGTGCTGTTCGAGTTTGACAATCTTGTCCTCTCCCCCTGGCGCTCGATCGAATGCACGAGACTAGGTTGGCGAATCTCGGTCCGCTCGACGCATTCGTGCATGTTGTCGGGCGTTTCCCTCCTAGCTCGAATTGGGTCCGCAGCTACGCTGGTCCAATCATCTCCAGGCTACTCGCAGATGGCAACCCCGATATGAGCCGTGTAGCGAAACCAACTTTACCGCGCCTCGAAGACTCTTGGGTAAGTGTGGCTTCCTCGAGCACTTGCTTACCGCAGCGAGTGCTGGGAAATACACAGAAGACCCCGAACAGAGCGCAATCGGGATGGTATTGTTGATGGCTCACTCGGACGAACGACGACCACATATCACTCAGGACACGGGAATAGTTCAAGAAACTGGTCACCCTACCTTCCATCTGTTGGACCTACCACTGGCCCATTCGTAACGCAAATTCCTGAAGATTTAAGCTTTGTGCGGCATCGAAATCCTCAAGTCGTATCCGCGTTGGTGTGTTGGAATTCATTCAGGGCTGGGATGAGATGGTTGCGGGGTTGTGGTTGCGGTTGGAGCATGTTCTTGGGGGGTTGGGTCGGGGGGGGGCGTTTCGAGAGGTGGAGGTTGGAGCTGTGTACGTATGGGGTCGAGGGCGATGGAGGAGAACTAATAGGTACCCAGAGGGTCGCTGGTATCATGAGAGGTTGACGAACACTATTTCCCACTGGTAAAATATTCAGTCATGATACCTTCACAGTCGTGCTATCCACGACCCATACCCCGCTTTGCTCTTGAGAAAGTCTCCCCTTTCGAGTTGGGTACTTCCCTCTGCTGATCTACTACTTCCATTGCGGCATGTTGTGTGCTTCACTTTTTTGGACCGTGTACCCTCAGCCTTGTTCCCATTGGAACTCGTAATGTGAACGGCTAGGAAAGAGCAGCAGTGAAGCATCTCAACCTTGCATTGACACACCGCTCGGGCCGAAATTGACAGTGGGCGCTCTGCATCATGATTCGCTCAAAACTGTGGCTTCAGTCTCGCCTTCACCTTCACCTTCCCCCACTTCGTCGAGTCTCATACGGCGAACCTTGGGTTGCAGGAGTCATGGGTCGCTATCGGAAAAAAACTTTAACTTTCTTTAACAAGTTCGCGCATGGCCTTGTCACGAAACAGCGCCCAACTATCGCCCCATTACCAGAGCCTCTGAGATCTCCTGCACCCCAAACCAGCCTCAGTACGAATCCCCGCATCAGTTCTTTGGATCGAACGCTAATCTATTCCAACCATTCTTTGTAGTCCTCGAACTCCCAGACGAGATTATACTTTCCATTCTTTCTCACATCTCCCCAGAGCAGCAGCTCACCGGCCACTATGCACGATTCCGTGTTCAGTATGATATGAAGATTAACGATTACCATCAACAACGCGTGGAGTTTCTACGACCATTAAGCATGACATGCAAGGCGATGCAGCTGCGGCTGCTGCCATGGATATGGGAACGCCTCGAGCTGTTCATACCGCGCGACTTCAGTTCGGGGGAGAAGAAGCTCAGGACCATCGTTAACGCGCTACACGCGAATGTGTGTCTGGCAACCAGCGTGAAGTACTTTTGTGCCCTTTTTTGTCCTTGGGTTGGGGCTGATTCATGTCCTGTGCAGGTTCATGACATTGGATCTCTCGTGGAAGGATTCCGCCATCCCTTTGTTCGTCAAATGCCTAAAGTCCCTCCCAAATCTCCACATGCTAGAGATAGTATGGGCGGGTGGTTCCGCCACGAATCTGCTCAAGGACGCGCTTAAACGTGTCAAACTCCCCCAAATCAAGACTCTGATCCTACCTCCCGCTGCTCATCCCCTCCTCAGACCCTGTTGTGATGTCGAGGACGTCGTCTGCGTGTTCAGATACGGGAGTGCACCCTCTGGTGAATTCCTCAGATCCCTTGAGTCCAACTGGGATTCAAAAGTCAAGCGGTTGGTGATCCCCTTGGTTTTGTGGGCTAATCCATCCCGTAAGTGGTTCAGTACTCTGTTGGATCACAGGGCGAGAATGATGACTCACCGTCTCCAACCTCAGGATTTGTTGCTGCATGTCCAAGGCTCACCGAAATCACCATCATCTACCCTCACCCACACGGCTCGCCTGGAAGGGGGGCGGGGGCCCTTCCTGACCCGGTTGAAAGTGCACACTCGGCAGTTTCAGAGCTGGTCGATGCGTGCAAAGCGCTCCCAGATTTCGATACCCTCCAGATCGCACATTTTCCTTTCGTTACACCTTTTTCGGAATGTGTGTGTGGGTGTAGTATGTCGCACATGGAGACCCGGGAGTCTTGGGCGGGGGTGAAAGCTGTGAAGGATTCGGCGATAGATTGTTTGAAGCGGAAAGCGGAAAGTCAGGAAGGACAAAGAAGGAAGAAAACCATGTTGAGGATCATCGAGTTGAGCTCGGACTCCCGCTACAGACCGCTCCGCTTGGGTTCTGTGAAGGTTAAAGAGTATGAGGTGTAGGGATCTGATGGTCAAGATCTGCAACATGTATAAACATCGAAACTTCTGGGCACAAGTGAGGGTCCCGATCCCACCAGCGTTGCATCAACTTCCACAAGCTGTCTGAGAAGGCTGGATGGGTAGGCCGTGTGGGCGCTCACCCCGTTGGACGGCAAGCATGACCGTGGTAGGTGGGGTGTTTTTGAATGGAACTGCGCCGGCGAACAGCTGTGCCGATGCGAAACGATGATAAGCTAGAGCCCGACACACAGTAGGTCACCTGAAGCGTACCTCGATCGTGAACATCACGAAAGAGAAGACATCGGTTTCCTTGCTGCATGTCTCCACCCGTCCAATATTTCTGGTGCAGTCCATCGCGCGGTATGACCCTGATCACCCGAAGCGCTCCGTGTGGCATCTAGGTTCTGCGTGACCGTAGCAAGACCGAAACCCGTGATCGCGCATGACCGGGACCGGCGGCACCTACAAGAATGTTTTGCTGGGTGGGTGTCAACACGGTAGTAAACAGGGTTTATAACGGCCACGTACTCCTTTGAGATCTCCATGAAATTATGTTGTGGGAATGGAGAAAGTAAAGCTTTCGGCGACATCAGCTAGCTGGAGCGGGAGTATGCGTGGAATCAAACGCGACAGGAGAAACACCCAAAAGACCAAGTTGGTCCACGCCAGGGCGCTTCCCGATGCATTCTGCGAGATCTTCACCAGTCATCCATTTCGAGATAAGCTGGGGAGGGGTGGAAGTGGTACCGAGGACGATTTTCCGGTGGTCTAAGTGTTTCTACAACACGGCCACTTGATAAAGGGTCTGCGGGTCACCTCTGTGACGTCAAGCAGAGAGAGTCTTATACAAGACTTGTGGTCGCAACGCGATCCTTCCGAAATCCCTTCAAATCCCACTTTGCTATGACCGACAGAGCTCTGCACTGTACAAAGGCGGTTTTGCGGACGTGTGGAAGGGGGAACATTGCGGCCGAGATGTTGCGGTAAAAGTCATAAGAACACCCTCATACAAGGATTTACAGAGGATGGTTGGCATAAGTCACAGGTTGTGTTCTCTTCTCGCGTGCCAGTGCACTGACAGTCCTGCGCAGCCCTTGCTCCGTCGGGGTCCCCCCGTTCACATCATAGGAACCCTCGGGGCGACCGGCTGACGACTGGTGTTTAGAATGATGGCGGGAGCGTGCATGATGTTGACACTATCATCCCAACACCGCATATGTGTCTAAGCTTGCGCAGGCACTTTTGAAAAGCGGCACTGAAAGGGTCGAGACTATTAATCGAGAGCCTAGGCTGACAAGTTAAGCAGAGAGCGGATAAGGGCGATGCGACAACGTGCCTCGTCCAAGTAGTCAGTCAACCCGTCAGATCCTGCCTTGAAGACTCGTCACACATTGTTTATGCTCTTCTCCATAAAGGACTCTGCTGGGTTGACCGTGAAACCCAGATAAAGACCCGCTGAGGCGACCGAGCACTCGCAAGGCCGTGGCACTGGGGGGGACATGAGCGATACCCGGTAAGTAGCGAGATATTATTCCTACAAGATAGGGAGGTATCAGTATATGCACTGAACGCCTTGCTTCATCTGCGAAGCGAACACATAAAGGGAGGCCGCACGAACTATCTTGGACCGGCGAGGTAAGTAGTATGCAGCCCAACCCAGCCTGCCAATCAGGCTGCCTATACCCGGCCACTGTGAGAATAACAGTTAACCTCAACGCTGGAGAAAACTTGGCATCGGGACGCACTCATGTTCGCAACATGTTACACTGTAGAAATGACTTTGGATGTGCTGTCACAGGCCGGACCGGTGGTAAGTATGGATCACCCGGGCCGAAATTGACAGTGGGCGCAGATCCGCTTAAAATTCGTCTCGCGGCTTCAGCCCCGCTTTCACCTTCTCCCACCTTGTTGAGTCCCATACGGCGAACCTCGCGTTACAGGAGTCATGGATCACTATTGGGAAAAGATTTCAACGTTCTTTAACAAGTTCGCGCATGGTTTTGTCGCGAAACAACGTCCAACCATCGCTCCACCATCAGAGACCCTGAGATCCCCTGCACCCCAAACCAGCCTTAGTGCGAACTCTTATATCGGCTCTTTGGATCGAACGCTAATCTATTCAATCACATTTTCGTAGTCCTCGGACTCCCAGACGAGCTTATTCTTTCCATTCTTTCTCACATCTCCCCAGAACCCCAGCTCACCAGTCACTATGCACGATTCCGTGTCCAGTACAACATGGATATCAACGATTGCCACCAACGGCGGGTAGAGTTTCTACGGGCATTAAGCATGACGTGTAAGGCGATGCGGCTGCGACTGCTACCATGGATATGGGAACGCATCGGGTTGTTCATACCGGTCGTCTTCGGTTCAGGGGAGAAGAAGCTTACGGCTATCGTTAATGTGCTACACGCAGATGCGTGTCTGGCGACCAGCGTGAAGTACTTTTGTGACCTTTTTTGTCCTTAGGTCGGGGCTGATTCGTGTTCTCTGCAGGTTCATGACTGTGGAAATCTCATGGAAGGGTTCCGCTATTCCTTTGTTCGTCAGGTGCCTACAGTCCCTCCCAAATCTCCACACGCTAGAGATAGTACGGGCAGACGACCACTCTACAAGCCCACTCAAGGGCGCGCTTAAGCGTGTCAAACTCCCCCAAATCAAGGCTCTGATCCTACCTCCTGTCGCTCATCCTCTTCTCAGACCCTGTTGTGATGTCGAGGACGTTGTCTGCGTGGTCGGGCGCGGGGGCATATCCTCCGGTGAATTCCTCGGGTCACTTGAGTTCAACCGGGATTCAAAAATCAAGCGGTTGGCGATCCCCTTGGTTATGTGGGCCAATCCATCCCGTAAGTGATTCAGTACCGCATTGGATCACAGGTGAGAACGATGCCTCACTGCCTCCAACCTCAGGATTTGTTGCCGCGTGTCCAAGGCTCACCGAACTCACTATCATCTACCCACACGACTCACAATGGAGTGATATGGGAATTTTGCTCGACCCAGTTGGAAGCGCACGCTCCGCAGCGTCAGAACTGGTCAATGCGTGCAAAGCGCTCCCAGATTTCGACACCCTCCAGATTGTATATTTTTTCTTTGTCAGGCCTCTCGTGAGATGCGCGTGTGGACTGTCGGGACATGGCAGGCCGTCTAACAAGACCAGAGAACCTTGGGCGGAACAACGGAAACAGATATCGGGGACGAAAGGAGTGAAGGACTTAGTGATAGACTGTTTGAAGCCGAAAGCGGGATGTCATGAAGGAGAAGGAAGGAAGAAAACCACGTTGAGGATCATCGAGTTGGGTTCGGATTCGCACTACGGACCACACTACTTGGATTCTGTGAAGGTTGAAGAGTACGAGGTGTAGGAATTTGATAGCAAGGATCTGTAACACGTACAAATATCGAATTTTACAAGCCCGGGTGAGGGTCTTGATCCCACCAACGTTGCATCGACTTCCACAACCTTTCTGTGAAGGGTCGGCACTCACCCTGTTGGTTGACTGGCATGACCGCGGAAAGTGATTTTTTTTTGAATGAGGCCGCACCGGTGAACAACTCTGTCGATGCGAAACGATGGTCACCCAAAGTCCGACATACAGTTGGCCGCCTGAAACATACCTCGATCACGACCACCGCGAGGGAGAAAGCATCGACTATCTCGCTGTATGCGTCCACGTCACATCTTGCAATACCTTGGCCATCTGTTGGGATGGAGGAGGGTTTGGACGGCCGAGGATTTGTTAACGCATCGATACCGCAGAGGGGATGTGTGGCGAAGAACTGGAAAGGGCTCCCATCTCGACTCGTACATTCGACGTAATTTTGACCTGCAGCGGGATCACAACTTCGTCACCGCGGGGGACGTGGAGAACACTCCCATGGTCTCCGTTCCACAGGGCTCTTCTGACCCTTTACCTTGGCGCGGTCGGGTTTCGTGTCCTATTCCCGAGCCGGCTTTGATCAGGGGTGGTGCAAAGTTCCCCAAGGGATGCGGATGACTTTCCCGCGGTTACTACCATCCAGTGGACCCCTGGTGCTCGATCGAATTCACGAGACAAGGATAACGACTCTCGGTCCACTCACTCAACGCCCCCCCCTCCCCCGTGCATTGTCAAACGTTTCCCTCCCAACTCGAGGTGGGCCCGCAGCCATGCTGGTCCAATCACCCCTAGGCTACTGATACTAACTCTACCGCGTCTCGAAGACTCCTTGCGCTATTCCAAAGGAAGTGCGGCTTCCTCTTGCACTTGCCTAACCCTGCGAGCGATCGGGACGGCATTGCTGATTTCTCGCTCGGACAAGCCACTCGGGATATGGGAGCGGCTCGAGAAATCGGCCACCCCACCTTCGGCACCTGTTATATCCGCCACTGGTCCATTCGTAACGCGAATTCCCGATAGATTGAGCACCGGGCAGCATCGAAATCCTCGGGTCTTATCCGGTATCGGTGTTGTCGGATTTGATGAAACTGTATTTGTTGGGGTTCGTTCGGGGTTGTTGTTGCGGCTGGAGCGTGTCCTTGGGGGATTAGATTGAAGGTTGAGGCGTTTCAAGGCGTATGAGATTGGGGAGACGAAGGAGAACGACAGGGTAATCAAAGTTTTGTCGGTATGGTGAGCGTTGGACGTCCACTACCGTTGGTCCCGGTCATTCACCACCGATCAGACACTTGGTAATGGTCCCCACCCATCGACTTCCGGGCGTCTGAAGCTACCTTCCCAGCCAATTGATACCTTCGCAGTCGTGCTATCCGCAACCAATTCCCCTCCGTTGGTCTACTATTTCCGTTGCGGCAAGCTTTACTTTTTTTGGACCGCCTACCTCAACCTTGCTCCTATTGGAACTTGTAGTGTGAACGCCTAGGGGAGAGCGAGATATGGGCAACGGTGAAGCATCTCAACTGGATTGATGCACTGCTTGGGCCAAAATTGACAGTGGGCGCTCTGCATCATGATCCGCTCAAAATGCGTCTTGCGGCCACAGCTTCGCCTTCGCCTTCACCTTCCCCAACTCCGTTGAGTCTCATACGGTGAACCTCGCGTTACAAGAGTCATGGGTCGCTATTGGGAAAAGTCTTCAACGTTTTTTAACAAGTTCACGTATGGACTCGTCGCGAGGCAGCGTTCTATCATCGTCCCATTATCAAAGTCTGTGGGATCTCAGGCTGCAGCACAAACCAGCCTCAGTGCGAGCTCTTGCGCCAGTTTTTTGGATCGAACGCTAATCTATTCCATCGCATTTTTGCAGTCTTCGAACTCCCAGATGAGCTTATCCTTTCCATTCTCTACCACGTCTCCCCAGAACCGCGGCTCTCCGGTCACTACACACGATTCCGCACCCAGTATGATATGGAGATCAACGATGACCACCAGAAACGCGTGGAGTTTCTACGACCATTAAGCATGACATGCAAGGCGATGCGGCTGCGACTGCTGCCATGGATATGGGAACGCCTCGAGTTGTTCATACCACGCACCTTTAATTCGGGGAAGAAGCTTAGGATCATCGCCGACGCGCTGCACGCGGATATATTTCTGGCGACCAGCGTGAAGTACTTTTGTGCTCTTTTTTGTCCTTGGGTCGGGGCTGATTCGTGTCCTCTGCAGGTTCATGACATTGGATCTCTCATGGAATGATTCCGCGATTCCCTCGTTCGTCAGATGCATAAGATCCCTCCCAAATCTTCACACACTAGAGATAGTATGGGCGGGTAATCCCGCTACGAGCCTACTCAAGGACGCGCTCAAACGTGTCGAACTCCCCCAAATCAAGACCCTGATCCTACCTCCCGCTGCTCATCCCCTCCTCAGACCCTGTTGTGATGTCGAAGACGTTGTCTGCGTGGTCAGGCACAGAAGCACGCCCTCTGGTGAATTCCTTGGATCACTTGAGTTCAACCGGGACTCAAAAATCAAGCGGTTGGCGATCCCCTTGGTTATGTGGGCCAATCCATCCCGTAAGTGATTCAGTATTGCGTTGGATCACAGTTGAGAACGATAACTCACTGCCTCCAACCTCAGGATTTGTTGCCGCATGTCCAAGACTCACCGAACTTACCGTCATCTGCCCTCACCCGCACGATTCGCATAGAAGTGAAACGGGAACCCTGCCCGACCCGATTGGAAGTGCACGCTCTGCAGCGTCGGAACTAGTCAATGCGTGCAAAGCGCTCCCAGATTTCGACACCCTCCAGATTGCTCATTTTCCTTTCATCGAACCTTTCCCGAAATGCGTGTGCGGGTGTGGTTTGTCGCACATGGGGCCCCGGGAGCCTTGGGCAGAACAACAGAAGCAGATATCGGGGATGAAAGCCGTGAAGGATTCGGTGATACACTGTTTGAAGCCGAAAACCGGGTGCCAGGAAGGGGAAGGAAGGAAGAAATTTATGGTGAGGATCATCGAATTGGGCTCGGAACGTCTCAGTCCGTTCTACTTGGGTTCTGTAAAGGTTGAAGAGTATGAGGTGTAGGGATTTGATATTGAGGATTCGCAAAGTTGACATGTACAATGACTAGCAGACCACTCGCGAACTCAAGGCTAGCAGAGTCATCTTTTGCCTGATAATATTATCCCCGGTCTCCAGATATACACTGATGACCAGATTACCCCTGCAACGAGGAGAATCACGGTACGAACCATTCCTACATATCGTAAGCGTTATAGTGGCTGCGGGTTCGGCACCCATGTCAGGGTCAAGAGCTGGCCTACGGATTTTGGCATCCCCCTTCGGCATGAGCTAGCCGCTGGTTCTGAAATGGGTTTAGCGTCCCAGTTTCGGGATTACATGTGAAACATGGGGCAGTGGGTCGGGGAGGCCGGTCCACTCGGAAACGTGGTTGGGCATGTCTGTGATGGATCGGAGTTTCACTCTAGTAGTCAGTTTGGTTTCAGCCCTGCTCGCTGTGCAGGGGGCCCCCGGGCGCAATTGCTGTTCACTTCAGACGACGGTGTGATGAAAGCGAAGAAACTCGCCAACGGGATGGTTGAACGAGCCATTGCGCTGATTGAAACGGTATCCCTGAGGGGCTGTGCGTTGGCACCACCAAGTTGATGCAGAAGATCAAGAGGACCACCGACCCACTCAAACCGTTCAATCCTGGCGAGGGTAGTTGCTAATTTTGTTGCCTTGCGAGTGTTTTTTGACACCCAATCCGTGCAAGTGTACCCAGGTTCTCCACCAAAAAACGCTCAGAGGAGTCCATCGTGATGACGAACGAGATCCTCGATAGGAGATCCTTGTGTTTTTCTGTTAAATGCGGACTGCGGCTCAGTGATATGTGGGGACTCGGAGCACTGGCTATTATCGGCGGTGTGTGTGGAGTTTGGAGCACAACGCGGCGAAAGTTGGCACAGTTAGGAGAGGCGCGATGGCAGTGATCGTGCGGTGTTACGTTGTGTCCATTCCAATTTCGTCCCCTCTCGATCGGCGCTTCCATCACTCTGCAGATCACTTCCACCTTTCTCAGGTTCAGCATTTGGACTGCTATTTCTGGTTTCATCCCTAACCCAACGAACGAAATGCGGACTAGTGAAAACTGCGGCTTATGCCCGGAGCCCTTTATAAGCTCAGTGCCAACGTACCACCTCCTCCATCGCCCTCCACCACCTCACCAGTAACACTCAGCGGTCCCTCCCTCCGGATCCCCAATTCCTCTAATAATCTCCAAGTCGACGCCTCCAGCATGATCTTCTCTGCTGCCGTAGTCATTTACGCCTTGTCACTATTCTCCTGCTCTCGTGCTTTGTCGATCAACGTTCGTCGAGACGACTGTCCGCTCGCCTGCCCCGAGACCGACGCAGATAAAAATGGACTTTCTAAGTTTTCCATTGATGACGCAACCATTTCTTGCTCTTACGTTGGGAAGCCTGACAATTCGTGCACCTACGATATGGTAAGCGTGGACTCATCTGCACTATGAAATTGGACTCACCTTGTGACTCAGACCACCGGCACTATCACCAGTGACTGCGACGGGTGTATTAAGGAAGCAGTTCGGCAATGCTCTCCCCACCGAAGCCGACAGTTGAAGCAGGCAGTTGCACGCAGGGGAGCAAAGGACGAGATTCCGGATGGACGGGGTCCGCGTCCGAGCCCCAGCGCCACCTGGAAGCGCCACGATGGCCCGAGTTCACGCCCCAAGCGAGCTGCGCCTTCCCCTACTTGGGAAAAGGATTCTCAGCCACCATCCTATTCGAAGCCCTCGCCCTCCCCTACTTGGGAAAAGGACTCTCACCCACCATCCTATTCGAAGCCCTCGCCTTCCCCTACTTCGGAAAAGGATTCTCACCCACCATCCTATTCGAAGCCCTCGCCTTCCCCTACTTCGGAAAAGGATTCTCACCCATCATCCTATTCGAAGTCCTCGCCTTCCCCCACTTGGGAAAAGGACTCTCACCCACCATCCTATTCGAAGCCCTCGCCCTCCCCTACTTGGGAAAAGGACTCTCACCCACCATCCTATTCGAAGACCTCGCCATCCCCAACT
>Ga0307515_10014880_pt1 | contig 14383 bp, 13 predicted proteins | sample 17_EM_MG_FD_194513 | JGI IMG/M metagenome (GOLD analysis project Ga0307515, IMG submission 194513) | Populus trichocarpa ectomycorrhiza microbial communities from riparian zone in the Pacific Northwest, United States - 17_EM | ecosystem: Host-associated > Plants > Roots > Unclassified | place...
AACCGCGGCGCCGATCCCGGACCCGCCGCCGGTGATGATGGTAACTCGCATGGGCCTGACGTTCTCGCGCTTGATCCGACGACTATAGGTTCGACGGCCGGAAATGCCAATCATCACAGCGCATGGGAGGGTCGCCCGAACACGCAAACGGTGCGGACGATCCAAATCGTCCGCACCGCATGACGTCGTTTCTTCCAGCCTCAGAGCAGGAAATCGCTGGCGTTGAACGCACCTGCCGTGGCTTCATGCACCGAGAAGACGATATCGGCGCTGCTATCTCCGTTGGTATCTCCGAATACGTTGAAGTTGCCATTTCCGAGGCTTCGGATCAGCAATTCGCCGCTCGCGCCGGTGAAACCGCCGGGGCCGGTGATGACATGAAAGGCGTTATTGCCGCTGACATTGGTTTGCGCGTCGATCGCCGACAAATCGATGTGGTCGAAGATATCGAAATCGGTGATACGCTCGCCTCCGCCGCTCGACAGATCGCCCGCGAGAAACTGAAAGGTATCGGCCCCGCCGCCGCCCGTCAGCACATCGAGACCGGCGCCACCGCGCAATACGTTCGCCGAATTGTTGCCGATGATCTCGTCGTTGCCGTACGTTCCGACCACCCTTTCGATCGAATACAAATAGTCGTAGCTGTCCAGTTCGTAGTGGCCGCCGTCGCCTTGCGCGATAAAGTCTTCGCGGAGGGTGAAGCCCACCGACCCGGCATCAGCCAGCGTGACCTTGACGTGCCCCCCGGTGAAGCCCGAATAGTCGGCGGTATCGAACCCGCTTCCGCCCTCAAAGGTGTTGTTGCCGCGAACGTCGATGAAGGTGTCCTGATCGTCGTTGCCGTACAGGACGTCATCGCCCTTGCCGCCGTCCAGCGTATCGTCGTCCGCACCGCCGCGCAGCGTATCATCGCCTTCATCGCCAAACAGCTTGTCATCACCTGCGTCGCCAAAGATATCGTCGTCGCCGCCGCCGCCGTGAATCGTATCGGCACCGCCATTGCCATGCAGAATGTCGCGGAAACCCATCCCGGTGATTTCGTCACTCGCGTCCGTGCCGTTGAGGAAATTCGACATGAACCAATTTCCAACAAGCTTTGCCATTGCCGTCACTCCCTGATGTCATCGGCCGTAGCCCAGTGCCCGGCTTCGATGGAGTGACCGTGCCATGGGCAAAACCGCCCGGCTGTTCCGTAGGGAACAGGGGATCGGGGAAACCGGAAGGTCCGCACGAAATGCGAAAGGCCGCCTCGCGGCGGCCTCGTCGTCATCAGCTCGGTTGGCCGGTTGTCGGCTATCCGACAAGCGTCAAGACACAGCCTCTTCCGGAAGGTCATCGGGAAATTCGCCGAATGCCGCGAGCATCTTTTCGGCGTGCGGCCCACCTGGCACAGCCTCGATCAGTTCGAAGTATAGCGTCTTGTAAGACAGGATAGTGACCCCCTCGGACTTTAACCTCGCCAGCGCGGCATCGACGTTGCGTGCCGACGAAAACAGCAGCTCCTCGACGGCGAAAACCTCAAAGCCCAATTCGAGAAGACCGAGGCAGGATTGCAGGACGCATACATCGGTCTCGCACCCCGCCACGATGATTTGCGTCTGCTTCAGCCGTTTCAGGTGGGCCCGGATCGGCTTCTCCTTGGTGAGGTCGAAGAAATCCTTCTCGAACACCTTCGCGGCGCCGCCGAGCGGCGCCTTGATATCCTGCGGCACGGCGCCTTTTCGGTGGACCGGCCGCTCAAGTGTGACAATCGTCGGAATCCGCATGTACGCCAGCAGGCGCGCGAAGTTGCGCATGTTTTTGCGCAGCCGGGTGCGGCTGCGCGGCTCAAGCTGCGCCAGAAAGAAATCCTGATAGTCGATAATCGCGCCGCAACACCGGTCGAAATGGATGCGCTTTGGGGCTGGCATGCCGCGACGATAGTTGGTCCGCCGCCGTTTGGCCAGAGACGCAGCTGGGCGCGAATGCCGCAATCGGCATTCACCACGATCAAAGATCGGTACGCTCCTCGGAGATGTCGCGGCGCTTTTCCATGTTGAAGCGGCCGGAATAGATCGGCCTGCCGCCGGTGGTCGGTCCCGGATATTGCACGATCAGGATATCGCCGCCCGTCGCGGTTTCGAACTTGCCTTCAAAATGCGGATCGGGATGAAAGAGCATCGTTCCGGCCGTGTAGATGATGTCGTCGATCCGGAATTCGCCGGAAAGGATGTACCAGACCTGAGCGAATTCATGGTTGTGAATCGGATGGTGGGCCCCCGGTTCGAGCCGCAGGATGCCGGCGTTCGGTTCGGTAGGCCGTTCGGGCCGCGGGTGAAACAGCATCTTGCCGGTTTCGCCGGGCCAGCGGATGGTCTCCCACTCGACGTCGTTGATGTGCTTGGCCTCGTACGGCAAATGCTTGGCGTTGATTGACGTGGTTGCTGGCTGCATCGTCATTCTCCCTGGCTGATTTTGCTTTTGCTGGATCTTGCCGGGGCCGCGGCATCAGCCACGCGCCACCAATCGAAATGCTCGGAAGATTTGTGCGAAGATTTGGCCACCACCATCAAGATCCGCGCTTCGTCTTCGCCGATATTGTCGGCGCGGTGCGGCAGTTCGGAATTGAGGAAAATGCCTTCGCCCGCCGCAAGCTCGAAGCTCTCCGCGCCGACATGAAAGCGGATGCGGCCGCTGAGCACGTAGCAATATTCCTGCCCCGGATGCGACACCATCAAATCCATCCGGTTCTTGCGCGGGAACAGCAGATGAAAGACCTCGAGATCGTCGTTCGGCATGCCGCCGGCAAACAGCCGCCAGCGATAGCCGGTGCTCGGAATGCTCTGGTCTTCGCCGCCGTCGCCGTGGCGATGCACGGTGACATCGCTGCGAAGCCGGTCGGGCGGATCGGCGAACAATTCACTGACGCCGATGTCGAGCACCTGCGCAATCTGGATCAGGTTCGCAACCGAGCTTGAGACCTGACCACGTTCCAGGCGCGAGACGAACGCATCCGAGAGCCCGGCGGCGTCGGCCAATTGCTTCAGCTTCATGCCGCGCCCCTCGCGCAACGCGCGGATGCGGCCACCCAACCTCACCAAGGCTTCGTCCTGGATTTTCATGACGCTGAGCATTTCCTCAATTTGTCTTACCATCAACTTAAATTGCTTCACAAGCAACTTAAGTTGACGGTCGCAGCAAGGGGACCCTTGAAGCGCCAGTTTAGCTTGACATCGCGTTGGCATGTTGCTGGTATGTCAGTTATGACCATCATCTCTCTCGATCGCGATCGCGCCTATACACTGCTGCGCGATCTCGTGATTTCAGGCGAATTCTCCGCCGACGAGCCGCTGTCCGAGCGGAGCCTGTCGACCCGGCTCGCCTTCGGACGAACGCCGGTCCGCGAGGCGCTGATGGCGCTCGCCAAAGATGGCTTGCTCACCGTCCACCCGATGCGCGGCACCTTCGTGCGGCAGATGTCGTTCGATGACCTGCGCGAAATCCATGAAATGCGACTGGCGCTCGAAGGCATGGCGGCCTATCTCGCCGCGACGCGGGGCCCGACCGACGCGCTGCGAAATTGCGCGGCCGAGCTAAAACGGATTCAGGCGCTGACCGCGATCGATGTCGAGGAGGCGCAGCAGATCGGCTGGGCGTTTCACGACGAACTCTTTCGCGCCACCGCCAATGCCCGCCTCGTCCAATCCTACGACAATCTGCGCGCCCAAAGCGGGCTCGCCTTGCAGAAAATGCCGCAATACAGCCCGGACCGCACGCGCCAGGCCGTCAACGAGCATATCGGCATCTACGCCGCAATCGAGACGCGCAATTCTGACGCCGCGCAGCAGCGAATGTGGCGGCATTTGTCATCGGCCTTCGAGGCACGGCTGAAGGCCCTCGGCGCCGTGCACCCGCAAACGTCCGAAAACGGAGACTATCGCGCATGAGCCTGCGATCCGGCGCCCGCCTGCTGTTCACCATGCCGCTGGTATTCAAGATGCTGATCGGCTTGATCCTCGGACTGGGCGTCGGGCTGCTGTGGCCGGAGACCGGGGTGAGCCTGCGCCCGGTGGGCACGGCGTTCGTCGAAGCCGTGAAGATGATCGTCATTCCGGTCGTCTTCGCATCGGTTGCGCTCGGCATCTACCGGATGGGGACCGAACTCAGGGTTCTCGGACGCGTCGTCGCGATCAGTCTCGGCTATTTCTATCTTGCGACCGTCATCTCGATCATCATCGGCCTGCTCCTCAACGCCGCTTTCCATCCCGGCGCCGGCGCGCCGCTGGCTGCGACGGGCAAGCTGCCTGCAAACCTCGTGGTGTCGGTCGACTGGGTCAAATTCTTCATGGACATGATCCCCTCCAACATCGTCGCGGCGATGGCGGAACAGAAGATCCTGCCGACACTGGTGTTTTCCATCCTGTTTGGTCTGGCGCTGGCGTCGGTCGGCAAAGTCGGTGAACCGATGGTCGCCGTGCTGGAGGCCGTGATGGCGGCGATGTTCAAGATCACCAAATGGATCACCTCGCTGGCGCCGCTCGCCATCTTCGCGATCATGGCCTGGCTGTTCGCCAGCCAGGGGCTCGCCACCGTCGTCGCGCTCGCGAAGCTCGTTGCCGTCATGTATCTCGGGCTCGCGATCATGGTCGCGATCTTCTGGCTGATACTGCTGGCGATCGGAGAAAAGCCGATCGCGGTGACAAAGGCCGTGATGGAGCCGATGATCCTCGCCTTTACCACGCGCTCCTCGGAAGTGACGCTGCCGCTGCACATGGAAAAGCTTCAGGCCATGGGCGCGTCGAACCGGATCGTCTCCGTCGTGCTGCCGCTCGGCTACGCTTTCAACCGTGACGGCGCGATCATGTATTTCGCGCTCGCCGTCACCTTCCTCGCGGAAGCCTATGGCGTAACGCTCACCTGGTCGACGCTCCTGACCATTGTCATGGTCACCACCATCGCCAGCAAGGGCAGCGCAAATGTCCCCTCCGGCGGGCTCGTCGCCATCGCCATGGTGCTGTCGGCGATCGGACTGCCCGTCGAGGCGCTGGCCATCATCGCCGGCGTCGATGCCTTCCTCGACATGGGCCGAACCGCGATCAACGTGTTCGGCAACACGGTGGCGGTGAAGCTGGTCGAGAAGTTCAGCGGCAACCTTGCGCTCGACGACGCCCAACCGGCGCCGGCTGCGCTGCAGACCCAGAACGCTTGATGACCGGGCAGGAAGCGCACCCCGGCGCCGAAGGCGTCGTCGATCTGCGCAGCGATACCGTGACGCTTCCCACCCAGGCGATGCTCGAACGCATGCAGCGCGCGCCGCTCGGCGATGACAGCCGGGAGGGCGACCCGACCGTCCGCGCACTCGAGGAGTTAGCAGCGGCGCTGACCGGCAAGGACGCAGCCCTGTTCGTGCCGAGCGGCACGATGGGCAATCTGCTGGCCGTGCTCGCCCATACCCCGCGGGGCACCGACGTGTTGGCCGATGCCGGCTCGCATCTGTTCAATTCCGAGATCGGCAGCCTGGTGACGATGGCGGGCCAAATCCCGGTATCGGTGGTGGCCCGCCGCGGCGCGATGGACGAAGCGGCGCTCGAAACGGCTATCAAGACATCGCGGGCGTCGGGCCGGCCCGGACCGGGGCTGATCTGGATGGAGACGACGCATAACGGCGCCGGCGGCGCCGTCCTGCCCGTATCGCATATGGCGCGGGTCCATGCGCTTGGTCGGACCAGCGGCCTTGCCGTGCATGTCGATGGCGCGCGCTTGTTCAATGCGGCCATCGCTCTGGGCATGGAGGCGCGACGTATCGCAGATCATGCCGATAGCGTCATGTTCTGCCTGTCGAAAGGGCTCAGCGCGCCGGTTGGCAGCATCCTGTCCGGCGACGAGAAGTTCATCGCGAAGGCGCGAACGTTTCGCAAGCTGGTCGGCGGCAACATGCGCCAGGCCGGTGTGATCGCGGCCGCCGGCATCGTGGCGCTCGAAACGATGATCGAGCGCTTACAGGAGGATCACGAAGCCGCCAGGTTCCTCGCAAGCGGACTGACGTGGCTGGACCCGGCGCTCGCGGATTCAGATCGGGTCCAGACCAACATCGTGCGGATGGACGTATCCGGCAGCGACCGCGATGCGACAGGCTGGGCGTCCGCTCTCGCTGGGCATGGGATTCTCGTGCAGGCCAGCGGAGCGAAGCAACTTCGACTCGTCACCCATCGTCATATCGACCGTGACGCTGTCGACCGGACCATTGCGGCCTTCACCGCTGTCGCCGACGCAGACTCAGCGGCGCACGTTGCGAAATAGCAGCACCGCCAGGCCGAGATTGAACGCGACCGGACCGTCGCGCAGCGAGGCCTCCGTCGCCGGCAACCAGATCAAGAACGGAGATGTTCGTAGTTTTGTACCGGAAATGGCGCGCCACGGCGGATGAAGATGGGCACTATTGCTTCGCCGTGGTACTATGATTTGCGTACTCGACTCCTCTCGATTGTCGACCAGCCTTCGCTAGAATAGAATTACCCAGCAGGTCGCGTAGCCCACCGAAACTGCCGCCTCGCGGTGCCTTTGTGCCTTACTGTCGAGATCACTGGAGCCCGGGTTGCTTTGGCGTAACGCTTTCTTGACGGTGCTCGTTGCGCTCATTGCGTTGAGCTTTTTGCCGTCGCTTCGGAGGTCGTGGCGCCGCCCGGATCGGCTCGATCCCGATCAGCCTTATCAGGTCTATACCCGCAACTACGACGTAGAGACCAACGCAAACGATTTGGATGCGGTCCTGGCAGCGCTCCCCGATTCTGACCGGCGCTGGGCCGAGCGCTTTCCTGAGATCGATCCCGGACAGCTGTACGACCTCGAAAAAGACCTTGCTGCACAGCGGGCGCGCATGGCGACGGCCCAGCCGCAAGATAGTTCCGCTTTTGGTGCTGCCGATACGATCGTGTCATTGCTCATCGATCATTCCGGATCAATGCGTGGGCAACCGATGCTGTTCACGGCTAGGGCCGCGCTGGTCGCCTCCGATCTGCTCGACAGCCTCGGAGCAAAGCAGGAAGTGCTCGGTTTCACTACCGCGCGCTGGAAGGGCGGCCGGAGCCGCGAAAAATGGCTGAGCGACAGCCAGCCCTCCTATCCCGGGCGCCTTAACGACCTGCTGCACATCATCTATTGCAGCGCAGGCGAGAAGTTGAGCGCGCGATACTGTGCCGCCATGCTACGCCCAGACCTCGTTAAGGAGAATATCGACGGCGAGGCCATCGAATGGGCTGCGTCGCGTTTGCGCCGGCGCGAAGAAAGGCGGAAATGTCTGATCGTGCTGTCCGACGGTGCGCCAGTCGACGATTCCACATTGCATGCCAATGGCGATGGGTATCTGGACCACCATTTGCGTCGCATCACCAGCGAGATCGAGCAGGCCGGCGACATTCGGCTTGCGGCGATAGGCATCGGCCATCCGGTCGAGCAGTACTACAAGCAAGGCATCACCATCAGATCTCCAGAAGAGTTGGAGAGCACCTTGATTCAGCTCATCAACCGACTATTGCACCCATCGCCTTGATGCGGCATTCGCTTGGAACAGGGGTATTAAAGTCGCAGAAAATCGCGAAATGGCGCGCCCGAAGAGATTCGAACTCCTGACCCCCAGATTCGTAGTCTGGTGCTCTATCCAGCTGAGCTACGGGCGCGTTTTTCGCTAGACATCGTGGGCTAAGCGCCCCGATGCATCCGAGAGTGGTTCGGAAACGTCGCGAAGAGCGCTTTAGCTACCCGCTCCGGCCCGGATTGGCAAGCGCCGGAACGCGGGTTCTGGCAAGTGATTTGGCCGGGCAAAGCGGCCAAACCAGTCCCAAAATGCAGCAAATTGGGTGATTTACGCCCGTGCCCGCTCGTTGCGGACGCTTTGCAGTTCCACCGGACGGTCCGGTATAGAGATCCGGAAGGTGGCGCCGATGGTGCCTTCGACCAGATGGATGTCGCCGCCATGGGCGCGGACCAGTTCGGCGGCGATCGCCAGACCAAGCCCGCTGCCGCCGGGGCGGCCGGAGGTCTGGAATGCCTCGAACAAATGCTCGCGTGCCCGCGCCGGCACGCCCGGGCCGGTATCGGACACCTCGATGATCGCAACCGCGCCTTCGCGGCGGCCGGTGATTCGAATCTGCAAAGCGGCCGCGTCGCCCTTCGGCCGGCTCTCCAGCGCCTGCGCCGCGTTGCGTACCAGATTGAGCAGCACACGGAACATCTGGTCGGGATCGGCGTCGACGGCCAGCCCGCGTTCAATCGCGCTGATCCAGGCGATCGAGGCGTCGGCGGCAAGCCCTGCGGATTCGCGCACCTCGGCCACCACGGGCTCGACCAGGATCATGCGGCGGTCGGGGGCGGCTTCCTGCACGCGGCCGTAGGAAAGCGTCGACTGGCAGAAGTCGATGGCGCGCTCCAGTGAGCGCATCAGCTTCGGCGCAAAGCGCTGCACCCGCGGATCGGGCACGCTGGCGAGCTGGTCGGACAATAATTGCGATGACGCCAAAAGATTGCGCAGATCATGGTTGATCTTGGAGACCGCAAGTCCGAGCGCGGCAAGCCGGCTCTTCTGATGCAGCATCGAGACCAGGTCGCGCTGCATGTCCGACAATTCGCGTTCCGCCACGCCGATCTCGTCGCCGCGCCCGCTCGGCACGATGATGCGCGCCGAACTTTCCGGGTTTTCATGGAAGCCGACCAGGCTCGCGGTCAGCCGCCGCATCGGCCGCACGAACAGATGATGCATGGCGAAATAGACCAGCGCCGCCGTCAGCATTGCGATCGCGAGCGACACCAGCAGCGTGTTGCGCGAGAAGCGATACATCGCCTGGCGCAGCGGCGCCTCGTCGACGACAACCTCGATGAATTGCCCGCCACCGGGCGCCGGTCCCACCACGCGGATCACATGGTTGCCGGTCTCCAGCAAGGTTTCGATGGAATCGACGATCGCCGACCATACCGTGATGGTCCGCATGTCGATGTCATGGTCGATTGCCGCCGGCAGGTCGGCACTGGCGAGCATGCGCCGCTGCTGACCCATCTTGATGGCGACCGCGCGGGCGCCAACGCTCTTCAGAATTTCGCGCGCCAGCGAATCCGGGACCATGCCTGATGGCGCCGCGTCCAGCACCAGCGCCGCGGTGCTTGCCGCGGCGATGCGGTCGTTCAGGCGATTGATGCGGAAGTTCGCGATCGCGGGCACGTAGATCATCAGGCCGGCGATCATGACGAGGGGAATGGTCAGCAGCAGCAGCTTGCCGGACAGCCCAAGCCGGCGCCGCGGCGTCGGCCGTGGCGTTTCAATGGTCGGCTGGTCGTCGTCGGTCGCTGACACGAATATTCGCCTTGATAACCTGTTTGGGGCGCACGGCCGGACCCCAAGACCGGACCCCAAGACCGGCCTCATTGCCGCCGCCTCCGCACTGATTTGCGAGGATGCGTTCCAGCCACGGAGCGGTCAAATTACCGATCGCTAATGTCGGTCGGCTCCGACGTCAGGGGGTGAACACCACCCTTCTCACCCCTGAAAACCCCGTGAAAACAATAATATTCGCCCCAATTGTGCCAATTTAGAGAACCCCGATTGCGGCACCGCGAAACATTGACGAAAACAGGTCGCTCCCGTATAAGCCGCGCAATTGTCCGCGATGGCCCGGTCTGACCGGGGGCGGCTCATTTGGGGCCGCAGATGGCTCGTCTTGGGCCGGCCAGCATCACCGGGCTTACCTTCAATTCCGGCCTTACTTTCAATTCAACGGCAGATCGCACTTCAGCGGCAGATTGCCAGGTTAGCGGAGAACTACCCGTGAAGCGGACTTATCAACCCAGCAAACTGGTGCGCAAGCGCCGTCACGGCTTCCGCGCCCGTCTCGCCACGACCGGCGGCCGCAAGGTTCTCGCCGCGCGCCGTGCGCGTGGCCGCAAGCGTCTGAGCGCCTGAGCCGGGCCTCCCGGAGAACTCATTATGGATCGGCTAAGGCAGCGGGCGGACTTCCTCGCCGTTGCCAATGGCGCGCGAGCCAACAGCACCGCGTTCGTGGTGCAGGGCCGCCGCCGCGACGATGATGGCCCGATCCGGATCGGTTTTACCGTTACCAAAAAGAACGGTACCGCTACCGAGCGCAATCGCATCCGGCGCAGGCTTCGCGAACTGGTGAAGCGGCTGGACGTCATACCTATGCGACCGCACCATGATTATGTGCTAGTCGGGCGGCGCGCGGCACTGCATCGCGATTTTACGACCATGCTCGACGACCTTCGCCAGGCGCTGCTTCGCCTCGACCGCCAGCCGGCAAAACCGGCCAAATCGGTTCCGAGCGAAGGCGGTTCGCGTCAGGAAAACGCGTCCAAAGATAAAGATACCGGCGCGAGCCGGAACCCGAATTGAATGACGAGACCTTGAAACGATGACCGACAATCGCAACACCATCCTCGCCGTCATTCTGTCCGGCCTCGTGCTGATCGCCTGGCAATATTTCTACAATGTGCCGCAGATGGAAAAGCAGCGCGCGCAGACCCAGACCCAGGCTGAGCTCGCCAAGCCTTCGCCGCAGGCGACACCGGGCAGCAGCACCACCCCGCAGCCGGGCGCGACACCGTCGACGACGCCTGCCACCTCCGGCCAGCCGCCTGCGATGGTCAGCCGGGAAGCTGCAATCGCCGCCACCCCGCGCATCAAGATCGACACGCCACGCCTGATCGGCAGCATCTCGCTGAAGGGCGCCCGCATCGACGACCTCTCGCTGGTGAAATACCGCGAAACCGTCAATCCCGAATCGCCGGCGGTGGTGCTGTATTCGCCCTCGAATACCGCGAGCCCCTATTATGCGGAGTTCGGCTGGGTTCCGGCGGCTGGCTCGACCGCACGCATCCCCGATCAGACCACGGTGTGGCAGCAGGAAGGCTCCGGCGCGCTGTCGCCGACCAATCCGGTGATCCTGAAATACGACAATGGCGACGGCCTGACCTTCCGCCGCACCATTGCGATCGACGACCGCTATCTCTTCACGATCCGGGACGACGTCACCAATGTCGGCACCGCGCCGGTCACGCTGTATCCATTTGCGCTGATCTCGCGCCACCACACCCCACAAGTCTCGGGCTACTACATCCTGCATGAAGGCCTGATCGGGTATCTCGGCGCCGACGGCCTGCAGGAATACGGCTACAAGAAAATCGAGGACGCCAAGTCGGTCGCCTTCAACGTCACCGACGGCTGGCTCGGTATGACCGACAAATACTGGGCGTCCGCGCTGTTGCCGGACACCACCGCGAAGCTGCAGGCGCGCTTCTCGTCCAACCTGGTCAATACGGTTCGAACCTATCAGACCGACTATCTGCAGGACGCGCAGACGATCGCGATCGGCGGCACCGCCAGCAGCAATGCACGGCTGTTCGCCGGCGCCAAGGAAGCCAGCGTCGTCGGCATCAACTTCCCGCTCGCCGGCCATGGCGGCTACAACAAGCAGCTCGGGCTCAACCATTTCGATCTCTTGATCGACTGGGGCTGGTTCTACTTCATCACCAAGCCGATGTTCCTGGCGCTCGATTACTTCTTCCACCTGATCGGCAATTTCGGCGTCGCCATTCTGCTGGTGACCGTGCTGGTGAAGATTCTGTTCTTCCCGCTCGCCAACAAGTCCTACGCCTCGATGGCGAAGATGAAATCGGTCCAGCCACAGCTGGCCGCGCTGAAAGAGCGCTATCCCGACGACCGCCAGAAGCAGCAACAGGAGATGATGGAGATCTACAAGAAGGAGAAGATCAACCCGATCGCCGGTTGTCTTCCCGTCGCCTTGCAGATCCCGGTGTTCTTCTCGCTCTACAAGGTGCTGTTCGTCACCATCGAAATGCGCCACGCGCCGTTCTACGGCTGGATCAAGGACCTCTCGGCGCCCGATCCGACCACGATCTTCAATCTGTTCGGGCTGATCCCGTTCGATCCGATGGTGCTCGGACCGCATATCGGCCCGTATCTGATGCTCGGCGTCTGGCCGATCATCATGGGCATCACGATGTGGTTCCAGATGAAGCTGAACCCGACGCCGCCGGATCCGACCCAGAAGATGATCTTCGACTGGATGCCGCTGATCTTCACCTTCATGCTGGCCGGATTCCCGGCAGGTCTGGTGATCTACTGGGCCTGGAACAACCTGCTCTCCGTGCTGCAGCAGAGCTTCATCATGCGCAAGAACGGCGTGAAGGTGGAGTTATTCGACAATCTGAAGTCGACGTTCGCCAAGAAGGCCGTCGAGAAAAGCTGAACGGTTTCGTCATTGCGAGGAGCGAAGCGACGAAGCAATCCATGCTTCCTTTGTCGGTCTATGGATTGCTTCGCTATGCTCGCAATGACGGCTGAGCCGCCTTCGCGCCCTTAATGGAAACCTTCGCATGACCGACGAACCTGATGCGAAGCTGATCGAGGAAGGGCGAAAGCTCTTCGCCGGCGACTGGCAGTTCGTCTGGGCTTCGCCCTCGATCGAAACCCTGCCGCCGATGGCCAGCATGGAGGTGGCGTTTGCCGGCCGCTCCAATGTCGGCAAATCGAGCCTGATCAACGCATTGACCGGCCGCAATGCGCTGGCGCGCACCTCGCACACGCCCGGCCGCACCCAGGAACTGATCTTCTTCGAAGGCCCCGAGAATGCCGGGCTGCGGTTGGTCGACATGCCCGGCTATGGCTACGCCTCGGCGCCGAAGGTCAAGGTCGCGTCGTGGACCAAGCTGATCCATCAATTCCTGCAGGGGCGCGCCACGCTGGCGCGGGTCTATGTGTTGATCGACGCCCGACATGGTATCAAGGACGTCGACCGCGACGTGCTGAAGACGCTGGATAAGTCTGCGGTAAGCTATCAGGTGGTGCTGACCAAGGCGGACCAAGTGAAGCGGGCCGAGCTCGAAAAGCACATCGAAGAGACCACAGCCGCGCTCGCCAAGCACCCGGCCGCATTTCCGGATGTGCTGGTGACCTCCTCGCGCGACGGCAGCGGCATGCCGGAATTGCGCGCCGCGATGGTGCGTCTGCTCGCCGAACGAAGCTGATGTCACGCGCCTGTCGTATCCTGATCGTGCTCGCCGCCATCATGGGCGCCGATGGCGTGATATTGGCCGCGGCGTCCGCGCATCAAGCCGATGCCTCGCGGCTGGCTTCGGCGTCCTCGATGCTGCTGTTCCACGCCACCGCCGTACTGGCCACCGTAGCGCTGGCCGAGCGCGGCATCATCCATGCCCGGATCGGAATCGTGGCCGCGTTCGGCTTCGTCATCGCCGCCGCCCTGTTCGCCGGCGATCTGACGCTGCGGCAATATGCCGGCCAAGGCCTGTTTCCGATGGCCGCACCGACCGGCGGCACGCTGCTGATCGCAAGCTGGCTGGTGCTGGCGGTGTCAGCGGCCTGGCCGCGGCGGGCGTAAAAATTCCGTAGCCCGGATCGAGCGCACTTTGCGCCTTGCCCGCCAATCAGCTAGAACCCGGCCCGACATCTGGAAATGACGAGAGCCGCTTCATGACCGACTCGCAAGATATCAGCCCATTGGATCAGGCCCGCATCCTGTCCGAAGCGCTGCCGCACATGCAGGAATATGACGAGGAAACCATCGTCATTAAATATGGCGGCCATGCCATGGGCGCCGAGGACCTCGCCAAGGCCTTTGCCCGCGACATCGTGCTGCTGGAGCAGACCGCGATCAATCCGGTGGTCGTGCATGGCGGCGGACCGCAGATCGCGACCATGCTGAAGCGGCTCGGCATCCAGTCCGAATTCGCCGCTGGCCTCCGCATCACCGATGCCGCGACCATCGAGATCGTCGAGATGGTGCTGGCCGGTTCAGTCAACAAGCAACTGGTCGGCTACATCAACGAAGCCGGTGGCAAGGCCGTCGGCCTCAGCGGCAAGGACGGCAACATGGTGAAGGCGTCGAAGACGACGCGCACGATGGTCGATCCGGATTCCAATATCGAAAAGGCGATCGATCTCGGCTTCGTCGGCGATCCCGACAAGGTCGATCTGACCTTGCTGAACCAGCTGATCGGCCATGAGTTGATCCCGGTGCTGGCGCCGCTGGCGACCTCGCATGACGGGCAGACGCTCAACGTCAACGCCGACACGTTTGCCGGCGCGGTGGCCGGCGCACTGAAGGCAAAACGCCTGCTGCTTCTGACCGACGTTCCCGGCGTGCTCGACAAGTCCAAGAAACTGATTCCGGAATTGTCGGTGAAGGATGCGCGCAAGCTGATCGCCGACGGCACGATTTCCGGCGGCATGATCCCGAAGGTCGAGACCTGCATCTATTCGCTGGAACAGGGCGTGCAGGGCGTCGTCATCATCGACGGCAAGACACCGCACGCCGTGCTGCTCGAATTGTTCACCAATCAAGGCACCGGCACGCTGATCCAC
>Ga0307515_10014881_pt1 | contig 14383 bp, 11 predicted proteins | sample 17_EM_MG_FD_194513 | JGI IMG/M metagenome (GOLD analysis project Ga0307515, IMG submission 194513) | Populus trichocarpa ectomycorrhiza microbial communities from riparian zone in the Pacific Northwest, United States - 17_EM | ecosystem: Host-associated > Plants > Roots > Unclassified | place...
AGCCGGATTCTCCGCGACGGCGACCGGATCGAGATCGGCCCGGCCCGGCTGCTCTTCCACGCCCCGGCGGAACACCCGATGACCCAGACGGTGTCCACCGCACCGCCCCCGCCACCGTCGCTGACCCGCCGCGAGCGAGACGTGCTCGACCTGCTCTGCCTCCCGTTCGCCGAGGGCGGCACGGCGTTTCCCGAGCCGCCGTCGGTGCGCCTGCTGGCCACCCAACTCGGGCTGACGGAGAGTGCCGTGAAGAAGCACTTGGCGAATCTCTACGACAAATTCGACCTGTCGACGAACGAGGAACGCCGCCGCGCCCGGCTAGCGAGCGAAGCCGTGCGGCGCGGCGCGGCCACCTGACCCGCATTTTCCGCTGGACAGGCACGCTGCCACCGGTTCACCGACTGCGGCCTGAGGTGACGATCCGGTCGGGGACTGACCCCGAAGTAGCCGCTGTCGCGGGCGTGCCTTCCGCACCGTTGCGTCCGCGTCCTATCCGATCGGAGTTTCATGATGCATTTCGATGCGCGTGTAGTCCGCGTGATGACCGCGGAGGTCCACCGTCGTGACTGTCTGTCCGGCCCTCTCCCCGCCCGAACCTGGTCGGAGGAGCACTGCACGCAGGACCAAGCGAAAGCGGTACGGATCCTCGAAGGGCTGGCAGCCGCCGGCTACCGACTCACCCCACTCGAGGGTTCGATCCCCGGCCGCCGGCCGGCTACCAACTGGTCGGGCCGGAACGGATGCGCCGGATGCGCCGGCGCGACGTTGTTGCAGTCCGCGAACCCGCGGATGGCGGTGCCCGACGGTGCCGCCGTTCGGAGCTCCGCGATCCGGCCCACCCTGCCCGACCACCAGATGCAAACCCTGCAGTTGATCGCGGCGGGCGCCCCGGACCGGCAACTCGCCCGGCGCATGGACGTATCCGTGGACGCGGCGAAGTCCCGGGTCAAGGCGTTGCTCCGGATGTTCGGCGCGCAGAACCGGGCGCACGTCGTCGCGCTGGCGTATCAGGCCGGGGTGTTGTGGCCGGAGCGGATCGACATGAGTTGGCTGCCCGCGACCGGTGTGCCCGTGGCCGACCTGGTGGCGGGGCGTTCCGCGCGGGGCATCAGCCAGGTTCAGTTGGCCGGCCTGTTGGGTGTCTCGCCGGATTGGCTCACCATGCGTGAGTCGGGGCGGCGTCCCTTCACGGTGGCTGTCGCCCGCAGGTACGCCGACCTGGTCGGCGTGGATTTGAACGGTGGCGGCTGATCAGCATCACTGAGGGTTGAGGGGCCGGGCGGTGGCCCGGTCCAGGACGTCGTCGGCAGGGCAGCGGCCGCGCAGCACATAGCGCTCCGTGAAGCCCGCGACGGCGTCCCGCAAATCCCGGGACACCCCGTGGCGGGCCAGTGCCGCGTAGGCGGCGAGGAAGCAATCCCGTGCCGCGGCGGCGAGGGCCGGATCGGTCAGCCCGTCGCGGGCGGCCCGCTCCCAGAGCCGGGGCGTGGCGGCCAGGCCGCTGGTCGCGGCCTGCGCCGCGGCGGCGGCATTCGGATCATCCAGCAGTACGGCGATTACCGCGAGCGGCACCCGCCAGCCGTTGCCGGGCTGCCGGTCGGCGACGTCGATCTCCAGGTACCGGCGGGCCGCGACGGGTGGGCGCAGCGTCCGAAGATGCCGGGTCAGGTCGGCGACCGTGGGCCGCTGACCGGCTCCGGACCGGCTCCACTGCCGAAACGTCTGCCCCGGCCGCCCCGCGACCGGGGCGTCCATCACCAGGGCCGTCCAGGCGTCGCGCGGATCCCGACCGGGCGGCGCGGGCGGCAGGTCGCGGCGCAGGGCCTGGCGGACGCTGCGCCAGCCGGTGGGCCGGCCCTGCCGCAACGGCGAGTTGGCGAACGCGGCGGCGAGCACCGGCGCGATCGCGTGCGCCGACTCCCAACGCCGGCGCAGGCCGAACGGGCCGTCCCCGTCGACGCCGGCCTCGACGCCGACCCGGACGCCCGCGGTCGCCGTGCCGAACGCGTCGCCGCCGGCCGTTGCCGGATCAACCGCGTCGGACGCCTCCTCCAGGACGGCCACCCGATGCCCGCCGAGCAGGGGCAGCGGCATCGGCAGGTCCTCGGCCATCCGGGCGTCGGCCGCGTCGATGCCGGGCGAGGGCGGGCCGCTGACCACGACCACCCGCGCCGACCGCGCGGTCATGAACCCGTGCCGCAGCGGTGGCCGCTCGGCGAGCGACTCGACCAGCGAGCCGGGCAGCCCCGGCTGGTCGAGCAGCAGATCGACATCGACCCCGACAAAGCCCGGCAGGCCGGGGGCGAACGCCTGGTCGGCGATGAGGAGCGCGGCGGTCCGCTCGGTCAAGGAACTCACGAGAATAGACCCTACTCCGCCCAGAGGAATTATGGGGTTTAGGGAAGCGACCATCGACACACTTGCATCCCATACCACGCTAATCGGTAAGGTATGTATTCCGATTCGTTGATGGTCACCGAAGGAACCCCTCATGCGTAGAACCGTGCCCCTGACCCTCGCGGCGACGCTGCTGGCCGGCGCCCTGGCCGCCTGTCAGGGTGGTGGCGAGGAGTCGTCCACCGCGGCCTTCGACCCGGCGACCTGCCAGGGCGGCACGCTGTCCGTGCTGAACCAGGGCGGCATCACCCACCTCGATCCGGCGCGGCTCTACACCTCCGGCGGCGGCAACATCCCGTCGCTGCTGTTCCGCACGCTGACCACCCGCAACCGGCTGCCCGGCGAGGCCGGCACCAAGCCCGCCCCGGACCTGGCCACCGACCTCGGCACCCCGTCGGACGGCGCGAAGACCTGGACCTACCACCTGCGCGACGACATCTTCTTCGAGGACGGCACGCCGATCACCGCCGCCGACGTGAAATACGGCATCGAGCGGTCCTTCGCCCCCGAGTTGCCCGGCGGCGCGCCGTACCTGCGGGATTGGCTGGTCGGCGCGGCCGGCTACCAGGGGCCGTACAAGCAGCCGGACGGGCTGGCGGCGATCGAGACGCCGGACCCCAAGACGATCATCTTCAAGCTGCGCAAGCCCGAGGGTGACTTCCCGTTCCTGGCCACCGCGACGCAGTTCGCGCCGGTGCCCCAGGCCAAGGACAAGGGCGTCGACTACGAGAACCACCCGGTCTCCAGCGGGCCGTACATGGTGGCCGCGTACGAGAAGAAGAAGAGCCTGTCGCTGGTCCGCAATCCACACTGGACCAAGGCCTCCGACACCCTGCGCTACGCGTGCCCGGACAAGATCGAGGTGACGTCGGGGCTGGACGCCGCGGTGATCAACCAGCGGATCAGCACCGGCGCCGGGCCGGACGCGTACGCCGTCACCACCGACGCCGTGGTCGGCCCCGAGCAGCTCGCCCAGCTCGGCTCCGGCTCCGAACTGGACAAGCGGGTCGCCCGCGGCGAGTTCCCGTCCACCATCTACCTGGCCTTCAACACGAAGAAGAAGCCGTTCGACGACCTGAAGGTCCGCCAGGCGCTCTCCTACGCGATCAACCGCACCTCGGTCGTCAACGCCCTGGGCGGCAGCGCGGTGGCCGGGCCCTCGACCACGTTCCTGCCGCCGCAGGCCGCGCTCGGCTACCAGCCGTACGACTACTTCCCGGCCGGCGAGACCGGCAACCCGGCGAAGGCGAAGGAGCTCCTCGGCGCGGCCGGGCTCAGCATCGAGCTCGCCCACGAGAACGACGACGCCAACGGGCTCGGGCCCAAGGTGGCGGCCGCGGTGCAGGACGCGTTCAAGCAGGCCGGCATCACCGTCACGCTGACTGCGATCGACAGCGCCACGTACCGGGATGTCACCGGCAAGCCGGCCACCCAGCCGGCGCTGTCGCTGCAGAGCTGGGGCGCGGACTGGCCGTCCGGCGGCCCGTTCCTGATCCCGATCTTCGACGGCCGGCAGATCATCACCGCGGGCGGCAACTTCAACCTGGCCCAATACAACGACCCTGCGGTGAACGCGGAGATCGACGCGATCAACGCGCTCACCGACCCGGCCGCGGCCGCCAAGCGCTGGGGCCGACTCGACGCGAAAATCGGCGAACTCGCCCTGGTCGTCCCGCTCACCCACGAGAAGGACGTCTACCTGTACGGCAAGAGCGTGAAGAACGCGGTGCCGGACGGCTGGCGCGGCACCTACGACCTGGCGCGGGTCTCCGTCAAGTGACAATGCGCGTCCTGCACGACCGCGGCTTCACCGTCGGCGCGGCCATCGCCCTGGTCATGGTGACCGTGGCGGTGGCCGCCCCGCTGCTGACGGCGTGGGAGGGCCAAGATCCGACGACCTTCCACAACGACCTGCTCGACTCCGCTCGCGGCGGCGTACCGATCGGCCCGCTCGGCGGGATCAGCGGCGATCACTGGCTGGGCGTGGAGCCGGGCACCGGCCGCGACCTGTTCGCCCGCGTCGTCTTCGGCGCCCGGGTGTCGCTCGGCGTCGCGGTGTCGGCGACGGTGCTGCAGGTGCTGATCGGCGTCGGAGTGGGCGTCGCCGCCGGGCTCGGCGGCCGGCATCTTGACGCCGGCCTGAGCCGGCTCGTCGACCTGGTCCTGGCCTTCCCGATCCTGGTGCTGGCCATCGCCCTGCTGGCCATCGTGCCGCCATCCTGGCCGCGGCCGGTGCTGCTGGCCGTGGTCATCGCGATGCTGGGCTGGGGCGGCACGGCCCGGATCACCCGCGGCGAGACACTCACGCTGCGGGCCCGCGACTACGTGGCCGCGGCCCGGGTCTCCGGCGCCGGGCCGCTCCGGGTCGCCCGCCGCGAGATCCTGCCGGGCCTGGCCAGCCCGGTCCTGACGTACGCGGCGTTCGTGCTGCCCACCAACATGATCACCGAGGCGGGCCTGTCGTTCCTCGGTGTCGGCGTACGCCCGCCGACCCCGTCCTGGGGCCAGATGCTGTCGACCGCCACCACCTGGTTTCGCGCCGACCCGCTCTACGTTGCGGTCCCCGGCGGCCTGCTGTTCGCGACGCTGCTGGCGTTCGTGCTGGTGGCCAACGGGGTGCGCCGCGTCCTCGATCCCCGCCAGCGGACCGAGGTGTTGCGATGATCGGCTACGTCGCCCGCCGCCTCGGCGGCACCGCGCTGGTGCTCTTCGGCCTCTCGGCGATCGTGTACGCGCTGTTCTACCTCGCGCCGCAGGACCCCGCGGTGCTCACTTGCGGCAAGGGCTGCACTCCGGAACGGCTGGCCGAGGTCCACGCGGCGATGGGCCTCGACGAGCCGGCCCTCACCCAGTACCGGCACTTCCTGCAGGGACTGTTCGTCGGCCGGGACTATCCGGCCGGCCCGGACGTGCGGCACTGCCCGGCGCCCTGCCTCGGCTACTCGTTCGAGACCGACCAGCCGGTCACGGCGCTGCTGGCCGACCGGCTGCCGGTGTCGGTCTCGCTCGCGGTGGGCGCCGAGGTGCTGTCGCTGGCGCTCGGCATCGGCGCGGGACTGCTGTCCGGCCTGCGCCGCTACCGCGTCCTCGACAAGCTGGTCAACGGCCTCATCCTGGCCGGGTACGCGGTCCCGGTCTTCCTCATCGGCCTGCTACTCCTGATGATCTTCTGCGTCTACCTGCGCTGGCTGCCGTTCCCAACCTACGTGCCGCTCACCACGGACCCGCTGGCCTGGGCGCAAAACCTGCTGCTGCCCTGGACCGCCCTCGCGCTGATCCAGGCCGCCGCGTACGCCCGGCTCACCCGGGCCGGCGTGCAGGACACCCTCGCGGAGGACTACGTGCGCACGGCCCGCGCGTACGGCTTCACCGAACGACGCATCGTCCTGCGAAGGGCGCTGCGCGGCGCGCTCGTGCCGCTGGTGACCCTCACCGCCATCGACCTCGCCGCCATCATGACCAGCGCGGTACTCACCGAGACCATGTTCGGCCTACCCGGCGTCGGCCAGCTGCTGGTCGGCGCGGTCAACCAGATCGACCTGCCGGTGGTGGTGGGCGTGACCCTGCTGACCGGCTGCCTCGTGGTGGTCGGCAACGCGGTGGCCGACCTGCTGTACGCCGCCATCGACCCGAGGGTGCAGCTGCGATGACCGTGCTGTCCGTGCCAGTCCTGCGCATCGCCCCGGGGGTTCAGCTGCGATGACGGTGCTGTCTGTGCAAGACCTGCGCATCGCCTTCGGCGCCGCCACGGCGGTCGACGGCCTCTCGTTCGACCTCGCGGCCGGTGCCGCGCTCGGCATCGTGGGCGAATCCGGCTCCGGCAAGAGCGCCACGGCCCTGGCGTTGCTGGGCCTGCACCGCGACGCCGACGTCACCGGCAAGATCCTCTTCGACGGCACCGACCTGGCCACGGCCACGGCCGAGCAGTTGCGGCGGGTGCGGGGCGCCGGCATAGCGATGGTGTTCCAGGAGCCGCTGTCCGCGCTGAGCCCCTTCCACCGCATCGGCGACCAGATCGCGGAGGTCTACCGCCTGCACACCGGCGCCTCCCGCCGGGCGGCCCGGGAACGCGCCATCGAGGTGCTCCGCCAGGTCCATATTCCGGACCCGAGTCGGCGCGCGGACGCATACCCGCACCAGTTCTCGGGCGGCATGCGACAGCGGGCGCTGATCGCGATGGCGCTGGCCTGCCGCCCCAGGCTGATCGTCGCCGACGAGCCGACCACGGCCCTCGACGTCACGGTGCAGGCGCAGATCCTCGACCTCCTCGACGAGGTAAGAACGACCACCGGCACCGCGCTGCTGCTGATCAGCCACGACCTCGGCGTGGTGGCGGGCTCCACGGACGAGGTGATCGTGATGCGCCGGGGCGTGGCAGTCGAGCACGGCCCCGTGGACACCGTGCTGGTCTCGCCGCGCGCGGCATACACCCGGGCCCTGCTGAACGCGGTCCCGCGCCTGGACGGGGAGGGTCCGGCACAGGCGGCGGATGGTCGGGTTTTGTTGGATGCGGCTCCGCCTTCGGATGGGGAGGGTTCGGCTGGGGCGGCGGATGGTCGGGTTTTGCTGGATGCGGCTCCGCCTTTGGGCCGGGAGCGCCCGGGTCGGGCGGCGGCCGGTGAGCCGTTGTTGCGGCTCGCCGACGTCCGTAAGACCTTCCCGGCCGGCCGCCGCCGATCGCTGCGGCGCGCGGCGCCGATCCGGGCCGTCGACGGCATCACCCTGGACCTACGCCGCGGCGAGACGCTCGGCATCGTGGGGGAGAGCGGCACGGGCAAGACGACGCTCGCCCGAATGATGGTGGGTCTGGTCGCACCCACCGCGGGCACCATCACCTTCGACGGCGTGGACGTCGCTCGCCGCCGCAGGCACCCGTCCCGGCGTTCGGTGCAGATGATCTTCCAGGATCCGTTGTCCTCGCTCAATCCGCGCCGCACCATCGGCGAGAGCATCGCCGACCCGCTGCGCCTGCAGGGCGTCGGCGACCCCCGGCCCGCGGTCGAGGACCTCCTGATCCGCGTGGGACTGTCACCCGACGAATACGACCGCTACCCGCACCAACTCTCCGGCGGAATGCGCCAACGCGTGGGGATCGCCCGTGCGCTGGCGCCCCGGCCCCGACTCATCGTCTGCGACGAGCCGGTGTCGTCGCTGGACGTCACCACGCAGGCCCAGGTGCTGGCGCTCCTCGCCGACGTGCGCCAGGAGTTCGACCTGACCTTGGTGTTCGTCTCGCACGACCTGGCCGTCGTGCGGCAGGTAGCGGACCGGGTAGCGGTCATGCACTCCGGGACGATCGTCGAACTCGGCGACGTGGCGCAGGTCTACAACCGGCCGGAGCACGCATACACGCGGGCACTGCTGGCGGCGGTACCGGTGACGGACCCGGCCGAGGCCCGCCGGCGCCGAGCCGAACGGCAAAACCAACCAACCCCGCCCAGCCCTATCCCCGGCTAAACCAGCCGGCTCACGCATACGTGCCGGCGCTCCCGTAGGCCGAGCCCTCGCCCGGGGTGGTGATTTTGCATATTGCCTGGCCAGGGGCATGTCCGGAGTCCTCGGTGGGAGCGGCGGATGTGCGAATAGTGACCCTGCGCATCGCAGAATCACCCCCGTCGGTGGACCTTGGTAAGTAGGGGTGCGGAGCTCGCCCTACCTCTCCAACATCCGCAGCGGAGCGGCCGGGCTGGTTACGGAAAGTGGTCGAATCGGCGTCAGCCGCCTCCTCGAAACAGCGGCAATCGGGGGAATATTTTCTAAAGGGATGCCGGAGTTCGGGTGCGGAAGTCGTTGCCCGCGGGCGGGCGGATCTTGCGGAGATCGGGCAACGCGCTGGCTTTGCCGGCGAACGCGGGTATGGGCAGGTCGAGACGCCGTGCGGCGGTTGGTGAGCCGCGCCGGCCCAACGGTCGTCGGCGGAACGTCCCCGACGGACAGCACCAACTTCCGAACAGGACGGCCGTCATCGGCTGCGGAGTCGGTCAACTGACGATTTTGTGACGGCGGTGGCGGGCTTTGTCGTAGGGTCGTCGGATGGCTGATGCTGTTGTGGTTCCTGGCCGGCTGTTTGGACCGGCGGCGGGGCTGCTCATGTATGCCGGCGCGGTGGCCGAGCGGCGTGGCGCGACGGTGCACCGGCACTCGTGGTCGCAGGAGCCGCCGAAGCCGTTCGACCCCGAGGTCGAGGGCTGGGTGTGTGGCGAGGTCACCCCGCTGCTTGACGCGGTCGGCGGCAGCCCGTTGCTGATCGCGAAGTCGCTCGGCACGAATGCGGCGCCGCTCGCCGCCGAGCGTGCCCTGCCGGCGGTGTGGCTCACCCCGCTGCTTGCCGTGCCGTGGGTGGCTGCCGCGCTGGCCCGTGCGACGGCACCGTTGCTCCTGGTGGGCGGCACCGCCGACGAGGTCTGGGACGGCGCCTTGGCCCGCCGGCTGTCGCCGCACGTGCTGGAGGTCGAGGGCGCTGACCACGGCATGTACGTCCCTGGCCCGCTCACCGACTCGATGGCGGTGCTGGGCCGCCTGGTCGTCGCGGTGGACGAGTTCCTGGACGCGATCGACTGGCCGGCCTGAGCCGCCGAGCAACCTCTTGGCCGGCGGTGTCGTCGTACACCCGTCAGAGATCCTCGGTAGAGGAGGAGATGGGTGAGGAAAGCCGAAGAGGGCGACTTCCACGCGTTCGTGGCGGCGCGGATGGACCGCTGGCGGCGCACCGCGTACCTGATGTGCCTGGATTGGCACACGGCCGACGACGTGGTTTCGATAACGGTGGCCAAGCTGTTCCGGAATTGGCGCAAGGTCGTGGCGGCGGACAACCCGGACGCGTACGCCCAGCGCGTGCTCAGCCGATCCTGGCTGGATGAGCAGGGGCGGGCGTCGCGCCGGGAGCAGCCGCAGGCGGAGTTGCCGGACGTGGCCTGGTCGGTGTCGGAGCAGATTACCGACCGGCACGCGCTGGCGAAGCTGCTGACGTCGCTCGGTCCGCGCCAGCGTGCCGTGGTGGTGCTGCGATTTTATCTGGGCTACTCGGTGCAGGAGACGGCCGAGATGCTGAAGGTGTCGGAGGGGACCGTGAAGAGCCAGTCGGCCCGGGGGCTCGAGACGCTCCGCACGGCCGCCACAACATACGGAAATTGAGCGGAGGTCATTGACATGAGCACGCAACTGTTCGAGGAAGTGGTCGGTGCGCTGCCTCCGTCCACCGTGGACGTGGCCGGCATTGTGCGCCGCGAGAAGCGGCGCAGCATGTTTCGAAACATCACCGGGGCTGCGACGGCCGCGGTGGCATTGTCGGTCGCGGTCGCGGTCGGCTTGAACGGTACGGGCGGAGCCAAGTCACCGCCGGTGGCAACGGGCAGCGCACCGGCGACGGGAAGTCCGGCGACGGCAAGTCCGGCGCCGGACACCCGGTTCCGGCTGGTCGCCGACAGCACGGAGTCGGCGGCAGACACCGCGAAGCGGCTGAGCAAGGCGCTCGACGCGTCGGTCCGCAAGGAGGTGCCCGGCAGCGAGTGGATCTTCGAGCCGGACTACGTCGGCGAGCCGAAGCGTCCCGACGGCCAACTGCCCGATCTGGACGCCAAGGTGCGAAAGGGCCGCCCGGACCAGAGTGGCGAGATGTTCGCCGGGGTGAGCGGGGTGCAGAACGACGGACGCAAGGGTTCGTTCCACCTGATCGTCGCCATCGACGAGACGGCGGACTTCAGCAAGTGCGGGCCGGACTCGGGCTCGACGTGCACCGAAGGAACCACACCGAGCGGCGCGTGGACCAGGCGCATCGCCATGGTCGACAAAAATGGTGGTAAAACGCCATTCGTCATGTATGTGGCGTCGGTCGGGCTCCCCGACGGTCGGGTCCTCATGCTCGAGATCTCGAACGATTTCGGCCTCGACGGCGCCCCGGCGGCCCAGCCCGAGGCCCCGTGGACCGGCGACCAGCTGCTGGCCATCGCGACCGATCTGGCCGGCCAGATCAAGGCCTGAACACGGCGGCCGGGGAGGTGCAGCAACGGACCTGCCCGGCTCATGGAAAGTCTGTCCATTGTGAGCGGGAAAAGTTAACCTTCGGCGAGAGGTGTGCGATGGGTCGTATCGCTGCGGGTCGCTTGTTCGCTGTCGTGTTGCTTGCTGGGGTGGTGATGGCGCCCTCGCCCGCGCTGGCTCACGGCGGGCTTGTCGTCACCACGCCTGCGCACGGCAGCGCGGTGGCGGATCCCGTTGAGGCGGTCTCGCTGACGTTTACCGAGAAGCCTGCTCCGTTCGCGTACTTCACGATCACCGCGCCCACCGGAGTCCGGGTCGATGGCGGTTGGTCGCATGCCGAGCCGGTCCGTCTCGCCACCCCGGTCCGCGAGTTTCAGCTCGCGGACGGCGTGTGGCAGCCGCAGCTGTATCCCACCGGCTTCCCGGTCAAGGTCAACGTGACCCACTGGCCGGCGCCCGGCACGTACGTGGTGGGCTATCACACCGTGGCCTCCGATGGCGACGCGGTCAAAGGTGAGGTTCGGTTCGCCTACACCGGTGCCGTCACGCCCGCGCCCCCGGGCTGGCAAGCGCCCGTCGATCAGCCGAAGGCGGAGTTGAGTGCGTCAGCGCCGGTGCCGGCCCAGGCGGCGGCGCCGGAAGACTCCAGTGTGTGGGTTTGGCTGGTTCCCGTGCTGCTGGTTGTCGCCGCCGTGCTGTGCTACCTGATCGTGCGTCCGCCGAATTTCGCAAGGGCGCGGCGCTGACTTTACAGCTAAGTTACTCCGGGGTAACACTGGCTTCATGGTAGAGGTATCGACGGCTAACGATGTTCCTTGGTGTGGGCGGCGGCGGGAGCGGGAGCTGATCGCCACCCTGCTGGCGGGTGACGGCGGGTCGCTGGCGTTCTGCGGAGACCGGGGCATCGGCAAGACCACAATGCTGGAGACGGCGGCGGCCCTGGCCCGCGCCGCCGGGTTCACAGTTCTGTGGTCCGGCGTGGCCGAGGCCGAGTCGACCCTGCCGTTCGCCGGACTGCACCGCCTGCTGCGGGTTGTGCTCCAGAGCGCGGACCCCGCACACCACGATCAGGCCCGGGCGCTCCTGCGGACCGTCGAGGCCGGCGGCAGCCCCGACCCGTTCGCCCTCGGTGTCGGGCTGCTGCGGCTGCTCGGCGCCGCCGCCCGGAACCGGCCGGTGCTGTGCTGCGTGGACGATGCCCACTGGTTGGATGCGCCGTCGGGCGACGCGCTCGCCTTCGTGGCCCGCCGGCTGAGCGGGGAACGGGTATCGATCATGATCAGCGGTGCGAAAGAGGGCCTGGGTTGGCCGTGGCCGGGAGTCCCCGTTGCGGAAGTGTCGCCTCTCGAGCGCCGCTGCGCACTTGATCTTCTTCGGCACTTCGGCCTCGCCGACGAGGTGGCCGCGGCGCTTGCCACCGCTGGGCACGGCAATCCGCGCGCCCTGATCGATCTAGCCGGCTCGCTCTCTGCCGAGCAAAGACGGGGAGACGAGCCGCCACCGGAGGTGCTTCCACCGGACAGCGGGCTCCGCCGGGCGTACCGTGATCGGCTCGCTCGCCTCCCGGGCCAGGCACGCTGGTTGCTGATCCTGGCCGCGACCGATGCCGAATTGACCGCCGACGACCTGGTCCGGGCGGCAGTCTCGGCGGGCGTGGACATCCGCGCGCTGGAGCCGGCCGAGTCGTCGGGTCTCGTGCGTGTTGCCGCGGGGATGGTGACGTTTCCGCGACCGATGGTGCGGTCCGTCATCTACCACGAGGCGACGTTCGCTCAACGCAGATCCGCCCATGCGCTCCTGGCCCGGATGGTCGATCCGGCGGTACACCCGCTGCGCCATCATCTCCACCGGGCCGCCGCGGTGTCCGGCTCCGACGCTCGACTCGCCGCGCTGCTCGAGGGGGCCGCCACCCGGCCGGGGACCCAGTGTGCCGACTCCGCCCGCGGCCTCGAGCGGGCCGCCGAACTGACCGAGGATCCGGTCGTGGCGGCGCGACGACGGATTGACGCGGCCCGCTATGCCTGGCGCGCAGGGGAGCCGTACCGGGCCAAGCTGCTGCTGCGGCAGGCCGCCCGGGCCGCCGCGCCGCTCGTTCGCGCCCAGGCCGACCTGCTGCTCGGCGAGATCGAGCTGACGGGCGGCGCCACGGCCGTCGCGCGGCACCGGCTGTCGGCCGCGGCCGACGCCCTGACCCCGGACGACCGGCACCAGGCCCTGGCCGCGCTGATGGCGGCCGGCGAGTCGTTGTGCATGTCGGGGGATTTCGGCCGGTACCCGGAGGTGGAGCGGCGCGCGCGGGCGCTGCGCCGCCCGGTCGAGCCGGTCGCCGCCGAATTCATGTTCGCCCAGCTCGCCGGGGTGTCGGCGACCCTGCAGGGCCACCACGCGCAGGCGGTCGAGCCGCTGCGCCGGGCGGTGGCCCTCGCCGCCGCCCTGGGCGACCCGGTCTCCCTGACCCGCGGCAGCATGGCCGCCCTGTTGCTCGGCGACGAGTCGCAGACCTACCGCCTGGCCACGGAGGCGGTCACCCGGGCCCGCGCGGCGGGGGAGCTGGCCGCGGTGCCGCAGGCCCGGCAATTCGCCGCCCTCGCCCAGCTCTGGCTCGGTCGCCCCGACACGGCCTGCGTCGACCTGCTCGACGGGCTGCAGTTGGCCCGGGCGAGCGGGCAGCACAACGTGGCCAGCAGCCACCTGGCCACGCTCGCCGTGTTCGCCGCGGTGCTGGGGGACCGGCAGACCTGCCTGCTGCGGATCCGGGAGGCGGCGTCGTGCCGGCTCGGCCGGGCCGGCGGATCCTGGTCGTACGGGGACTGGGCCCTGGCCGTCCTAGATCTGGCCGCCGGCCGGGCCGTGGATGTCGTGTCGCGGATGCGGGCGATCGCCGGGCGTGGTCATCTCGTCGTCCGCGTCGCCGCCACCCCGCACCTGGTCGAGGCTGCCGTGCAGTGCGGCGAGCGGAGCACGGCCGCGCAGGCCCTGGCCCTCTTCGACAGCTGGGCGAGCAATGCCGCGGACCCCAGCTGGCTGGCGCTCTCGGCCCGGTGTCACGCGCTGCTCGCCCGCAGCGGCGGGGAGGCCGACGAGTGGTTCCGGCAGGCGCTGGGCCACCACCAGAGCAGCGCCTCGGAGCTCGACCGCGCCCGCACCCAACTGCTTTACGGCCAGCACCTGCGTCGTCGGCGCCGCCCGGCTGCCGCTCGCGAACACCTGCGCAGCGCCCGGGAGGCGTTCCAGCGCCTCGCCGCCGACGCGCTCGCCGACCGGGCAGCGGCCGAGCTTCGCGCGGCCGGCGAGCAGGTCGAGCCGTACCGGGTGGCCGTCTCGGACACCCTCACGGCGCAACAGCTTCAGATCGCCCGGCTGGTGGTGGCCGGTGCGACCAACCGCGAGGTGGCAGCCCAACTGGTGATCAGTACCCGCACTGTCGACCATCACCTGCGCAACATCTTCGCGCGGCTGGGCATCCGGTCCCGAGTGGATCTGACCAAGCTCCTGCCCTGAAGACGCGGGTGATTTCGCCGATGCGTGCCACCCGAGCCCGGGCGCAAGCTTTCCACCACTCCATCACGGAAGAGGTGATTTGCATGCGTTCTCGGGTCCGGCGGTTCGCCGCCATCCTGGTCCTGACCTGCGTCGGAGGCACCGGAGTCAGCGTCGCCACCGGTACGCCGGCGGCGGCGGCGTGCCGGCCGGTCGACGTCGTGGTCGCCCGGGGTACCGGCGAGCCGGGCACGCTCGGGATCATTGTCGGCGACCCGGTCTTCTCGGCACTCGGCTCCCGGGTCGGTGCCGCCACCGTCAGCTCCTATCCGGTCGACTACCCCGCCGATCTGTCCATCGGCTCGGCCTCCGCGGGCAACCGGGACCTGGTCGAGCATGTGACAGCTCAGGCGGCGGCCTGCCCGAGCCAGCGGTTCGTTCTCGTCGGCTACTCGCAGGGCGCCAACGTCGTGGACAACTCCATCGGGATCAGCAGCGACGGGGCGGCCGTGGGTGGCCCGATCGT
>Ga0307515_10014883_pt1 | contig 14382 bp, 10 predicted proteins | sample 17_EM_MG_FD_194513 | JGI IMG/M metagenome (GOLD analysis project Ga0307515, IMG submission 194513) | Populus trichocarpa ectomycorrhiza microbial communities from riparian zone in the Pacific Northwest, United States - 17_EM | ecosystem: Host-associated > Plants > Roots > Unclassified | place...
GAAGCTGGTCTCGGCGACACGAAAGGCGTAGCGCAGCGTCTTTGGCGCCGTTGTGGCGTCGGTGGCCGACGCGGCCGCTGACACGAGCGCCAGCCACGCCGTCGCGAGGCTCAGCAGCAGTCTCTTCATCTCTGCGTGCTGCGGGCGCGCAGCTCGGGGTCGATGTCCATGTACTGCCAGCTGCCGCGCAAATAGGGGTGGCGCCGGTAGCCGATGACCCATGGGTGCATCAGGTCGGTCACGATGCGGTGGCCGGCGATCTTGTAGGGCATGTAGGCCACGCCGAGCTTCTTCGCGTCATGGATCAGCGCATTGCGTTCGGGCCCGTCCGGCAGCGTCGCCTGGTGTTCGAACAGCGCGTTGTACGCCGGCAGGTCAAAGCGTGCGTGGTTCGACTGGCCCTTGTTTGGCCCGTACATCAGGCCCAGCAGGTCGCTCGCATCGGGCACCGTGGCGGTCCACGACAGGCCCCACATCATCAGCTTGCCGGTGCGCGAGGCCTTCAGGTGTTCGGGCCATTTCGCGATCTTGAACTCGAGGTGCACGCCAAGCGCGTTCATCGCCTTTTGCCACAGGTCTTGCAGGATGCGCGATTGCTGGTCGGGTGAGGCGGCGTACTCGATCAGCAGCGGCGAGCCATCGGGCTGCTCGCGCCAGCCGTCGCCGTCGCGGTCGATGTAGCCGTACAGGTCGAGCAGCGCGCGCGCCCTGCCCAGGTCGTGCTCGCTCATCTCGCTCTTGAAGGCGGGGTCGTAGCCGGCCATCTGCGGCGGCACGATGGCCTGTGCTGGCACGGCCTGGCCTTTGCGCCCCTGGGTGATCTCGGCTTGCACGTCGTAGGCCAGGCCGATCGCGCGGCGCAGCGCCACCTTGTCCGGCGAGTAGCCGCCGACGACCGGGTTCTCCATGCCGAAGTAGCTGTAGGCGATGTCGACCCCGACCATGCGCTCGAGCTGCATGCCGCGCTTCTTCAGGTGCGGTGCCAACTGGCCGTTGGGGATGTAGGGCGGCGACAGTTCAGGCGGCAGGCGCTCGATCCAGTCGTGTTCACCGTTCAGGAAGGCCAGCAGGCGCGGCTGTGATTCTTCGACGATCGAGACCTCGACGCGGTCGATCATCGGCAGGCGCTTGCCTTTCAGGCGCGCGACGATGGCTTGTGACACCGGATCGTCGGCCGGTGCGTCGGCCTCGTAGTAGGTCTCGCGGTAGTTCGGGTTGCGCTCCAGCGCGATCAGCGACGAGCGCCGCCACTCGGCCAGCCGGTACGGGCCGGTGCCGACTGGGTGCTCCATCGCATGGTCCGGGTCGGCCTCGATCACCTCACGCGCCACCGCACCGGCCATCCCCGCGTCGGCGAATTGGTAGGCCAGGCGTGGCATCGGCTCGGCCACGACGACGACGAAGGTGTAGCGGTCGAGCGTGCGCAGGCCCTCGACCTCGGTGTCGTAGTTGAATGGCGTCTTGTCCTTCAGCGTCTTCGCGCGCAACTCGGACAGGCCCAGGATCTTTGCGTTCTCGAAGTTGAACAGGTTCGGGCTCTTCCAGCGCGGGTCGTAATGGCGCTTGACCGAGTAGACGTAGTCGGCCGCCACCAACTCGCGCTTCTTGCCCTTGAACGCCGGGTCGTCGGCGAAGTAGATGCCGGGCTTCAGGCGAAAGGTGAAGCGGCGGAAGTCGGCAGAGACCTCGGGCAGGCCGACGGTGGTGCCGGGGCGCAGCGCGACCGGCCGCGCCAGGTAGTCGTAGGTCAGCGGCGCGTCGAAGATGTTGCCGGTGACGACGCGCGAATACACGTCGCTGATCTGCGCCGGGTCGAACCCGCTTTCGGCGATCGGGAAGGCGTAGCGCATCACCTTGGGCGGTGCATCGGCCGACGCGGCCAATGCGGTGGTCAGCAGGCCCAGCACCAGCGTGGCGCCACGGAAAACAGCAGCAAGCGTCATGGGGTCACGGTGTTCGGCGCCACGTCGACAAAGGCGTGGAAGGGTTCCAGGAACGGATGCGGACGGTAGCCCTGCAGGCGCGGCCAGTGCATGTCCACCTGCAAGCGGTGGACATGCGCTTTCATCGGCAGGTAAGCCAGCAGCAGGCGGTTGGCTTCCGCGATCACCGCCTGGCGTTCAGGGCCGTCGGGCAGCTCGCTCTGGCGCTCGTACAGCGCGTTGAAAGCCGGCAGGTTGAAGCGAGACAGGTTGTCGCCGCCGGTCGCCGGGCCGTAGGCCAGGCGCAGGAACGGGTCGCCATCAGGCGAATCGGCGTTCCACGACAGGAACCAGATCGGCAGCTTGCCGGCGCGCGCCGACTTGGCCTGATCGGCCCAGTTGCCCAATGTGAATTCGATTCGCAGGTGCAACGCGCGCATGCGACGCTCCCACAACTCGTTGAGCGGGCGCAGCGATTGGGCGCGGTCGGTGTGGTACTGCAGCACCAACGGCGAACCGCCAGGCAGATCGCGCCAGCCGTCGCCGTCGTGGTCGACATAGCCGTACAGGTCGAGCAGTGCGTTGGCGCGTGCCGGGTCGTAGGTGCTCATTTCGGTCTTCAGCGCCGGGTCGTAGCCGAAGGTCGATGGGGGAACGATGCTCTGCGCGGCCAGCCCCATGCTGCGGCGCAAGGTTCGTATCTCTTCGTCGTTGTCGTAGCCCAGCCCGATCGCGCGTCGCAGTGCGACCTGTGCCGGCCCGTAGCCACCAACCACCGGATCGTCCATGTTGAACACGGTGTAGACCACGTCGGCCCGGGCCTGCTGCTGCGCCAGCACGCCCTGCCGCTTCAGGCCGGGCGCCAGCTTGCCGCCGGGGTAGGCCACCGGCGCGTAGGTCGCCGGCAGGCTGATCTTGTCCAGGTCGTGCTGCAGGAACGACAGCCAGCGAGGCTGGTCTTCGTCGATCACCGCAATCTCGACCCGGTCGACCATCGGTAGCCGCCGCCCACGCAGCAATTGCGCGATCGCCTCGGATTCGCGATCACCTGGCGTGGCCTCTTCGTCGTAGTGCTGCTCGCGGTAGCTCGGGTTGCGCGCCAGCACGATCTGCGAGCCCTTGCGCCACGAGGCCAGCACGAACGGCCCGCTGCCGACCGGGTGGTCGCCGATCGTGTCGCCGTAGTGCTCGACCACCTCGTGCGCCACCGGCGCCGCGGACACGACGCCGGTCAGCGTGAAGATGAAACGCGGGTCGGGCTTGTCGAGCTTGAAGCGCAGCGTGTGGCGGTCGATGACCTTCAGGCCCTCGATCGACGTGGTGTAGTCGAAAGGCGTCTTCTGGTCGAGCGCGCGCTGGCGCAACTCGTTCAGGCCGGTCAGGCCGATGCCGGTGTACGTCGGCAGCTGCGGGCTCTTCCAGCGCGGGTCGAAGATGCGCTTGATCGAGTACACCACGTCGGCCGCCACCACCTCGCGCGGCTTGCCGCCGAAGGCCGGGTCGTCGGCGAAGAACACGCCGGGCTTCAGCCGCACCGTGTACTCGCGCCAATCGGCGCTGGCTTCAGGCAGTGCCGCGGCGAGTTGCGGCTTGACCTTCACCGGCCGGGCCAGGTAGTCGAAGCGGTACAGCGGCTCGAAGATGCTGCCGGCCACTTCCTGGCTGTAGATGTCCTGCAGGCCAGCAGGGTCGAGCGTGGTCGCGTCGCTGACCATCGCATAGCGCAAGACCTTCGGGGCCGAAGCGAGGGTGTCGGCTGCAAGCGCCGCGGTCGCGGGCCACGCGGCCAGCGCGAACATGAAGAGAAATGAGGCCAGTCTCAGCATCGGGCAACGATAGTGCATCGCACTGTCGCCGGGCATCGGGGGATGCGATCAAGCGACTCCAAAATGCGGGGCAAACGCCGAGCAAAATGCGGCTGGCACGACCCTACACTCGCGCATCTTCACGAAGCGAGTCCCTGCGAAGGGATTTCCCCCGACATGGCGGCCTATGTGATCCGGCGCCTGTGGCAAATGGTGCCGACTTTGTTCGGCGTCGTGCTGCTGGTGTTCGTGCTGTTCAAGTTCTTCGGCGGCGACCCGGCCGAAATCCTCGGCGGGCTCAACGCGACCCCGCAGCAGGTCGATGCAATCCGCGAGCAGCTCGGGCTGAACAAGCCATGGTGGGTGCAGCTGGGCATCTTCCTGAAACAGATCGCGACCTTCGACTGGGGCAAGAGCTGGGCGACCAACGAGTCGGTGGCGAACCTGTTCGCCACGCGGCTGCCGGCCACGCTGACGGTGATGACGCCGATTCTGTTGCTGGACACGCTGCTGGCGATCCCGGTCGCGCTCGGTGTGGCCTATGTGCGCGGCTCGCTGACCGACCGCGCGCTGACGATCGCGACGACGGTGGCCTTGTCGATCTCGTTCCTGGTCTACGTGATCATCGGCCAGTACGTGTTCGGCTTCCAGCTCGGCTGGTTTCCGGTCCAGGGCTGGAGCGATTCGACCTGGACCAACCTCGTCACCTACGTGCCCTTGCCGTTGCTGCTGGCGGTGGCGGTCGGCGTGTCGCCGCAGATCCGGCTGTACCGCAGCTTCTTCCTCGACGAGCTGGGGCAGGACTACGTGCGCACCGCGCGCGCCAAGGGCCTGGGTGAAGGGCCGGTGCTGTTCAAGCATGTGCTGCGCAACGCGATGATCCCGATCCTGACCAACGTTGGCCTGGCGCTGCCGGGCATCTTCGTCGGCTCGTTCCTGATCGAGGTCTTCTTCTCCATCCCCGGCCTGGGCCGCGAGGTGCTGCTGGCGGTCAACCGCAGCGACTACCCCGTCATCCAGGCCGTCACCGTTTACCTGGCGGTCCTGACGATGCTGATCAACCTGGCCACCGACCTGCTCTACAAGGTCGTCGACCCAAGGGTGACCCTCAAATGAGCGCCGTCATGAACAACGCCGGGCCGGTCCCTGCACTGGAACGCTCCGAAGGCGTTTGGCATGCCGCTTGGCGGCGTTTCAAAGGCGACCGCCTTGGCATGGTCAGCATGGCCATCGTGCTGGCTTTCCTGCTGCTGATCGCCGCCGCCGCCGTGGGGCTGGTGGCGAAGCATTGGCAACAGGAAGTGGGCGTGCCGAACGCGCCGCCAACGCTGATGGGCCCGGCGCCGCCCGAGGCCACCGGGGCGATCGAGCAGCCCAAGGGGCCGAACGTCGACATCAGCGACATCGACCCGCTGGCGCCCAAGTACAAGGAATGGGCCGAGCGCGCCAAGCAGTACCAGACGGCCGACACGGTCAAGGCCGAGACGCTGCCGCTGGGCGGCGACCGCCTGGGCCGCGACGTGTTGTCCAAGGTCGTCAAGGGCAGCCAGATCTCGGTCTTCGTCGGCGTGCTGGCCGCCGTGGTGGCGACACTGATCGGCACGCTGCTCGGTGCGCTGGCCGGCTTCTTCGGCGGCAAGGTCGGCGACTTCCTCGAGTGGCTCTACAACGTCTTCACCGCGATCCCCGACATCCTGCTGATCTTCGCCTTCGCGGCGGTGTTCGGCCGCGGCATCGGCACGGTGGTGGTGATCCTCGGCCTGGTCGGCTGGACCAGCCTGTACCGCCAGGTGCGGGCCGAGTTCATCAAGCACCGCACGCGCGAGTACGTGCGGGCGGCCGAGGCGATCGGCGCCTCGACCACCTCGCGCATGTTCCGCCACATCCTGCCTAACGTCAGCCACGTGATCCTGGTGCGGATGAGCCTGATGGTCGTCGGCTTCATCAAGAGCGAGGTGATCCTGTCGTACCTGGGCCTGGGCGTGCCGGTTGACCAGGTCAGTTGGGGCACGATGCTGGCCGATGCGCAGGGCGAGCTGATCCTCGGCTACTGGTGGCAGCTGGCCGCGGCGACCGCCTTCATGGCCACCTTCCTGATTGCCTTCTCGCTCGCGGCCGATGCCTGGCGCGACGCACTGGACCCGAAGTTGCGGGGGATCGAATAAATGGCTGGTCTTCTTTCGATCCAGGACCTGAAGGTCGCCTTCCGCATGGGCCAGCGCAATGGCGTCGTGCAGCGTGCTGAAGCGGTTGGCCGCGGCGCGGTCGGCGTCAGCTTCGACGTGGCCGAGAACCAGACCGTCGCGCTGGTCGGCGAGTCGGGTTCGGGCAAGAGCGTGACGGCGATGTCCATCGTCAACCTGTTGCCCGACAACGCCGAGCGTTCGGGCCGCGTGCTGTGGCGCGGGCAGGACCTGTTGCAGGCTGACCGCCCGACTCTGCGTGCTCTGCGCGGCCGCGAGATCGCCTGCGTGTTCCAGGACCCGATGTCCTCGCTGAACCCGGTCTTCAGCGTCGGCGAGCAACTGATCGAGCCGCTGGTCACGCACCTGGGGCTCAAACCCAGGGCCGCGCTGGCGCGGGCCGAACAGCTGCTGGTCGAGGTCGGCATCCCTGAGCCGACGCGGCGGCTCAAGGCCTACCCGCACGAGCTGTCAGGCGGCCAACAGCAGCGCGTGATGATCGCGATGGCGCTGGCCTGCGAGCCCAAGCTGCTGATCGCCGACGAGCCGACGACCGCGCTCGACGTGACGATCCAGCGCCAGATCATCGAGCTGCTGGCCAAGCTGAGGGCCAGCCACGGGCTGTCGGTGCTGTTCATCAGCCACGACCTGGCGCTGGTCGGCGAGATCGCCGACCAGGTGGTGGTGATGCGCCAGGGCACGGTGCGCGAGCAAGGCTCGGCGGCGCAGATCTTCAACGATCCGAAAGACGCCTACACCCGTGCGCTGCTGGCCTGCCGGCCGAGCTTGGCCGAGCACAACCCGGCGCGGCTGATGGTGATCGACGACCACATCGCCGGCCGCTCAGCCCATGGCGCGGCCCACGCCAAGAACCCCGACGCACCGGTGTTGCTCGAGGTCAAGGCGCTGGCCAAGAGCTTCTGGCTCAAGGAGGGCCTGTTCGGCAAGCGCGAGTTCAAGGCGGTGCGCGATGTCAACTTCCGCCTGCGCCGCGGCCACACGCTGGGCGTGGTCGGAGAGTCCGGCTCGGGCAAGACGACGATGGGGCTGACGCTGTTGCGCCTGCACGAGCCGACCGAAGGCGAGGTGCTGTTCGACGGCCGCAACTTGCTGACGCTGCGCGACGCCGAGCGCCAGGCGATGCGCCGGCGCATCCAGATCGTGTTCCAGAACCCCTATGCCTCGCTGAACCCGCGCTTCACGATCGGCCAGACGCTGGTCGAGCCGATGACGATCCACGGCATCGGCGGCGACCTGACCGAGCGTGAGCAACGCGCCCGCGAGCTGCTGGGCAAAGTGGGGCTCGATGACCGCGCCTTCGGCAAGTACCCGCACGAATTTTCAGGCGGCCAGCGCCAGCGCATCGCGATCGCACGCTGCCTGACGCTGAACCCCGAGGTCCTGGTGCTCGACGAGGCGGTCAGCGCGCTCGACGTCTCGGTGCAAGCCCAGGTGCTGAACCTGCTGCGCGACCTGCAGGACGAGCTGGGCCTGGCCTACATCTTCATCAGCCACGACCTCGCGGTGGTGCGCTTCATCAGCGACGAGGTGCTGGTGATGAAGGACGGCGAGGTGGTCGAGCAGGCCAGTGCCGAAACCATCTTGCGCGCACCGCAGCAGGAGTACACGCGCAAGCTGATCGGCGCGGTGCCGCGTGGTTGGACGCCCGCCGCGGTTTGAGGCCATGACGGCCAGGTACGCGACGTTGCCGGTGCTTCGGCCAAGCGCCGCCGATGACGCGGCCGCCTGACCCGGGCCTGTTGAGCAGCCCGCCGAGCCTGCGGCTGGCGGAACTGATGGCCTGCCTGGCCGCGGCCTGCGAGCTGGCGATGGGCCAGAGCGCCGACCACGCATTGCACAGCGTGGCGGTGGCCATGCGCCTGGCCGACGCGCTGGGCCTGGCCGACAGTGAGCGGCGCGACGTCTACTACCAGGCCCAGCTGCGCTTCATCGGCTGCAATGCCGACACGGCCTGGATGGATGCGATGGCTGGCGACGTGATCGCACTGCGTCGCGCCGTCGCGCCGCTGGACACGGTGGACGGCCGCGCGATGCTGGGCGCGCTGATCGGCCGCGTGCGCGCGACGCAGGCCGATGCACCCTGGCTGCGGCAGTGGCTGGCGGTGCTGCGGGGCCTGCTGAACCTGCCCAGTCTCGAGGGCGAGATCTTTCCTGGCCATTGCGAGGTGGCCGCGCGGCTGGGCCGGCGGCTCGGGTTTTCCGAGCGTTTCGTCGCCGGCCTGGGCCAGCTCTATGCGCGTTGGGACGGGCGTGGCGTGCCACCAGTCGCGGGCGAACGCATCCTGCCGGCGGTGCGCGTCGTCACGCTGGCGCAAGACGCCGTGCTGCACCACGCGCAAGGCGGTTGGCCGGCGGTCGAGGCGGTGGCACGGTCTCGCCGTGGCGCGCAATACGCGCCGGCGGTGGTCGACGCGCTGCTGGCGTGCGGCCCGGCTTTGCTGGCCGAGCTACCTGGTGATTGGGCCGAGGCCTTTGCGCTCGAACCCGCGCCGCACGACACGCTCGAGGGCCGGGCGCTGGACGATGCACTGGCCGTGCTGGCCGACCACGCCGACATCCAATCGCCCTGGCTGTTGGGCCACTCGACCCGCGTGGCCGAGTTGGTCGAGCATGCCGCCGAGTCGCTCGGCTGGCCCAGCGGCGAGCGCCGCCTGCTGCGCCACGCGGCCCGGCTGCACGACATCGGCCGCGTCGGCATCAGCGCCGGGCTGTGGGGCGCGCCGCGGCCGCTGAGCACCAGCGAGCGCGACCGCATGCGTTTGCACAGCCACTTCAGCGCCCAGATCCTGGCCCGTGCGCCAGCGCTGGCGCCGTTGGCCCGGCTGGTCGCCAGCGCCCACGAGCGGCTGGACGGCAGCGGCTACACCCGCGGCTGCGAGGCAGCGCAGTTGTCGCCCGCCGCGCGTCTGCTGGCCGCTGCCGACGTGGTGGCGGCGTTGGGCGAGGCGCGGCCGCAGCGGCCCCCGCTGGCGCCGGCAGCCGCGGCCAGGCTGGTCGCCGACGAGGTCGACGCCGGCCGGCTCGACGCCGAGGCTGCACGTGCCGTGCTGGCCGCCGCCGGCCAGGTGCTGGCGCCGCGCGAGCGCACGCTGCCCGCCGGCTTGAGCGAGCGCGAGGCCCAGGTGCTGGGCGAGCTGGCGCGCGGTGGCACCAACAAGCTGATCGCGCGGCGGCTCGGCTTGTCGCCGAAGACGGTGGGCCACCACATCGAGAACATCTACGCCAAGGCCGGTGTCAGCACGCGTGCCGGTGCAACGCTGTTCGCGATGGAGAACCGGCTGGTCGGCCCCGGTTGAAATAGGGCACGCGGTGACAGGGTACTGCCACCACCCTCCGTGAGGGTGCGCGGCCGCGCCGCGATGGGGCATTCGCCCCATGCATCGCGCAGTTCAACGGCCTACGCTGTCTTCACTGACAGCCCAGGAGACCACCATGAACCTGCACGACACCCCAATCACCGCACTCGGCGCCAGCGGCCTGGCGCGCGCCATCGCCGCCGGCGACATCGGTGCCCTCGAAGCGACCGAAGCGCAGATCGAGCAGCTGGAAAAGGCCAACGCGCCGCTGAACGCGATCACCGTGCGGCGCTACGACGCTGCGCGTGCCGAAGCCCGCACGATCGACGCCAGGCGCGCCCGTGGCGAGGCGCTGCCGCCATTGGCCGGCGTGCCGATCACCGTCAAGGACAGCCTGGACCTGGCGGGCCTGCCGTCAACTTTCGGCCTGCCGTGGCGGCGCGACCTGTTGGCCGACAGCGACGAGCCGCACATCGCGCGCCTGCGCGCCGCTGGCGCCATCGCGCTGGCCAAGACCAACGTCGCGCAGCTGCTGCTTTCGTACGAGAGCAACAACCCGCTGTGGGGCCGCACGAACAACCCGTTCAGCGCCGAGCGCGCGCCCGGTGGCTCGTCGGGCGGCGAGGCGGCGTTGATCGCTGCCGGTGGTTCGTTGCTGGGCATCGGCACCGACATTGGCGGCAGCGTGCGTGTGCCGGCGCATGCCTGCGGCATCGCCGCCTTCAAGCCGACGACAGGCCGCTGCGACGATCCGGGCGCCTACAGCGTGCCTGTCGGCCAGCGCGCGATCCGCAGCCAGATCGGCCCGCTGGCGCGCCGCGTCGACGACCTGGTGCTGGCGATGCGCCACCTGCCCGCAGGTCCCGAAGACGGCGTGCCGGCGCTGGGTGATGTCGACGCCGTCGACCTGTCTCGCCTGCGCGTCGCGTGGTTCGACGACGATGGTGAGTTCCCCGCTGCCCCGGCCTGCCGGCGCGCGGTGCGCGAAGCCGCACAGGCCCTGGCCCGCGCCGGGGCGACGGTGGTGCCGTTGCCGCCTTTCCCCTTCAGCCGCTTGTTCGACCTGGCCTTCGAGTTGTGGACGGCCGATGGCGGCCATGCGGTGCAGGCTGCGCTGCGCGGCGGGCCAGTGGACCCGAACCTGAAGACCCTGCTGATGCTGGCCCAGATGCCGCGCGTGCTGCAGCCGCTGATGCGCGCGGCGCTGCACGCTGCGGGCCAACCGTCGATGGCGCGCATCATGGGCCACACCGGCTGGACACGGGTGCGCGACCACTGGCCGCGGGTGCAGGAGCTGGTCGAGTTGCAACGCGACTGTCTGCGTCGACTCGACCGGGCCGACGGCGGTGCGATCGATCTGGTGCTCGCCCCGCCCTGCGCGCTGCCCGCTTTCCGCCACGGCCTGGCACGCGACCTCGGGCTGGCCGGCGTCTACGCCGTCGCTGCCAACGCGCTCGGCTGGCCGGCCGGCGCCGTGCCGTGGACACGCGTGCGGCCGGGCGAAGAAAGCGACCGACCGGTCAGCCGGGACCGCATCCAGGCCCTGGCGCGCGAGGTCGAGCGCGGAAGCGCCGGCTTGCCGATCGGCGTGCAGGTCATCGGCCGGCCCTGGCGCGACCACCAGGTGCTGGCGGCGATGCGGGCGCTGGAAGGCTTGGCCCCTGCGCCGCCCGAGCCTACTGCTTGACCATCGTCAGCGGCGCGCCACTGCGCGTGCCGCTGATGGCGCCGTCCTCGCCGCGTTTGAGCTTCACGGTGACATCGTTGCAGCCCGTCAGCGCCTCGGAGAACTTCAGCTTCAGTGTGACCGCGTCTTCACTGGCGCTGTCCACGGCGGCCACCACTTCGCGGCCGTAGCAGAAATCGGCCTTCGACGTGACGTTGAAGGTCTGCCAGCGCCCACCGCTCTCGGTCAGCACCATCTTGGCCGACAAGGCGTTGCTCTTGCCCTGCCACGACACGTTCCAGGTGCCGACGAACGGCGCCGGAACCTGGGCCAATGCTGCGCCCATCCAGGCCCACAGCGTGAGCCCGGCGATCCCACGGTCAACGCGTCGCCGCATGGTGGTCCTCCTGCAAATGCTGGCCAGCAGTATGTGGCGGCGCTGCTGTTGGCGGTTGGCGCGCCTGTCCCGGAAACGTGGCGTTGCACAGTCAGCGGCTTGGGGGGTGGGACTGTCATGGACGCTTTTTCAGAATGGCTCTGGGCTCCATCGCAGCCCCAACTCATCCAACCCCATGGGAGATTCCAATGAATGTCATCAAGAACGCCGCCGAGGCACGCCGCGGCCCGGCTCTGACGCTGCTGGCCACGCTTCTCGTTGCTGCGGCGCCGCTGGCTTCAGCAGCCACCCGTCTCACGGTCGCGCTCGATGCCGGAGCGTCGGTCACCGTCGACAACATCTCCAGCTTCCCCGAAGCGACCGTGCGCTCGCTGGTGCTGGCGGCCGATCGGTCGACGCAGGACGGCTGCCCCTACGACGCGCCCGACCGCAAGGGTCTGATCCGCAGCGGCGACCGAGTCGTGGTCAGCGACCACTACATCGCCTGGCTGGACATCACGACCACCGACGGCGTCGGCTTTCCCAACGGCTTCCCGTCCAAGTACACGCGCTCGGGCGAGCTGGCCGGCTACTGGACGCTCGACCCGTCGACCCAGGGCTTCAAGTTTCTCAGCCCTGCAAACGCGCACCACTGCGCCAACTGGGCGCGCAACGAACTGATTCCCGGTTCGGCATCGCCGGCCGGCGAGAAGCTGTGGTGGGACCGATACGCCCCGCCGACCGAGCACACGATCGCGGTCGTGACAGCGCACGACCCGGTCGACGAGGCGAAGGACACGAAGGTGCTGTTCGCGCACAACTATTCGCAAGGCGCGCCGAACGGCCAGTGGAAGCTCGCCGTCGACGGCCAGGTCAATGGCGACGGCACGGTCTACTTCAAGACCACCGGCCGGATGGCGAGCGCCACCGGCGCCGTCGATGTGGCCGACGGCGACGATGCCAACGGCATCACGACCGTCGTCAACTCCGAGGTCGAGTACTACTTCCGCCCGACCGACATCCTGAATGCCTGGCGCTTCTCGGCCTCGAAGACCGTCGAGGCGAACAATGTCTACGTCTTCTACTGGGTCGTGCAGGCGGCGGGCCAGGACATGGATGGCACGGCCTGCGACGTCGAGCCGAAGGCCCTCGATGTCTGGCCCTCGATCAGCTACACCAAGACCTGGTACACGCAGGCCTCGGTGCCGCTGGTGCCGACCTTTCCGACTAACGGTCAGCCGGCGTACCACGAGTTCCCGGTCGGCTCGACGGTCAAGATGGTCAACGGGCCGAAGTGCTCGAACCCGTACGTCAACCAGGACATCAACTCCTGGAAGTACCGCGAACGCAACCCCAATGTCATCGTCGACGGCACCTGGCTGCGCGTTGGTGAGAGTCTGTCGACGCCCGCCAATTCGAAGCGCTTCCTGACCTACGTGCACCAGATGCCAAACCCGAATGGCGACGGCAGCAAGGCGTCGCCGTTCGACTTCAAGTTCAACCGCATGCTGTCGTGGAACGAGACGCACGACGGGACGCTGGGCTTCGGCGTCGCGAGCGGCCCGTACTCCAAGCGGGTGGACTACTCCATCCTCAACGCCGGCACCTGGTACTACACGCTGCACGCGCTGAGCAGCGCTTACTGACCGTCGGCGTTCTCGCGCCCGCCCCGGCAAACCCGTAAGGGCGAAGGGGCGGCGCTTGCCTACACTGCCGGCGACCTGGCACGCACCGTGCAAGGTCTGCCGACAGACACGCAAGCACCCCGAGGAGAACGATTCATGAGCCTGCTGCCGACCTGGCGCGAAGTCCCGGCCCGAGCCGGTGCCGTCGTGGCCCCCGACGAAAGATTGCCTTGGCCGCAGACGGTGGCGCTGGGTGTGCAGCACGTGATCGCGATGTTCGGCGCGACGGTGCTGGCGCCGATCCTGATGGGGTTCGACCCGAACGTCGCGATCCTGATGTCGGGCATCGGCACGCTGATCTTCTTCCTCGTCGTCGGCGGTCAGGTGCCCAGCTATCTGGGCTCCAGCTTCGCCTTCATCGGCGTCGTGATCGCGGCCACTGGCTATCCCGGTGGCGGGCCGAACGCCAACATCGGTGTCGCACTCGGCGGCATCATCGTCTGCGGGGTGATCTACGCGCTGATCGGCCTGGGCGTGATGTCGATCGGCACCAAGTGGATCGAGTCGCTGATGCCGCCGGTCGTGACCGGCGCTGTCGTCGCGGTGATCGGGCTGAACCTGGCCAGCATCCCGATCAAGAACATGGCGCCGACCGACTTCGACAAGTGGATGCAGGCGGTGACCTTCGTCTGCATCGGGTTGGTCGCGGTGCGTACCAGCGGCATGTTGCAGCGGCTGCTGATCCTGGTCGGCCTGATCCTCGCGACCGTGATCTATGCGGTGCTGACCAACGGGCTGGGCTGGGGCCAGCCGATCAACACCGCCGGCATCGCCGCGGCGGCGTGGGTCGGTGCGCCGCATTTCGCCGCGCCGGTGTTCGATGGCCGGGCGATCCTGCTGATCGCGCCGGTGGCGATCATCCTGGTGGCCGAGAACCTGGGCCACGTGAAGGCGGTCGGCGCGATGACCGGCCGCAAGCTCGAGCCGTACATCGGCCGCGCCTTCCTCGGCGACGGCATCGCGACCATCGTCTCGGGCAGCGCTGGCGGCACGGGTGTGACGACCTACGCCGAGAACATCGGCGTGATGGCCGCGACCAAGATCTACTCGACCGCGATGTTCGTTGTTGCCGCACTGATTGCAGTGCTGCTGGGTTTCAGCCCCAAGTTCGGCGCGCTGATCCAGGCCATCCCGCTGCCGGTGATGGGCGGCGTCTCGATCGTCGTCTTCGGCCTGATCGCCATCGCCGGCGCCAAGATCTGGGTCGACAACCGGGTCGACTTCTCGAACAACACCAACCTGATCGTCGCTGCTGTCACGCTGGTGCTGGGCACTGGTGACTACACGCTGAAGTTTGGCGGATTCGCCCTCGGCGGCATCGGCACCGCGACCTTCGGTGCGATCGGGTTGTACTGGCTGCTGAAGAAGCGGTCCTGAGCGAGCCGCGCCCGATCGACCGCCATTCGACAGGCGTCACAACCAGTACTG
>Ga0307515_10014884_pt1 | contig 14380 bp, 6 predicted proteins | sample 17_EM_MG_FD_194513 | JGI IMG/M metagenome (GOLD analysis project Ga0307515, IMG submission 194513) | Populus trichocarpa ectomycorrhiza microbial communities from riparian zone in the Pacific Northwest, United States - 17_EM | ecosystem: Host-associated > Plants > Roots > Unclassified | place...
TATACGAAAGATAAAAAAGTCACAACACTATAATGATGAATAGAAAAATATGTGGGGCTACTTTGAATCATCATCCATTTTAGTATATTTGTTATTTTAATCCTTCTTTTGAACAAGTTTAGTTGAACTATATACTCGGTGGTGAATTATTCCATTAACAAATAATTTATTATCCTGAATTAATTAAGAAACATTGCGTCGAGTTAATTAATTATAATTGCTTAATATTGTGTGTGTGTGTGTGTGTGTGTTTGAGAGAGAGAGAGAGAGAGAGAGAGAGAGAGAGAGAGAGAGAGAGAGAGAGAGAGAGAGAGAGAGCATTAAATCATGTATTGATTGCAAGGATCATGAATGATTAAAGTCCTTTCATTTATTTTTTTTACACCAGAAGAAATCAATATCACTTGTTTTTTTTTTTAGATTTTTAGGAACCTAGCACATTTTTTTTTGTAAAATATTACAAGCTAAAAAATATTTAAAAATCTAGCACGCACACGACATCTTCAATTATAAGTAACAAAATTAGATCGACGATTAACTTAACATAACTTTTTATTAAAATTAAAATAATTATGCATCTAATCATAATTCTCATAACATATAATAAAATGTATATCTAATCATCACCTCAGCTCAATGAAGGGCTTAAAGTATTCAAGGAAGGGCTTGAAGCACTTGTGGACGGGTATAAAGCATCAACCCCAACTAATCCAACTTAAGGACGAGTCTAACATTTGTGTAGGTGTGAGGAGGACCAATATCACCCCAGCTTGTGGACGAACTTGGAACGCTCATGGATGGGTCTGGGATGCTTGTGGAGTGACCAACATCCCCAACACTCTTATGATAAGCAATCTCATCTTCCGCTAATGTCACTTTAAGACGCTCAATCTCCCAAACCTCTTAAAGTCCACAACGAGATAAATCAAGTGAAGTGTTGGCTATAATACATTCCATCTTATCGACACCTTTACGAATAGTCGATCGATACCTTCACAAATAGATGTTGTTGTTTTTCGAGTCTTCTTGTACCAAGTAATGAATCTATATACATACATTAAAAACTATTTAGTAGCTATCATCCATAATAACATTAACAATATTTAATAAATATTGTATGTAAAACATAATTTTCCAAAATATAGCCTGCAAGTATAAAATAGACCAACCTATAGACAATTTTTTTAAAATATTTTTGTATTCACACTTAGAAAGCGGGGACAATGACAAGTGTTGCGTGCATATCAATTTTAAAAATAATTAGTTTGAATTATCAAGTTTTGTTAAATATTATTATATTAGTGTTTTATATTCATTTATTATGTTAAAATATATATAAAAATATAACATCTACAATTTAAAATATTTAAAGTTTTCTTTTTTTTTTAATTTTTTTTCTAATAGCTAAATACTATTATGAAATAATAAAAATAACTTTTTCTTTAAAATTATAGAGGGATTGTAGAGCAAAACTGCAGTCTTGATTTTTATTGTTTATTGAATCGGTTTTAAAATTAAAATAATCTATAAATTAAGAGAATAAGGAGAAAAAAAAAGGCTTTTATATGGTATTTTGATGTACCTTAAAATCAAAGATTCTTCTCTGGTGGAAGAACATCACATTACTGTAGTATTATCAATCTTGCATCCAAGCTATTATTTTTTAATCAATTTTACCATTAAACTATTTTTATTTCTCAATTAAGGACCTCCATTAGAATATTTAACAAAAAACGTTAAGTTTCTAACAAAATAATGCCATTTCTTAAAAAAGAAATTGTATAATTTGGATGAAAAGCCTTAAAATGGATGGAATTTCTTAATTAAAATTTGTGGACAGTTTAACATTAAAATGGAAAAAAACACTTATTTAGTGCTAACATTGAGATTATCTTGGAAGGTGTTTTTAAGATTTGTTCAAAAAAAATATTTTAGAACTTGTAAAATTAGTTAATGTGTGTGCAAACTAACCCGAACATCTATATTAATAATAAAAAAATACATTAAACTTGTATTTTATAAATAAATAAATAAATATTCAGAGTGACAGCCTTTTGGCTTTTTTTTTCTAATATTTGAGAATATGATAAAAAAAATTTAAATTTTTTTTATTTTAAAATAATTTTTTTATTTATAATATTAACAAATCATAATCATTTAAAAGTATTGAAAAAATAATTTTGTAAAAGTAATTATAAATTCAGAAGAAAAACAGGTTGTACCTGCGAAACGGCCACTCAAAATAAATACCATTCCAACTGGCCTTTCATTTTTATTTTTGTTAATAACAATCAAAGGCAGCAACACAGAATCGATCAATCAATCAATGGCTCTTACGCAGGTGTTGAGGCGCGTTCTTGGCTCCACCCCGATCTCTTCAGCGGCTAGGGCTTTCTCTTCTGCTCCGGCTCCCATCCCAGCAACTCTCTTTCCCGGTGACGGTATAGGCCCCGAGATCGCCGAGGCCGTCAAACAGGTCCCATTAAACACTGTTTTTTCTTTTTTTCTTTTTTCTCTTCTCTCTATTTCCATCTCTATGTATTGTTGCTTTGATGCAATTCAATTGAAGTATTTTTTTTCTGTCAACGTTGATGGCAGTGAATTCTGTTTCCAATAAGTGATTTTTTTTTTTGTTTTTAAATAACTTGCTAAGGAGAAGCTTCTGTACCTCAATTAGGCAGGCTGCTGACACCGCTTTTTCGAAAATGTTTTATATATATTTTTAATTCTTTTTCGCTGTTTTCTGAACGGATGTCTTAGTCTCAATGATGTTTATAGAGAAAAGAAAGGGTTTTGTGTTGATCAGAATATAGGGCTAATAACAAAATCTTCATGTTTAGAAATTCTTAGTGGAGGATTAAGGGTTTAGGTATAAAACTCGATGTTTAAATGCTGTTTATAGAGTTTCAAATTCAAGATAAATGTTTAGGTTCTTGAAAATGCATGCGTGTTGTTATGTCTCTATTCCGCATTCTCCCTGCCCCGTATTTGTTCTGTTTATCAATTTTTTTTTTTTTTTAGTATAGCTGTGAAAATTTATCTTCATTTCCACCACCACAGGTGTTTCAAGCAGCTGAGGTGCCAATTGAGTGGGAAGAGCACTATGTGGGCGATCAAATAGATCCAAGAACCCAGAGTTTTCTAACATGGGAGAGTTTGGAATCAGTAAGAAGAAACAAGGTGGGCTTGAAAGGGCCAATGGCCACGCCGATTGGAAAAGGCCATCGTTCCTTGAATCTTACCCTTAGGAAAGAGCTTAATCTGTATGCCAATGTTAGGCCTTGCTATAGTCTCCCTGGGTATAAAACTCGGTATGACAATGTTAATCTTATCACTATTCGTGAGAATACAGAAGGAGAATACAGTGGACTTGAACACCAAGTAAGTTTCTTTCAAGAATAGCTGATGTGTACTAACAAGTCTACAGGGTGTATAAAATTAATCAGATCGTTTTATTTAATTGTGGTGCTAGGTGGTTAGAGGTGTAGTTGAAAGTATCAAAATCATTACTCGTCAGGCAAGTTTGAGAGTGGCTGAATATGCTTTTCACTATGCAAAGATCCATGGACGAGAGAGAGTATCTGCTATACACAAAGCTAATATTATGCAGAAAACGGATGGTCTTTTTCTCAAGGTATTCCTGTTGTAACTTATGCTTACATCAGATGTTTCTTTATTGTTTTAGCCAAGAATCTTCATATTTAGTTGATTTAATTATCTGCAGTGCTGTCGTGAGGTTGCTGAGAAGTACCCTGAGATCACTTATGAGGAAGTTGTTATTGACAACTGCTGTATGATGGTATAATAAATTTCTTTCTTTGAGTATTTATAAATTGAGGGGGGTTTAAATTATGAAATCAATTTTTTCACCTATGTGCATTCCATGCTGTTAACACGTGGGTTCCTCTTCCTGCACTATCAATATTGTCAAGGATATGCTATTATCTTTCTGCTGAAGAATTTCCCTTGTTCAGCTTGTGAAGAATCCAGCACTTTTTGATGTGCTGGTGATGCCTAACCTCTATGGTGACATTATCAGTGACCTTTGTGCGGGGTTGATTGGTGGTTTGGGCTTAACACCAAGGTATTTAAATATCTTCATTCATCTCCAATATTATACATTCAGTTCTTCTGACAGGATTTGAATTCTTCTGCAGCTGCAATATTGGTGAGGGAGGAATCGCCCTGGCTGAAGCTGTGCATGGTTCTGCTCCTGACATTGCTGGGAAGGTTAGTGTTCATAGTTAATTTACATGTTTTCTTTGTTCTACCCAGAGTTTCACACTATACAGCCATGCAATGTGCTTTGATGCCTATCCATTTTATGTTGCACTGCTTCAATTATTTGAATAGCTGGTCTCTCTAATTTGTTCTCTAATGCTCCTTTTTTTTTTTCCCTCTGTTCTTGTCCCCTGACTTCTATATTTGTCACATACTAACCTCTTCTGTGGTTGAATGTACGCAGAATTTGGCAAATCCCACTGCTCTGCTGTTAAGTGCTGTCACAATGTTGCGCCATTTAGAGCTCTATGACAAGGCCGAGAGAATCCAGAATGCTATCCTTACCACAATTGCAGAGGGAAAATACCGAACTGCAGACCTCGGTGGTTCTTCATCGACTACTGATTTTACTAAGGCAATCTGCAGTCATCTTTAAGGATTCTTATGGCGGATTTTAGTCTTTCTTTGGTATCTCGAAATAGTTCTCTATGATGTCGCTTTTTGGGGCATTGTTTTTGTTCAGTGTTTTAAAAGGGATGAATAAGACCACATTATTTTGATGGGGTTGTATAGAAGCTCACGGAGTTGTTCTTCCAAACATCAAGGCCATATATAATTTCTCCTTTTTAGCAAATTTGTGTGTTCACTGCTCACCCCATGATGAACAAAATTATTAGAATGTCAAAACGCAAAAGGGCGCTATTATTCAACTGCTGCAAGTCTTTTGAGTTAATTGTCTTGTTATTATTCTTATTCTAAGAAAAAGAGGTTATCACGATGAGCCCTTTTTTAACGTTTGTTTACGTTTGCATTCCATTTCCAAGACTTTCGAGCATGTCACTGTGACTAAGGTTGACAAATCACTCTGTTGGCTAATTTCTTCATAATGAGTTAATACAACTATTTTAATACCTCTCTAATTCTTGTCAAAATCGATTTTAGCCAAAGTCCCAACTCCAAAAGCATGCACAATCCATTTAATGGCATCTGATTAGCAAGAAATTCAGCCACCCATGTATTCATCGTCCTCAAAACATTCAGTCCAAGCATGAAACAGTCGAGTCGAATCCTATATATTCAGCAGATCTTGTGCAAAATGAGATGATTCAAAACGATACCGCTATGGGCATATGACAATCGAAAGCATCTTCCTTTTCCTTTTTTTGTTAAAAAAAAAAAAAAACTGTTAATAACTATTTACATGCCCTTGATTTCTCCAATTTCTGTGCTGTGATTCAATTAGCGAGCGCCATACCCACTTTCCGACTGAAGAAAGTTATATGATAATGGCGTTCCATTGTAAGGAACAGGTAGGAATATGATCTAGAGGCTTGAAGGAGTGGAGCTGGGGTTCGGAACACACTTCCATTTTGAAAGCTTATTGGGAAACAGGTCATGGGACTGATACATGGTTTCGCATGACTAGCTGAGCGGTTCATCACCTTGACAGACAAAGCCACTAGCGGGCTGGTCACATATGGTCCAAGTCTTGAGGCAGGCATCTGAGAAGTTTGTGGGGTTTGTAGCTGGATAAACTTATTCGCATGAGATCCTGTAGCTGTAACAGAAACATGTCGAAAAAGCTGTCTAGAGTGGAAGATGTAGCTTTTATTGAAAGGTTATGCCTGAAAAGAAGCAAGCATGGCATAGACCCAAGCAGATGCCTAAGAATACATTCTGGGCACATATTTTGACATGTTCAAAAAAGAATAAGATTCCAGACATCCATGAACAACTTAACATCTCAAGATCAGTTTACATATTCCAGTGTATATGGCTGGTTAGCACAAACAAATACCATGAATCTCAACATCCAACCCCCATGAGATGCATTGAACGAAAAAATATAGAGAGAAGCACAATATCATTATCCATAACCCAAGAATTCCCTAGAAAATCACCTTGAGCTTCTTATGATAACGATAACAGGCAAGGGCACAGGGCACAATCATGTAAAATTACACTAAGAATGAATTGCCATGGAAGGCTCTAATATGGAACCAATACTTGCATGATTACTTCAAAGTATTCGGTAAAAATTACAAGAAATATTCCGAAAACATGATATCATCAATATTTTCCCCGAACTCAGCCTTGCATTCTGTCTAAATTTTCAATATTACCCTGTTGTCATCATTTTTTGTTGTTGCAAAATTTAGGAGAAAGTTTCAGAATTTGATACAATCCATAACCCCCCCCAAGATTATCCTTGCTTGCTTCTTTCTTTCTTTCTTTCTTTTTTTTTTCCAATTTTTAGAAGACATGCGAACTACGCTGAGAGGGTGGGAATGGCGCTGAGAACAGGTAAATATCGGTAAAAAATGTGGTATGAAGCTAATGAAACATTTTTACACCTTTGCATCCCTCCCTCCTTTCATCCGTCCTATTAAACCTTGTCTAACTATATCAATCCTAGCATTGTAAAGTTATTCAAACAAAAAATGAATTACATTCAAACTTGCACTTGACATTAGTGTTTCATATATACAATCTCCAACTATCTAACTCAATAATCTAGTGAAATTAAAAACTATTTTAAGCACCTAACCACTTAAACTTTACAATTAAACTAGTTCTTTGATATTAGTGTGTGTCCGGTACAATATCCAATTATCTAATTCAATAATCTAATAAAATTAAAAATTTCAATCAAATATTAAATCCAAACAACACATTTCATAATTTAGTTGATGTTAGTGTTTATACCTTGTAGCCAATCAATTAGCTACATGTGACACTAACTTTATTCATGTAAAAACATGACATGTACATTGAGGTATAAAGGATGTTTGAAACTAATATGTAGGTTTTTGTCACATGACATGTACACTGAACTGGCCTGCATGAGGATTCCATAAGAAAAGATCACTCATATATATGAAAAGATTCACAAGATAGTTGTGTAAGTGATACTTAAAGATGAGATCATTAAGTTATCTTATATAAAAAAATATTATGTTTTGATCCTGACTATATATTGTCCTAATTAAGGGTAATAAACAGACATATATTAGATTTAATATAAACTATATGAAGGTATCTGAATGATCAAGAGATGATTCATCACCCTAGGTTAATTATATAAAATGCTTCACATGCTCTAAAATAGTATTGATTGTGAAATCCTTGCGTAAGGTGGAATGAGATTTGAAAAGAGTTTCAAATTTTATTCAAAGAATTAATGACTATAGTGTTGAGAACAAACATGATTTGATAGAGCAGACACACTCCATGCTATAATATTTAAATCAAAATATTTTTTATGAAGAGATAATAATTACACTGTGAAACTACTTACTGCAAGATTCAGTTAAACAACTTATCACTTTTTAATATTTAGTGGATCATAACGTTGATAGACGATGCACTTGATCTTCAAATGTAGATCAATCAATTATTGAATTGATAATAAATTAAATTTATTTAAGTTATTTAATCCTACTTTGTTTAGAATTAAGATTTATATCTGGGTCAACTTATTAGGTATTTAATGGGTCACACACATTAACAACTATTTGGTTAAGAATTAAATTGGGATAATTAATCAAGTGTGATTTGATTGTAAATATAGTTTAGAAATTAAGAAGTAGAATGTAATTTATACGGAAAATTACAATTTTAAATCTAAAAAAACAATCAAAAAACTTGATTGAATAAATTTATAAAAATTATCATTCGTTTCCTTTTGCCTCAATCTCCGCCACTTTGCCACCATACAAACCTAAGATGTTAGAATCGAGGATGTGTTGTCGGAGAAATCAAGGTATAATTTGAAGTGGTTGCATAAAGATCACGGGCTTGAGGAGTTTGAAGAAATGCCACTTTGATTTTATTGAAGTGAACTTCGTTTTATAAGCAAAGGAGATGTTTCACCATTGGCCCAGTCAACGTATGCTTGTCTTCTTTAAAAAAAAAAAAAAACTCTAATTTGAAAAACAATGCTTTATTTCTTCTTTTAAATCTTCTTTCATCAGAAATGTTTATTAAAATATGGTGATTGAGGTCAATGACGGGTTACAGAGAAAGACAAAAAGAGATGTTGATCTTGTTATCAATTCACTCATGAGAGCACCTACCTAATTCAAGTGTTAAAATTTACTCGTATCTTGAATTTATTTTATATTAGTTATGAATTTAAGTTTTCTTATGATTATTAAAGATTTATATAATTATTAATTTTAGAATTTGTGGGATTAATCAAGATACATATAAGTTAGCTGAATATCTACATTAATATAAAAAAATTAGGGTTAAAAGGTATAATTGTGGAGAAATTGGATTTAGATTCAATTTAGAGCAATTTGTATATTTTGAATTGCTAGTTAGAGCTTGTTTGCGAGACTAAAGTAATTGGAAGTCAAGACCTCATTACCAACAATGATAAGGATGATTTTGCTAAGCTGGACAGAAAGGGATTGCGATTTGAGGGTCGGGATCTTATAAAGTTAAAGTAGCATATAAAGTGTTTGTAGATATGCTATAATTACTGGATTACTATTTTTTATACAGTGATATTTTTATTTTTTAATTATTAAATAGAATATAATGATAATCTTATAAATAATTAAAATATTTTATTGAATTTTTTAATGTTTATATATTATAAATATATAAAGTTCAGTATATTTTATATAACTTTTAAAAATAACACTACTAGTAATGAAGAGAAAATAGCAAATAATAAAGAAAAAAACTTGGTAAGTGTAGCTCAACTGATCATGTTAGGGGTGAGTAAAAATATCGAAAAACCGATTAAACCGAGAAAACTGGAAAAAAAAATAACCGAAAAACTGAACCGTGAAAAAAACTGATTAAAATTTTGAAAAAATCGACCGGTTCGGTTTCGGTTTTATAAGCCTGAAACCGAAAAAACCGAACCGAACCGGAATCAGAAAAAAACCGAGCCAAACCGAGCAAAAACAGAGCCAAAACTGAAAAAACCGAGCTAAACCGCTTTGAACTGGTTTTTATCCTAAAAACCGAAACGAACAGAACCGAAACCGGTCGGTTTGAACCGGTTTCGGTTCGGTTTTGGTTTTTTTTTTTTTAAATTCGGTTTGGTTATTTTTTTTAATAAAAACCGAACCCAACTGAAAATGATCATTTCTAGGTCAGGTTCTAGGTTTGCTCCCTAGAAGTTACTCGTTCTCACAAATCTTAGGACCACTGTAGGTTTATATAGTTGTTAATTTCAGGGCACGTGAAATTAGTCGAAATGTACGGAAGTTGACCCGGACACCAATATTAATAATAATAAAAAAAAAAGAAAATAGCAAGAAAAAAAGAAAAAAGAAGCAGCGTTTAGTCACCACTTCCATTTGCATCGCGTGAAAATGATGCCCTCCCTCCCCGTCTTTCTTAAACGAAAAAAATATCTGAAAACCTAAAATCAAACCCAAAATTGCCACTATTTTCCAATCGAAATGACCGATCAGTCGTCTCGTCTGAGCATCACCAATCTCCGGACAGCTTCACAGCTAATCAAACAGACAGCCACAATCTTCTCATCCAATCTCTTCACCTTAATTTTCTTGTCTTTATTGCTCTTCTCTTTCCGTACATTCATCGAAAATGGGACCCACGTCCTCACTTCTTTCATCGACCGCGACCCTTCTCTCAAATCCCTCCTTTCCCGTCTCGACCTTGCCGGCCAACCCCACCCCTCCCACCCCCACCACCGCATTCACACTCGCCTCCCTCGCCGTCGCCGCCCATTCCTGCACCTCACCCGTGTTGGTACCCTAGATGATGATTTCTTTTCTGCTGATGACGAAGCTGATTCCTCCCTCTTCCCAAAGTTCCCTCCCAATGGCAGTTTCGTGATTCTCCACAACTTCGACCCCAAATTTGGTTTCTCCGATCTCGTCATCGATAATGGGATTAAAGTCCCAGAAATTGTCAGGTCCGGCATTCAGTTCAAGGCTGCGGAAGAAAATCATTCATTTCTTGATAGTAAAAACAATAATAACGAGATTGAAAGCAGCAGCGAGGATTTTAATAATAATGAGAGTGGAAAAGAAGGGGAGGATAAGATTTTGGATTTGCAATTTTTAGTGAAGGGATTGGAATTGGGGAGACGCGACACAGCTGCCTTGTTTTTTCTTGTAAGTTTTCTATCTGCTGCTTATGGTTGGGTTATTTTGGGATTTACAGCAATATATTCGTGGATTTTGGGGGTTGTTTTTATTGTTGTTGTTAATGATTTGTTAGGAAGGTATGGTTCCTTTATTGGTGTTGTTTGGAATGGGTCTAGATTAGGGAGTAAGAGATTAGCTGGGTTTATTTTGATGAGGTGGGCTGTGAGGGATGCTTTGACTCAGTTGGTGGGTTTGTGGTTTTTTGGTGAAATTGAAGATCAGTATTCGTTTTTTAAGCTTTTCGTGAGGTTGAAATTGATGCCCTTTTCTGTAATGTTTCCATGGATTAATGGGTTTGACAAGGAGATTTCGGGGTTTTTTGTTACTTGGATGTTGGTGGATGTGGTTGTGGGGTTTATATTTGCTGTGGATGCTTGGGTTACTGTTGTGGATACAAGGAGGACTGGGAGAGAGATTTTGAAAGAAGGTTGTTATTTGATATCCACTATGTTTCATCAGGCAGTACAGCTTAAATGTTATGAAGAAATACTTTGTGGGTCAGCTGCAAGATGGGTTTTTGCTCGGGTTTTTGGGAAGTTTTTCGCCATTCTTTTGCAGTCAGCTTTTGAGGTTTACTTTATGGTGGCTTGGCTGATTTTTTACTTTGTGGCGAGGTGTAAAGAAGCTGATTCTGATGGAAGGAGGTTTGGGAGGAGAGAATTGGAGGTGTTGATTGATGGCCTAAGATGATATGCAGTGGTGATGAAACTGCTGCTCTTCCACTTGCAGGCTGCTTCAACTACAATGCTGAAATAGCGGGTCTGGTAATCTGTCAGTGCGCTTTGTGTGTGCCTGTTTCTTGAATTCCTAGTGAGTCAGCACTGCCACTGGTTGCTGTAGCCATCAGCAATGTTGTATGTATTTTTATCATGAGGCAATATACTGCTTGTGTATAAATCCACGAGTGCGTCATGTGTATATTTGTTGCAACCATTTTTCTAAATGCCTATCAATTCTGTTGCTGCTGTTGATCATGAAATGAATGAAGGTATTTATTTACATCATCCTGAGTATTTTTTATACTACTTAACTTCTAAGCAAGGACAGTGGAGTTCAGTTTTGTCGTGCATTTCATGACTTTTTCTTGATGCACCTTACTGCTTCTTAGAAGAAACAATCTTGGCCATGTTATTTTGGAATAAATTATCTGAATCAGAAACAATTTGAAAGAAACTTTATCACTTACTATAAGGCCCTGTTTAGTAATACGGAAAAGGCTTTATGTGTTGCCGTCTCATACTCTTGTTAACATTTTGGTAGACCTAAAAACAACATTAGGTATTTCAAAAGGTTGTTATCTCTGGTAGTGTTTGGATGCTGTCCCATTTAACTCCTGTCCTTGGACACAATCTAAACTCCACCCTTAAGTCTACATATTCCTATGTTGCTGAGCTAATACGAAGAGTTCCTTGAGGGAAAATAGATTGCATCTAAAATATTTAAAATTTATCATGACATTTGTCATAAAGCTACGGTGAAATTACTTTGTTTCAGATTTGTTTTCATTCTGCTTTCTATATTGTTTCTCTGTATACATATAGTGTTCATACATGTGTTAGACAAGGTGCTTGTATGTACTTGATTTGATTTATCTTAGATTCTCAATTCTAAGAATTATTTTGCATAGATGCTACCAAGTCAAGTGTGTTTAGAAGTCAAAAAGTTATTGATAAAGGATACTTGATTACCCATGCTGGGGTAAGAGAACTGATGGAGATATTCTCTTAGTTTCCTTGTTTACTTTGTCACTTCTATACAAATGGAATCATTAGTTTTATGGACAGTGATTCTGGTTTGAGAAAGTCTGATGTAGTTGGCTTGCAATTTTAGATATATGAGATTTTAGATGAAGTTGCTGTTTTCAGTTCTTCAGCTGCTTTCTCTGTTTTTAGTGGTGTATCTAGAGACATCGAGTTTATATCAGGGACAAATCCAGGGGCACCCCCTAAATTCGTCCTTGGCTAATACATGTGTTTGAATACGTAATATTACATGTTCAGTTTGGTTCTAGATTTTATATTTTAGTAATTATTTTGAAGAGATGCTTATATTTTGAGAGTGTTTAAGCTGAGAAGTGTAGTGATGGATTCTTAGATTACCTATTTACTTTGACATATTTTAACAATGGTGAGGATATTAGAATGTGGACAGTGCTTCAGATTTGAGGCATTCATCTTCTGGTGAGGAAAAAAAAACACTCTTGGGGTTATTGCCAGTATAGACTCTCATTTCAACTTCTGGATTATATAAACTTATTTCTCACCCTTTTTCTCTGTGATTTATGAGTTTAGTTTTGCATTGAATGTGGGAGTTTCTTTGATGAATCTTGCTTTGTATTAGGACCAGCAATTTTGGTTGTGTCACCCGTGCAGTGGATTAATTATCTGAATGAGAAACAAATTACTTAAGTCATGCAGCAAGGCCTTGCTCGGTCACTGCATCAATCCCTTGTTAATTGTTTTGGTTTACGTTCAAGAAAAGGAGAGTTTTGCCATTTTAAAAGGCTGTGCAATGCAGTCATTCCTTACCATTGAGTTCTTTAAAAAAAAAAAATATTGATTCCATGTTTGAATTAAACTTCATCAAGGAAATTCATGAAAGAGCTATAATCAAGGGGAGATTACGGTGAGGTTACTGTTTCTATTATTTATCAATCTGCTTTATTAGCATTTAGTGTGCATACAAAGTGAACGTTCTTCTATGTTATTACAAGAGGTGCAATTTTAGCTTTTCTGTTTAAGAGATATGATGCGGGAGAGAGATTTGAGAAGTGGAGAAAACAAAAGAAGAGAGAAAAGCCGGGGAAGAAGCTGAAGAAGAGAGAAAAAAAATCTGCAACTCTGAAACTTTTATTAATTCATCATCTTTTTATATTGTTAGAAAAGTAGATATAAATAGCAAAATCTTAATCACAACCATGTCCAAAAGAATAACATAAATTAAGTTCAATAATAAACTCAAATAAAATCCAATAACACAAAGTTTGGGCTATTCTTCGTCATTTTTAACTAGTCATTTTTAACTATACACGTGTTAATCATTTTCCAGGTTTATTGTCCCCGCAGCTCTTTAGGGATTAGAAAAACTCGATCTTATTAAATATTGTCATAACCTAATTTTGGATTCCTTAAAATTCTTTTATAAAAAAATATATTTTCCTTTTCTATTTTATTATTATTTGAAAATCCAATTAAAAATTCAAAAAAATATTTTCAAATCATAAATAGATGAGCTTTTGAGTTACAAATAGGGCAAAACATTATATGAACATTCGGATGAAGATATTGTTAACAAATTAGACTGAAGAAGGACTTATTTGAAATGAAGTTTAAGGTTGAAATCAAACTTGACCAAAATTGAAAGAATTAATAAGTTTAAAGGCTTAATTAAATTTCTAGTGAGTTTAATTAACTTAATTAAAAACTTAATTGAAGAAAAAATTAAGTTTGAAAGCCAATTTGGCCATAATTAAAAGAATTAATTATGTTCAAGGACTTAATTAAACTTCTAATGAATTTTGTTTATTCAATTAAGGACTCAATTGAAAAACAATTAAGTTTGAAGGTCTAATTCAGATTAATTCATAAAAATTGGAAGACTAGAGACGTAATTGAACTTTAAAAAAGCCTAAATTTGTGCAATCATGGGATTAATTGAAACAAATTTGATGTTTTGAAGGTTAATTAAAGGCCAAATTAAAGAATCCTAAAATCAAAGACCATGATGAAAAAGGCGCGAGAATTTAGGGATTAAAAGTGATCAAATCGGGGGGTCAATTTGAGACAAATTAAAAGTTTGATGATTAATAAGGGTTAAATTTCATAATCTAGAAACTAAGGACTAATTTGTAAAAGGCACGAAAATTAAAGGATTCTAATCAATGTTTCCAAGGATGCAATTGCAAGAATTAATAATTTTTTGGGCTAATTGAGGATGCATACACTGAAATTAAAAATTCAGGGACTAGATTGAAAAATCTCAAAACCCCCAATTAAAAACCCTAATTTGTAGGGTTTAGCATA
>Ga0307515_10014885_pt1 | contig 14380 bp, 7 predicted proteins | sample 17_EM_MG_FD_194513 | JGI IMG/M metagenome (GOLD analysis project Ga0307515, IMG submission 194513) | Populus trichocarpa ectomycorrhiza microbial communities from riparian zone in the Pacific Northwest, United States - 17_EM | ecosystem: Host-associated > Plants > Roots > Unclassified | place...
GTCCGTTTGTTTTTTTTCAAAAGAAAAAATATATTTTATTTCATTTTAATTGCATAGTAAAACAACCACAATATTCTTAGAAGCAAAAAAATTTAAACCTGGCATCAAGAGGTATTTTTGTATTTTTGTAATAGTTTTTTGTTATTATAATTTAAGCTGAGAAACAATTTGGTATTTTTATAAATATAAAAAATAATAAATAATTAAAATCCATAATGAAATGAAAAAAATACCTTTAGAATAAAAAAATTCTAAACCCTTAAATAAGAAGCATTTTTGGCTTTAAATTTTTTTTTATAACTACAACAAGAAAAATTATATATTTAGTTTAATAAAAACAAAGGACATGTGCATTTAGCGCACCCGGCGGCACGTGGGACTATAAAACTGAAGATCTAACATTGACTTGTTACTGCAAAATTCTAACTCTAACACTATCAGAGTTCTTGCAAACCTCCTTTGAGCTGATGTTGAACTCTAACGAAATGACCACATGTGATATGCATCTTGCTTATTTAAGCAGCCCTTGCTGTAAATTTTAACAGGTCTATTTCAGGATTTTTGATAATCATCCTTCTCACCTCCATCATATATAGGAAACAAAACCATATCTAGGAAATTACTTTTCCCAACTTGAAATGATAAGCTGCCTCTTGAATCTCTTATCTGATTTGATTTCTTTTAATTTATACCAGTATGGCATCAACTCTTATAGATGATTCCTCTTTCCACTAAGAAACTAGAAATGGGGTATTTTCACACATTAAAGAAAGAAAAGACCAGGACAAAAGGTTGAAATAGATGGATCATATATATTTTTGCTTCTTCTTTGCTTAAGGGTTTATTGTTATACATTAGCAGAAAAAAGGTCCGTATATATGCTCGATTGATAGTATTATTTAATTTTCAGCGAGGGCATAGCTAGTACAATGAGACACAAATGATCTGTCTCTGTATCTTTCACTGATCAAGACGGGGAATAAGCTTAACACAATTACTAATTGTGCCTTTCCTAACTTCGTACTGGCTCACAAGCATGGAGAACACACAAATTGATACAGAAGTGAGGTGCACAGAAACTTCCTTAGATATTGAGACTCCAAGTGTGCTACAAGATTACATTCATTTTATTCATCAAATCTAGCATATCTGACCTCAAGGGTAAAAAAAGACTAATGATACCTAATAACACTCATATAACTTGATATCCATCTTGAGGCGAAAATAATAGGCACCCTGGAAAGTGTCAGTACGAATCGTGGCAATCCCTCTAGCCATGAAAAAGTCTCCTGTCCCTCCAACTACAGAAAAATCTCTTGTCTCCATCATCATCAAATCGGCACCCATTATATTTAGAGTACCTTTGTGTTCAGTGGAGTTAAAGATCAAAGTGTAAGCAAACCAAGCAGTGTAAGTGGACTTCATGTCATAGAAATAGAACCCTTGTGCTCTTGCAACAGGACGAGAAAGAAGGTGATTGTCTTTGGTCATGGGATCATCAAAAACAACTAGCATACCAAAATTAAAGTTTCCTAGCTTTGTAGCATTGGTAGCTGCAGCAGATGTTGCATTAGCCGCATCCGTGCCATTAAAAAGAGTATCGTGATAATAGAGCACGATATGTTTGCATGGTTCTTCTGGCTTGAAAGAATTTTTGGCTGAAGAAACAGATAGAGATATAAAGAGGGGGGAGATAAAGAAGAAGAAAATCATTACAAGATCTCTCATGGTCACAGTTGAGATTGTCCTCAAATCTTGTGCTAGATCGAACCAATATCTTCAGCTTATATAGCAATTTCCAGTCTTTAATTAGACGTCATTGTCTTACGGCATCACGTGATGGTATAGCCTCAACAACTCCTGTCCTTTTGATTTTGTAGTATTAGTTCTTAAGAGAAGCGCGCACATTATTTTAGATAGTGAAGTGTTTGGAGCTAACTTGTGTTTGGTCCTACTGAGCGTAAGCGATCAAAAGATGCTGCGAGAAAACGATTTCTATGACTCTTGCATGTATTGTTTTTGGCTCAAGATAGAGAAGATAAGAAAGAAGTCGTTGTTAAAGTTTTGGCTTTCATCTTACAAAATTTTGATTGCAATCTATATCTTAAAGGGGCGGTTGGTGAATGGTGTGGCCCCATGCCAATCAGAGAGCGGCTACACAGCCTTGGGAACCTCTAAAGTTCAGACAATTACTCTAATCAAGCTTTCTTCTCTTTGCACCACCGTAGATTAGTGGAATACTCCAAGAAATCCACTAACTAAATTCGTGACGGGCAGGACCCAAATATTTACTCCCGACTTCTAATTTTCAGAACTAAAAAGTGTAAAAAAAAATCGAACTATTAATAGAGCAAGGGTTGCATTTCAAATGCGAGCAGCAAGCTTAGCTTTCTGCACTTCTGAAAGAACATTTCTAGTGGAGAATACAAATCAAATACACTAATATTGTTCACTCACCAACTCTCAAAATTAATATTATATCTTCTGTTCTACCAGCATTCATAGAATTTGACATCGAGACGGAGCCTGAAATACACACCACCTTAAATGCATCAGACGTCATTATGGTTGCAATTCCTCAGTGCATGAAAAAATCTCCAGAACCTCCAACTACAGATATATCTCTACTCTTCACCATAATTGGGTCAGCTCCAATGAAATTTATGGTTCCTTGGTGTCTTGTGCTGTTAAGAACGAAAGTAAAGCCTAACCAAGCTGTGAATGTGCTTTTGGTATCGTAGATATGCATGCCTTGAACCCTGCCAACTGGTGGAGAATAAAGATTGTTGTCAAGGGTAATGGGATCATCAAAAACTGCAATTTTTCCAAAATGGAAGGGGCCTGCTAAGATGGTTAAGTTACCACCTTCTGGTGCTGCCACAATTGCTGCTGTAACATTAGCAGCATTCTGTCCATTGTAAATTATGTCATGGAAGTAGAGGACTAATTTCTTTCATGGTTTGTACTGCTTCTTCCGGCCTGGATAGGCTGAAGATACGGAAAAACATAAAGAAAAAAAGAACGATGCAGCCTGCAGTTCTCATTTTCTTTCTAGAGATGATCTGAAGAGGAAAGAAGCCGAGTATGCAAAAGCAGAGCTACTAGATGAATGAGCTCAAGCTAGCACTTGTTGATTCCCTCTACACTCCCTGTCCTTATATAGGACTACTTAGATCCTACAGGGTCAAGAAATTAATGAGAGTGAAATCAAATCTGAAGGCTTGTTGTTCATGTTTAGTTAATAAGATTCTATTTTTATCAATTAATTTTTATATTTTTCTCCAAAAATCGACTAGCCAAAGAGTCATGTTGTAGTAATAGAGTTTTGTCAATTTTAGGAAGGCATATTAGTTTACTTTTTGGAGCTTCGATGGGATTGGTCCTACTTGGTGGAACTTCCAAAATACGCAGCCAGATAAAGATCTTGTGTTTTCGGCTAATGTTTTTCATCAAGTATAAAATTGGATAGCTAAATGACCGAAAAGAAGAACTCTTAATCACACCGTGCATGATTAAAAGAATATGAAGTGATGCCATGTGATGAACATGGGAAATGATTATTACAACTCATTACGTTCTGACTAAACATTAACTGGACACAAATCTAGAATCCCATAGTTATATTCTGAATCTTTTCCCAAAAACTCTTACCCAATCTGCAAAGCTAAATCCAAAGACACTCGGCTGCTGTACTGTTTAACCACCAAAACTGACGCTGTTGTTGAGATATCAGAAGAGGCCAACAGCCCCCCTACAGGCCCCAGTTCTGGACTGTCACTGCTACTCCTTAAATCTAAGGCTATTTCACCATCAGGCAATCGGCCCACCAGGAAAAGATTGCTGTGGCGTGCCTCATGGATTGCATCGATAGTTTCTGCAGCATTTCCAACAAATTTCTCTTCAAGTTTCACAGAGTCATCCTTGGACATTTTCTGCTTCAACTCTGAGATGAAATCTTCATCCAATGATCCCAATCTGGTGCTAGAACTACCATCCATATCAACTCTGGATATCTCTCCTCCAGCTTCAGGTTTCACTCTGGATATCTCTCCTCCAGCTTCGGGTTTCACTAAGAAGCGAAAAACCTTTAAACTGACACCAGGGTGTTCAGCCATTCGAGCTCCATAAGCAAGGGCTTCACGATCATCACGGCCTCCAAAGAAAAGGACTGTGATAACATAAGAAACGTTACTTGCAGATACCTGAGTGGTTCCACCAAACCCGCGGTCAACTAGAATTCCAACTGAGCAAGGTGCATCCCCAAGAACTCTCCTGTTAACCAGTTGGAAGTCAGTTCGAGTTGTCTCAAGTGAGCCATCCAACCTCTGGAGTTTATGGAATGGAAGAATGATCATTGCAGCTCTCTTCCTCTCAGCAGTGGTGCAAATGTCCTCATGCATGTCAGCCATTGAAGAGATTGCAGTCATCGGCCGGACAGAAACACGGCTCAATTGCTGGAAAGCATCAAATGCCACGACAACAAGGTTAGAACCAGACCGCTGGCCCCGGTTCCAAAAGGGCAACCCATTTTTCCTTGCCTTGTGGACCATTAATATGGCTGATGTCCTCTCAGAAAGCTCCATGAGGTGCATTGCATATACACAAAGCCCTTCAGCCTTCTCAACCCCTCGTGACACTTCAAGAAGATTTATTATCGATGAAATATTTCTCGAGCCATGGAAACAGGCCAAAATCCTAAGTTCAGTATTTGAACTTCTCCTTTCAACTGTCCTATACTTGTAGTCAGCCATCTTTACTCTTCGTGCTGGCTTGTAAACAGCTGTAACAAGAGGTGTAGTGATGAAGGTTGTAAACAGAGCCATTAAAACCATAATGGAAAATGTCTCATCATTCAAAACCTGAAAATCCAAACAAGCAAGTGATATTTGCATTGGGTCGTTTGAAAAAAAAAGCACACAGCTATAACCAGAACCAATTTAAATAACAAAAATAGTTAATTACCTTTCTATCTTTACCAATATTGAGAACAATGAGTTCCACCAAGCCTTTGGTGTTCATTAGGAATGCCATGGCAAGAGACTCACGGAGAGGCACTTTGCATAAAATGGACACCACAAAAGTGCCAACAATCTTCCCAAAACATGCTGTGAAAATAACCAAAACCAGTAGGCCCCAAGATTGGAGCCCTTGAATTGTCGCTACATTGGTCTTTAGTCCACTTGAGACAAAGTACAATGGAAGGAAGAGTCCAGAAACAATATCTTCAACTTTTTCTACAAGAGCACCTGCAAATGGACCTTCCTTTGGCACCAGGATTCCAATAACAAAAGCACCAAACATAGCATGAATTCCAATAGCATCAGTTACAAACCCAGCAGCCAGAACAGCAGCTAATGTAGCACATACATACATCTCTTCAACTGGCTCACCTTCTTGGCACCACTTAGTCATCCATTTGAAGATTGGGGGCACAATTAGAATTGAACAAATGACAAAAATACACCCAGACAAGAAAACCCAAAATGAAATAATGGGAGAAGTATTAGATCCAGACAGAGAAATGGCAAGAGCAAGAAGAATCCATGCGGCCACATCATTTACTGCTGCAGCTGACATGGCCATTCTGCCAATATCAGTTGTTAAGAGCTTCAGCTCAGCTAGAATTCGTGCCAAGACAGGGAAGGCAGTTATAGAAAGTGCCACCCCCATGAAAACAAGAAATGCAGTGCTGTTAACATCTTTAGATATGGTTAACCGGAGAATAAATGATGTGCCAATTCCCATTGCAAAAGGGAGGCTAATTCCTGCCATGGCAATTGCTAGTGCCTTTTTTCCAGTTCGACCAAGAGATTTGGGATCTAACTCTAGTCCAGCAAGAAACAAAAAGAAAATGAGGCCAATGTTTGCAAGGGTATCTAACACCGTCAGACTCCTGGTTGGGAATACAGCCTGCAAATATCCCTTGCTTCGACCCAAAGCAGATGGCCCAAGTAAAATTCCTCCCTGCCACAAGGTAAAGTTTTCAAGGTTAACCTTAGCAAAGCTTCTACTAGAGACAGTATTTTTAGCTGCTAGAATTTCAAATCTGATGAACTATATGTATTGATTGCACTATGCCTCTTGAAATCTTTTATTCCATGAGCATTCACCTTACTAGCATAAACTGAAAATGTATATGTTTTTCAAGCAACCTGCTGAATTTGTACAGCAAAAGAATGTGCAGAACCATGATTATCAAACTTAGGCTTGATCCAAACATATCCACAAGGTAAAATCGGAGGAATAAAAAAGCCAAAATCAAGACCAAAAGGTGGATGTTGAGCCACAAACACCATCATCTTTTGCAGAATCAAAGCCAATCTCACTGTGAACAACAGAATAACATTCCAGTTGATGTCTTTCGACTCCATATTAACAAAAGATGAATTTATTGCTACTTGACCGTTAATTTAATCCCAGAGGAGAGAATCAAACAGCAGGACCAAAAATATAGAGCGACGTGATAATTTTTGTATGGGAAGGACAAAATCCTAGAGAATCACAGTCATTTTCAATAAAGCATCATCTTTCTCAAATACAATTTCTAATCCTTATTTTAGTAAATTCTAAAAGAAGAACTACACAAAATAAAATAAAAATAAGGCAACTCACATCCTGGATAAAAGACGACTAAAAAAACCTTAACATGCACAAACAAAATAGCAGAAAATGCAAAAGCAAAACCAAAACCAAATCAGCATATATCAGATTTCAATCAAATATAAATAGAAGAGAAATTTACATACAATAATCTCTGCAATCACCCTTGGCTGTCTCAATGGTCGTAACAGAAAAGCAAGACCCCTTGTTACCACAACCACCAAGCATATCTGCAAAATGGCTAAAGGGAGTGCAAAATCAAGAGGATTATCACCCTGAAATACCCCATTTGATGTTGGCTTTATAGATGGACATGCATATCCTGATGTAGCATTTGACGAAACCATATCACCCCACCAAAAAAAACTCTCACAAAATCTTTATAATCTTTGCTCCACTCACTGCACCAAAAAAAAACAAAAGAAAAAAACCCATCATTTATTATTTCTGCATCAATTGGAATGAAAAGAAAGAAGAAGGTATTGCAAGAGAGGCAAGGTTACCAGTTGAAATTCTGCAAGAAGTTGAAAGTCTGGCAAGAATTAAACAATGGTCTGTCTCTTTAGTGTCCTTATGCAAAACTGCTTGCGAAAGCCTTTCGTTGACATCTTTTTAGGATTTTTTTATTATTATTTTTTTGAGATTATTTACATCAATACCTATGTCCATGTATTTAAGAGATTGAATTAAAATTACTATTATCATGTAATTAAAATTTTCAATGTCAAAATATGAAATATTTGATGTTGTTGTTGATACAATTATCTAAACATTAATGGAATAAACCTTTCAAATTTAAAACAGGATAGCGCCATGGAAACTTTTTTTATTTATCTAGTGGCATAATAATAAAAATTAAACATTAATATATAATAATAATAATGAAGCATGTACTTCTTGAGCTACAAATATAACACTTGTATATTTGATATATGTAAACTTAATGTGTATATTTTAGTATTCATTTGTATAGCCTATGTGTATATTGTTAAAATTTTAAAATTTAATTTAAATTCAAAATAATTTAGAATTTTAATTAAGAAATTGTCTCATTGAGGTTTTTAGTTTTAGATCATGTTACATGTATTTCCACATTATCTAATTATCACCGATAATAAAATTAAAATATATATTTTTTATTAACATGGATATCCGGGTTAACTTGTACGTATCTCGATTAATCTCACGGACCCTGAAGTTAACAATCATGTAAACCTCCAGTGATTCTGAGGGGACTCAAACTCGTGATCATTGAGGAGTAAACCCAAGACCTGACCAGTTGAACTGTCCTTCAGGATTGACAATTATAAATTCTAATAAGATAATAAGTACAATTAAAATATTTGATATATGTGAACTAGAAATAAAGGTTTAAAAAAAATTGAACCAAAATTTCTTGTAATATATTTCTTTTATATTAGTTTTAACTAAATCAGTTAAATGCTCATTTTATAAATTTTAATTTAAGATATTTTTATTGAATATCTTTTATTCACATCTAGAAACAAGTAAACGAAAATATTTCTTATAAGAAATCAATCCTTATCAAGGTCACTAAATTATTTAAAAAATTATAATTGTATATTATTTGAATTATATATTATTTACATCCTTATTTCTTTTCAATTCAATCCCTTTTTAATAGGATTTTTAAATCATATATTATATAATTTGTAATTTTAAAAAAACAAAATGAGAGCAATAAAATATTTAAATCGAAAATGTAAAATAGATTACATATACATATATTATTAGGTTTTTATTTGTAATGGTATGAATTTAAAAAATATATTTCAGTCAATAAACAACATTAAAATCCTTTCTTATCACTCTTTCTCCGACTAGTGCCGGTAGCAACGGCAGCCTGTCTAGCAGCTTGCGATATGAATAACATACACTTAAGGCTCTTGTTATTCCATTTAAAGCGCTAATTTCTTGAGCTCCCACTTTTGCATTTCATCTTTCTTGTGTTTTGTCTTAGTTAAATCCTCGAATCTCTTCTCCAGGCATGATACTATCCAGTCATTATGGCTAGGGCTACTGGGATGAAACAGCATATCATTACAAAATGAAATAATTAAAAAAAAAAAAAAAAAAAAAAGAACAAACTTTTGCTTTCGAAAGAATCTGAGGGGAAGGATGGCATCTTGTAAAGAATGGTGCATGCGATTTTAAGGTTTGATAAAGTGTTTCGCAGCTTTGTGCATATGAGCACTAACTAGATAGTTCCGTAGCTATGTTATAATGGAACCAAAAGAGATTTACATGAAAAAAATAATATCTGGATTAAAAAATATTCTTTGTAAGTATTATTAAATTCAACTCAACATGTTAAACCTGAAATTTATCTACCATACTTTCTTTTTTTTTATCTATCATACTCCTTACCTAGATCTAGCTTCAAATTGAAATATATAGGAAGTGCTTTGGCATTACTTGGTTAACTTAATAGATTAGAAAAAACTTAAATGACTAGTAAAAATATAGTTTAATTTTAAAAATATTTTCAAGATGATATCTTTTTTTAAAAGAATATTGAGACGACGATACATTTGATCAAATCATATTAATCTAGATTAACTCGTTAAACTCGCGATTTGAATCATGAATTTCATTGAGTTTAATAATTTTATTTTTTTAACTATTTTTATTTAATTATATAATAAAAAATAGGCATTTGTACTAACTTAATACTAGTAGTTATTGTTAACAAATGTTTAAGCATTGTTGAAGTTAAATAATCAAGCATAACAATTATGTCAATTTGACTTTAAAATATACAAATGCACGGACCACAACATGGCATGTTCATACCAAGGAAGGAGAACGTGAAACGTTGATCCACTTTCGCTTAGAATATACAATTAATGTTGGAATTGATTTTCTAAAAATATAAAGGTTATTTTTAAAAAATGTAAACTCAAGCAGAACTATGTTAAACTTTGTAATTTAACATAAGAATTTTAACATAGAATATTAACATGTTTTAAAAAAAAATTAAATCAAAATAAATCATAAAACTTAATTCTCGATAATTATATTTTTTTCTAAAATAATTTTTTATTTAATAATATAATAAAAAATAGATGCTCCGAAAACTGAGTACCAACTCAATGCCGATATCTTTTTTTAAGATCACTATAACTCCATTGAAAATAAATACAAATAAATCATGAAGTTCAATTCATAATAATTATATTTTTAACAATTTTTTATTTAACAATATTATAGATCATTTTTTATTTAATACTATGATAGATAAAAATAAATGATTGTAAAACTGAACATCAATCCAATGTCGAGGGGTTTTTTCAAGACCGTGATAACCTATAAATTAAACCAAAATAAATAACAAAGTTCAATTCTTAATGAACTCAATGTTGAAATATGAAAAAAAAAACAAATTAAAAAAATAAAAGAAGAAAAAGAAGAAGAAATACATGTTACTATTCCAATGAAATAACATGTGAGGAGGGAAAAAGTGATTTCACCTTCTTATTATTAGTTATTATTAACGAGTGTTTTCCCCTTCTCAATTCAAGGTTGTCAAATATATTTTGATTAGTGTTTTTTCTATTAGAATGATATGTTTTGATTTCGGAGGGTTTCAAAATGTTGTTTTTGGGTTGCACGTGTATGTATGTATGGTCCTCAAGGGGCGTAGCGTGATGGCAAAGGGCTTGAGATCTGCACAACAGATCTCGAGTTCGAGTAAGGGCATGCACCTCTTGTAAGAGCCTGGGACAGCCGAGGTTTTACTCACTCACCTGGGCCCACAAAGTGCACTTTCCGGGAGGTGGGGTTTCCTCGAATCCAAAAAAAAATGTATGTATGTATGTATTCAACAAATATAATTTCAATTCAAATTTAAAGATAAACTAACTTAAAATTATGCAATTTAAATTTCAAACACAAGTAAAAAAGTAGGAGTTGAACCGATATGACCCGATTAACTCGACGAGTCCCAAGACAACCTGGACAAGTGATTAAAATATAATTTGACTAAAAATAAATTTAAGATAATATTTTTTATAAAAAAAATATTGAGATGACGACATATTAGGTCGACTTAGGTCAATTTGAGTTAACATTTTAAATTTGTGATTCAAGTTATGAGACCATGATAACCTCAAATAAAGTAAATAAAAACAAATTATAATGCTTAATTACCAATAAATTCATTGTTGAATGATGAAATTAAAAAAAATTCAATCTAAAAAAAACACAATAAAATAACCATTCTAAATAAAATTATAAAAATATCAAAAACATTGCCTCAATTAGTAGTTATTCTTGACAAGTGTTCAAGCATTATTGAAGTTAAATAATCAAGCATAACAATTATGTCAATTTGACTTTAAAATATACAAGTGCACGGACCACAACATAGTATGTTCATACTAGGGAAGGGGAACGTCAAACGTGGAGGGAGCCACTTTCGCTTAAAATATATAATTGATGTTGGAATTGATTTTATAAAAATACAATGGATATTTTTAAAGAAGGTCAACTCAATTAGAATTAAACGTAAGAATGTTAACATAGAATATTAATATATTTTAAAATAAATAAATAAATAAAATATTCTCAAAAAACTTTTAAATAACAAAAATTTTAAACCCAAAATAATAAATTGAAAAGTAGACTTGTCCGCTAGTTAAAATAACCCTCATACTTTTTAGATTTTATTTTTTTTATTGTAATTGATTAAATATTTTATATTAAATATTTTATATATATTAGATAAACTTGAAAAAAAATTAATTCATTATTAAATTATTTTTCAGTTTATTTTTCATAACATAACCAAATACTGGAAAATATTTTCCAGTTTATATTTTATAATACTATCATATATCGAAAAGTATTTTCTTAAAATTTACTTTTTAAAAATTTATTTTCCCAAAAAAATTTATTTTTCTGCAAACAAGCAGCGAAGATGACAAACAACTTTACCACGCTTCTCTTTCACACCCTTTTGTCTAAACACTAAGTACGGCTTTGCACATGACACTTGTAAGGATGAGAACTCTTCCAGGTGTTCTTTTTATATTTAAAGATTCCTGGCATTACTTTTTGTCCATCAAAACCACAAATCAGATGTTCTCCGCGTGCGTTTGCGATGCAACAAACGTAATAAAATATTGTGGTTGAGCAGTGGTTGAGGTTGGTTTTTATATAAAAATATATTAAAATAATATTTTTTATTTTTTTATAATTATTTTTAAAATCAGTATATCAAAACGATACAAAACATATAAAAAATTAATTTTTAGCAAAAACAATATTAAATTTTTATAGAACACGGTTTGCACCACGTTCTCAAATAGTAATACAGTAATTAAACTGTGTTTTGTATTGTGATACCTACTAAAAAATTGAATTTAAAATGCAGTTTTTATGAAACAGTTTTTATATATTTTTTTAACTGAGTTTCGTAAAATCTTATTTGTTTTTTTGCGTTTTAAAAGGGCTTTTGAAAAAAATTAATTTTTTTTATTTTTTTATTTACTTAAAATTAATTTTTTTTATATTTTCAGATTATTTTGATGCGTTGATATCAAAAATAATTTTTAAAAATAAAAATATATTTTAATGCATTTCCGAATAAAAAGTATTTTGAAAAACAAACATAATTATCAAATATTTTATACATGTTTTTTTATATATATAAATTTCAACTATAATTTTTATAAAAACACGAATGTAAATACAACTAACCATATTTTTTTAAAATTTAATTTTTTAAAAATTATAACCATAAAAACTATCTTAAAAATAAACACACTCGTTGTTTGTGCTGGAGCATCGAATTGGTTAATTAATTAATTAATTAAAAGTCGAACTATTTGATCTTTTGGACTGATAGGAAAAGGTGGTCACTCCTTTTCATTTCTTGCTTGCCTTCACAGCTAAACACTTGTTTCATAAATACAAAAGATATTTTTTTCATAATCACAATGAGATTTGATTATAAAAAAAAAAAAAAAAAACTTAAATCTCAAATATGATATATGATTTTTTATACGACTCTTGTTGTTTTTGAATTCGAAAATTTATATCTTCCAGCATATAGATAGTAGATACCCATCCCATCTTTACTCGAAGACTACCTAATGGAACTTGGTCCAACTAATTGAAAATGGACTGTGCCGAGCTTAGTGTGTATTTCCTGCACTAGGCCCAGTTGATCCTAACTTGATCAAAGCTGTGGCTCGGTAAATAACAGACCGAGCTCGAATTATGGTGTCTAGGAGCTCGAGGTGACTGGTCTTTAGATATGCCATTTTCGGCGGTGAAAAAGAAAACAAGTTATTCGTGGAAAAATAAATGGTAAGAGAACAGCTATTTGTTTTTCGAAGAAGGAAGGTGATGATGACTCCTGGACGATCTGCGGGATGTATAATCCAGTAGACACGGGCGTGAAATACCCCTGATTTTGAAGTTATTTACAATATGTTCCCCTGAATATATGGGGTAAAAGAAATCGGTAAAAATAGCATGGTCTTCGAGAAGAACAAAAAAATGTCTTCTGCTAATTCCTGAGCCCAAACCATCAAGCCTAATTCCTGAGCCCAAACCAGATTAGGCCTGGACAGTCTTTATGACTGTCAACTCTATTGTTTTTTAATTACTTGAAAAGTGCTGGGCCCGGACTTGGGTAGTACTCTCTACTTGGGCCCGGAACTCTATAAGTAGCTCCATTATCTCCTTTTACTAAAAACACAACTGGTATAAAACCCTTCACTGTCCGGAGTCATCTGTCCTTTTATTTTTTTATTTTTTTAAAAAAAATTCTTTAGTATTTCTTTCACTTTATATTATTTTTTAAAATTTTATTTTGGTTTGGTTTCTATTTATTTTAGTTTAGTTTCTATTAAATTATTGCAATATCAAACAAAAATTTGAAGGACTTTTTATTTCAATTAATATTTTTTTCAATTTTATCATTTAATATTTTTTTAATTTTATATTATTCTTCATAATTTTTTTTTGTTTGTTTTCTATTAAATTATTACAATCTCAAACAAGCATCTTCATGTTTAGTTGACGTTTAATTTTTTGAGCGACTATTTTTGTTATCATCTCATTAAATATAAAATAGTTAAATTTTTCTTGTTAAACTAGTAGAGTCCATGATCCGAATCGTGGATTTAACGGATTAAGCGGTAAAGTCTGTGTCGATCCAACATATCTTAGTTTTGATATGAAAAAAGATGTCATCTCAAGTTTTTTTTTAAAGTCAAACCACATTCTTTACCAATTGTCTAAGTTGTCTCTGTACCCATCAACTCGACAGGGTTACGTTAAGACAATCACTACGAGAGTTCATTCTAAACTTATGATAGGTAAGGAGTTGGGTTGAAAGATTTCAAGGTTGACCTGCTGGGTCCACCATTTTTTTTCTTTTTAATTTCATCTTCCAATTTTTTTTTCTTTAAATTGAATTCTTTTTTATCTTTTTTTTTAATTTTATTATTTATTATTTAGTTGATTTTGAGTTGGTCTTCATATTTTTATTTCGATTTGTTTTTTACGAGGTTATCTCAATCTCAAACAAACATCCCGGTATTTAATTGGTGCTTAATTTTTTTAGTGTCGATTTTTATTTTATCATATCATTAAGTGAAAATATCTTTTTAAAAAATAAAGCTGTTAAACTTTATGGAGTCCATGATTCGGGTTGCAAGTTTGATAGGTTAATCTATGAAGCTTAAATTGATTCAATATTTTATCGTTTAAATATTAAAAAAAAACATCATTTTAAATTTTTTTAAAG
>Ga0307515_10014886_pt1 | contig 14379 bp, 15 predicted proteins | sample 17_EM_MG_FD_194513 | JGI IMG/M metagenome (GOLD analysis project Ga0307515, IMG submission 194513) | Populus trichocarpa ectomycorrhiza microbial communities from riparian zone in the Pacific Northwest, United States - 17_EM | ecosystem: Host-associated > Plants > Roots > Unclassified | place...
CAACATAGAATTTATTAATGGCAATTTGTGATTTTTAATTAAGCAACAAAGTCCATTTCGATTTTTGGGCCAAAAGTGGCCAGCCACAAAAAAATATTTTTGGTCAAAGTGGCCGCAACAGGTTGTAAATAAACCCTATGAGTAGATCCAGATGCGGGGAGAAGGTCTGGTTTTATTATGAAAATCCGAACAAATCGCCCACTTCAAATCACCATTATAGTCCAAAATCCACTTTCAGAAATGAAATACTCTCATGTGAAACCGGTGATAAACTGGCCATCTCGCTTGCATGGGTGACTGCAATTGCGACCAACCTACGCTAGAACCTACCAAGGATCATTCCATCTGTCAGTGGTAAATGTTAGAATACTCCAGTAGCACAAGAGAGCAGTTAACGAAACGAACTTAGGTCTGTACGGTAAACCATCAAGACTTCCAATAAGCACGTCGACCTTTTGCTCAGAGGACCAGCAAGCCAGTGTTCTCAAAGGACACCCGGCTTGTTCTCTCGCAACTGCGACCGCTGACGCCTGCGCTAGTCTCCAGTCTACACTGCTTGAAACTTCCTCGGGGTGCTTGGATACCTGCGCCATTTCCTCTTGCTGGATAGACGTAGATGAGGTGCCTTGCGTGTCTGTCGGGTAGTGGACCAGAAGAACTTTGAGGTTTGGAACGAGGATGGGGGTAGCACGCTCATCCGTACGCAACGTAGCGGGCGCTATCTGCTGGCTTGGATTAAAAGATGGAACCAGTCGTTTCCAAAAAGTGTCCTCCACGGCGGTGCCGGCAACTTGGAGTTCTTCCAACCATGGGAGTCGATCAAGCACGGCAATCAGTACAGCATCTGTAAATTTGAAATCCAGGTGTATTGACTTCGGTGTTGGCATATGAGTCGAACCATCGAAGAGGTCGAGCAATGCTGTTGGTCGCCAAAGTGACGCTGCATACTTGATTGACAGATGCTCAAGAGCCGGAGTGCGAAACATATGTAAGTGTGCTGCACTAGATATCTTTTCATGTATTGCCACGCGTAAGTTGGGGAAGGGGATTGAACCGGCTGGTTCAGGGTCAAACGGACCATGGTGGAGGATGAGGGTATGCAAGTGTGGGGCGGTAACCCGGTGTAACAAATCGTAGGTACGGGCCCACCACCTGAGTACTTGAAGCGCAGGCGGTGTTAGGGGTTCAGCGGGGCCATCCTGGATCCCAAGCTTGCGAAGTGATGGCGATTCGTGAAGAGGAGAACACAATGAGGAGGTGGAAATATAACGATAGGACTCAATTCTTTTTGTCCACAACCCTACTCCCTTGTTTTCGGCGCTCAGACCCTTATTAAAATGGATATGCCGCAGGGCAGGGGATAAATCGGCCAATGACTGAATGAACAGTAGTTCTCGATCTATTATCGGCGCCGAATGAATTTGGATCGAAGAAAGTAGTGGAAGAACGGTCGCGTTTTGGTAATCAAAAGGGAGAAAACGGCCCCCCAGGACGAGGACTGTGCACCGTCTCAATACCTCATCACAGAGAATAAGTTTGACTGCCTCGACGCGATTAGCAGTGGCCTGTGGCTCGGGCGTGAGCAGAGAACTGCTACTGTATTCGGGGTGAAGTGGCGATGGGGTGGGTGAAAAGCAAAGTTCAAGTTGAAGAGGACAGGACCGGGAGCGAGAGAGGAGTAAACGTAAGTAGTCGAGGTCGGCACATAGAATAGAGCCTGGAATACGGCGATGATCGGGTTCATGAGAACTGGATGGATGATTGGTGACGGAGATCCTGGCCCAAAGTCGGGGACTACTATACGCCACCATTGACCACCGTTTACAAACGAGTAGCATAGTGGTCAACCCCCCACCCATCAACATACGCCAGTCGAAAATGTCCGCCATGAGTTCATCAGGGAGAATCAGCGTCGAAGAATTGACCAGCTCTAACTCGAATGGGGTTTCTTCCAATTTCTCCCGCAATTCCTCCGACCGTACTCGTTCTGCTTTGCTGACGGCCGCAACACGTCGGCCTCGTTCAGCGTACGCGGCTGTAACGACCTCTCTGTTGCGTGCTGTCTCCTCCAAGGCGTCTATATTGCCTTGATGCTCGGCAACGGTGCTAGCAGCATCCGCTTCTTGACGAGTGCGAGTGTTGAGCGCGCCTGTCATTGTAATCGCTGTCTCGAGGACGTCGAGCAAGGATGGGGCGGACTCTGTTGGGTCGAATGCAAATAGCAATAAGAGATTGAAGCAGTCGCGCCCAATTGGCAAAAAGCCTGATATGGCTCAGGGCAAGGTCGGTGAATCAGGAAATAAGAATAAATTATTGTTGTGATATAGTAAACGTGAGTTGCTCAGAGCAGCTATCGTGAATTCGTACTTGTGACGGAAGATGCAGTAGCCCAAAAACTAGATTTCCAAATCTACAAATGGCAAATTCAACGGGCGCATCGAATACGAGCCCAAGGAAGGGTAAGTTAAGCATCAGCAGAAGAAATAGCACACGATGGTCCACAAGCGAAAGAAAGAAAGCAAGAAAGCAAGAAAGCAAGAAAGCAAGGAGCGGGCAGGCAGCTCCCACCATCGCGAGTGCCCGCGCGCGCTCACATAATAATACAATCCTTCTCATCAAGTTTCTGGCTATGGAAGCCCATTTCCTGGAATGTAGCAGGTCCCTTAGATGGCTGGGCAGGGTACACGATGGCATTCGCGTTCGTATTGGGCAGAGGGGCGTTGCCCCCAGGTTTGGGGCTCGCCCCGGGTGTCCCACCACCACCACCCTTCCCACCTGCGCCAGGACGGTCCTTTCTTAGCTTGTAACCACCAGTATTCTGCGACTTGGACGCCGCGCGTGCGAGGCCCATTGCGGCCGCTTGTGTGGGTCGTATTGGTGCGAGCGTGGCTGCTGGTGCTGGTGCTGGTGCTGGTGCCGATGCGGGTGCTGATGTGGATGTGGATGTGGTCGTAGCTGTGGATGCAGACGTGGAGCCGGCCAGGGGCTGCTGCTGTTGTGGTTGTGGTTGCGGCTGGGGCACCGCGAGGGTGTTTCCACTCTGAGCAACTGGAGTCTTGGTTCGAGGCGGCGGCGCACTCGCAACAGGCGCATACTTCGATCCACCAGCACCTCCAACACCGGCACCACTTGCCTGCGCACGTTCGCGTGCCTGGGTGCGCTTGCGAACGAGCTTGTCCTCCGCCAGGCCCTCGTGCTCCTTCCTGTCGATCATCTTCCCGCCACCGCCTTCGAGCTCGCGCAGACGACCTTTAGCATCCTCGTTCCCACCGCGAGCCGCCTTCTGGTACCACTTGCGCGCCGCGTTGATGTTAGGCGTGACTCCACCGACACCGACCTCGGAGTAGTACCCCATCGCAAACTCGGCACTCGGGAACCCGCGACGCGCCGCCTTCTCAGCAAACACGACTGCGAGCGCCTCATCCCTGTCGAACCCGCCCTCACCGGGCGCGCCGCAGAGGAACCACTTGGAGAGCGCCATGTCCGCCTCCACCTCGCCTGCCTGGCTCGCGAGGGAGTAGTACTGCACACTCACCAGTGGGTCGAACCCAAACGGCGGTACGGCGTACTCGTACGCATGCCCGAGCTTGCACTGCGCGGCCGCGAAGCCGAGGTATGCCGCGCGCTCGAGGTACTTGCGCGACTCGAGCACAGCAGACGACCCTGGGGGATAACCTGCGCGAGGATCTGAGGCGGCACGCTCGCGCCGGGGAACTCGTCTAGGAGCAGCAGCGCATAAACATGTGCGGGTTGCGGCACGTCGACGCTCGCGGGCACCGCGGCGCGCTAGAGGAGGGCGATGGCATTCTGCGGGTTGGGTGGGGTGATACCGAGCTGTCCCTGGAGGTACGCCATGCCGATACGATAGAAGCAGCTCCCAACACCGTTGCGCACACCGCGCTCGAAGCAATCGCGTGCGCGGACGAGATCGCCAACAGACTCGTAGTCACGGCCCAACTTGAACCATGCAGGCGCGTACCCGGCGCGTGCGGCGGTCTCAAAGTGCCTGAAGGCGTCCCGTGGCGAGGGTGGGAAGACGGAGGGAAGCCTCGAGCGACCCGCGCTGGTAGAGGGCCTCGGCGATGTAGGCGGGAAGGGGATGCTGGGGGGACGCTGGGCTCGCGTTGGTGGTGATGGTCCGGACGGTGTCGACGGCCTGCTCTGCGAGTTTCTGGAGTGCAGCGTCGGAGAGGTTAAGGGGGCCATCGGGAGCCTGACCTGCGGAGGCGAGTGTGCGGTCGACAAGTGAGAAGACGTCCTTGCACCAGGCGACGCGGCGTGCGGGCTCAGGGGTGGCCTGGAGGGATTTCCATCCCTGCTGGAGGGTCTGGAGGGTGGGTAGCGGTGCAGTGAGCGCGGGAGGGGTGTTCTTTGGCGGTGTAATAGGACGGACGGAGGAGGAGCGGGGCGGTTGGGAGTCGTTAAAGCCGAGATCGAGGATGCTATGACGCTGCGAGGCAGGGACGGGTGGGACGGGGGGCGGGGTAGCACCTCCTACCCAATTGGGCTGAACAGGTGTGAATGCAGGGAGAGGGGGCTGTGGGGTGCGGGGCGGAGAAGGGAAGGGCTGGGCATGAGTGTGGGCGAGCGGGGAGGGGAATGCCTGCTGGGGTGTCTGGGGCGAGTAGAACCCGCCTGCGAAAGCCGACGGGGGTACCGGACTCGGTGTCATCAAGCGGGGAGGTAGAGGTTGCTGCGGCGATGAGAGCACAAATCCACCCGGGCCACCCGGGCCGCCAAGGCCACCTGGGCCTTGGGGTGACTGGAAGTGGAATGACGGTATCGGTGGAGGGTATGGCTGGGGTATCGGAGTGGGTGCTGGTGCTGGTGCTGGTGCTGGTGCTTGTGAGTATTGGGCTTCTAATGTTCGGGCCATCTGGTGGGAGTTTTGGGGCGTGGTCAGTTCATGTCCAGATGCTGAACAGGCCATATAGGTATATGATCAACTTCCAGAATCTTTAATAAGAAGATAGACCCTTGAAGACGGCGCGGACGGAATGCGTGATTGATGACTGAGATCCTCGCCCAAAGTCGGGGACTACAATATGCCACCATTGTCCACCGTTTACAGACGAGTAACGTGGTCGTCAAACTCCCACCCATCAACATATGCCAGTCGAAAATCTCCGCCATGAGTTCATCAGGGAGAATCAGGGTCGGAGAATTAACCACAGCTAACTCACATAGAGTTCCCCCCAACCTGCTCCATAATTCCTCTGGCTATGCCTGCCCTGCCTCGCGGAGAGTCACAACGCATCTCTCTTGTTCAGCGTGCGTGGCGATGGTCTCTCTGTTGCGTGCGGCCTCCATCTCCAAGGTACCTATGTTACCTGGAATATCGGCAAAAATGCAGGCAGCATCCACTTCTTGAGCGTTGAGTTCGTTTGCGTTGGTGATGGTGGTCTCAGTCTCGAGGATTTGGACCGCGTCGAGCAAGGATGGGGCATCCTCTATTGGGCTAAATGCATGCATTTCTTCCAATAGCAATACTGGATTGAAGTAGTCGCGCCCAATTGGCAAAATGCTTGATATGGCTCAGGGCAAGGCGGGTACGGGAAAAATAATTGTTGTGGAATGATAATGCGAGTTGCTCAGATTCGCTATCATGAAGCAGTACTTATTATAAAGATGGATTACCCAAAAATAGATTTCCAAATCTACAAAATTCGAGTACAAGCCCAAAGGTAGGTACTAGGTATTGACGAGGGTGTGGGTGCCGGTCCGGTGTGGGTACTAGCATGAATGTGAATTGGGTGAAGATGCAAATGAAGATGCAAACGTACGCGGGGTCTCGCGACAGACGCATACTTGATCTACACCACCACCACCACCACCGGTACCAATGCGTGGATACGCTCCCGAACGAACCAGTCCCCTGCCAGGCCCTCGTGTTCCTTATCTTCCTGTTGCCGCTTTCGAGCTCGCGCAGGTGCGGCCGGTGACCCTTGGAATCGACCGTCGTTGCCGCTGCACGCCGCGTTGAGGTCAGGTGCGATACCACCGAAACCGAAACCCTTACCGACACCAGAGTAGTACCCCATCGCAAGCATTCGGGGACCCGCTACGTGCCACGTGCGAACGTGATCAAGAGCGCCTTATCTCTGGAAAAGCAGCCCTCACCAGGCACGTTGCAAAGGGAATCACTTGAGGGTGCTTTGCATTCTATTCGCGATCTATTTTCATTTCCACCCTCACTCGATGCATGAAGATTGCCTGTAACGACCACCATTCCGACCGGCTTTTCACCACCCTGGATATCGTCAACGCTCTCTCTGTCGGCTTTAGGCTTCCAGTCTACATCCCTGCCTTTGCTCCCTCATTCCGCATTGCCGCTACCATTTCCCATATCTACACAATCCCTACGTAGGGAATCAAGGCACGGATCGACCTGCGCTAGATAGAATCCCAATGTACAAGCACCAACTTTCCTTCCTCCAATCTCCAGTTCCGGTGTACGTCCCATTCTCGCTCCATCAGGTCCAACCGTGGTTCATGCCACGCCCTCGGAATTTGAGACCTTTGACATTGGCTCTCACGAACGGGTCCGTGAATTTATCCTCTCCATTCCTGACCCTGAATGTAACCCCCCCCCCCATTCGGTACCAGGGACACTCCATATGGGCACTAGTGTCGTGTTTTTCATCTAGAGCTTGATAAACTTTTGTCTCAATCCTTGATGGGAAGGTGCCAGTCGTGTCGAGATCTTGGTTCGGAGTATGGGGAGTATAGGGGGAATCAAGCTCAGTTGTGGCCGCCAACGTCGCAAAGTTCGATCATGCGCATACATACGCCCAGTCAATTCCTTAACTCCAGCCAGCTTTCGATTATGTTGGTCGTCATCGTCTTTCATATTGGTGGCAATTGCCGTTAGGTCCCGTCAAATATGAATCGGCAATTCCTCTGGGATTCGGTATTCAGTATTCAGTCAGTTATCGAACTGACTAACGTCCTACGGATAACTGGAGCAGCCGCGAATAGGGCTTGTTTTGCGAAGAGTCTGCACGCAGTTTAGAGGGCCTCGAAATCAGGGACGAACGTAGGGATGGGTGGGTAGAATTCGACGGGTTTTCTGGCGCCCCAGTATATGCGGGGTTATGTTACGAAAACCTGGGTGTGATACCGGCGGTGAGAAGGACAGCGAGTAATCGGTTCAGAGATCGAGCTGGAGGCAGACCGGCGAACGAGAAAGAAAAGAGAAGGTTGAGAACAATGCTTGCTCCTTGCAGCACGACCTTACCGCTCTACACGTATACGTCCTGGCTGGGGCTCCATATTCGCATCGCTGTCCCCTTGAACTCCGACCTTGAGCTCCGACCACCGGACCATGTCCACAGCGTCGCCTGAACGAGGCTCACAACCACCTACGAACACACCAGACACACCGGCAACCCAACGTCTCATTTCCGAGGCCGGTCTGCTCAACTCAACCCCACTCAGCGGAACCACTCCGACCCAAGGTGGTGAAGCTACGAGTCTTTTGTACGCGAGACCTATACTCCGAGCTACCCACCGATCACTGATATTTCCAAGTGTCAATTTTGTTGATCCGTTGCGCTACGATGACCTCAAGCACCACCAGCTCGCGCATCTTGAGAACGTTCTCAAGGAGCTGCTCTGGCGGGCATCGACCAAGTCAGCTGATATACCACCCGACGGCCTGTCTGCCGACGACTTCTGCACCAAATTGCTCACGGACGCATTGAACCAAGTCACACCATTGTGCAATACGAAAACATCACCATCTGTCCTTGCGAATCTGGAAGCCTAGTATGTACCTGTGTGAAGTAAGAATAATGTGGATGTGTCCTGACTGTCTCTCTAGCCTGAGAAGACAGAGACAGCCCGCTACTCTCCTTTCGTCATCGCGACCAACGACGCGCTCGAGAAGCTGCAAGGCTTGGATATTCAAGGACTGAAACGTGCACTGGAGGAGACTGAGCGGATTATCTTCCTGAAAAACTACCCAAACGTGTTCCAGATTCAAAGTGGCAGGACTACGTCCCACCAGAAGCCGGACATTGTAATCATGCGACTGAACGATGCAGCTCGAGCATACACGTCCTCTCTGCTCATGGATGAATGGGAACAGGTGAAGAACATCGCCCCGAGTGGCGTTGAACCACCGAGTTTTCACAGAATTCTCTCTTACGTCGAGTTCAAGGCGACACAACCCGACCTAGAAATGACAGATCTCCTCAATGATGGTACACCGTCGCTTTACGAGATGGATCCGATGTACTTGGCCTTGGACGGACCCGCAATCAGGGCGGCGGAGAAGGAGGGCCAGGGAGAAAGTTCGGTCACTCGGTCGACGCTACCCGGGAATCAGAGCATGAAACGGCCTCGTGAACCCGTCGACGCTAGAAACGACAGCGAGTTCCAGTCACAACCAGCAAAGCGAGTTGTTCTCGAGTCTGGATCGTCGAAGACGTGGTATGCCCGATCAGTGAAGGAGTGCCCAATGGCCCCGGTGGTGGTACTCCCCAAGCAAACGACGGGGTCTGGGTTGCGAGCACGGACGCTTCAAGAAGGGACCTCTGAATCCAGGACGCGGGACCCGGCCTTGCAGGCTGGTCCCCATGCCGTCGAGATGTTGTCGATGTCTCGTGTCCACGCGTGGAATATTCTCATCATTGGTATGTGCCTAAATCTTGGTCAAGGGCACTTCCATTGACAGCAGCAGATGAGCGGGTGCACACCTGGTACTATGACCGGCAAGGGGGCATCCGATCGCAATCCTCGAGAATCTACCTCACTTCTTTATCCTGCTCCTCGCATTTCAACGACTCGACTGGGAAGGGTGGGGATTTGCGCCGAACGTGAGCGTTGATACGGACAGCCACTCCGCCGCACAGCTCGGGGTGACATTGTACAAGCCTGTTGGCGGGTTGGGGGCTCGTGATCAGCAGCCCGCAACAAGAGTCAAGTTCATGCGCAATCGGGTACTTCGGGCAGACTGGAGACTAGTTGGGCGAGTGACGACGGCGTATCAGTGTGATCTGACAGGTCACCCTCCTGAGGAACAGGTGGTAAAGTTGGGATGGCCCGAAGTGAGCGGCACACCCGAAACCGAGATCTTCAAAGAACTAGGCGAGACCCGGGTTGAGGAGGCCCAAGGGCATATCCCAGGTCTACTTGCATCGGAAATTCCCATGATGATGGACACACGGCTTATTCGCCGGCGGCTGTGCGCTCTCCCACAGGCGCATTTCTTCGAGTCGCGAGTCCCTGCGACCACCGTATGCCGGGAGCTCCTCCCCGTGTGGGATCTCACTCCCGATGGGCTTCTCGACGCTTGGATGCAGGCTATCCTGTGTATGTTGGATAGTTCAATGTCGGGTGTTTATGACTGACGCAGTTCAGGTCACGTCACTCTGTGGAAGAAATGTTTTCATCACCGTGCTATCAGCCCAGGGAATATGATGCACTATTGTGACGAAGCCGGTATCCTTCATGTCCTCAATGACTGGGATCTTGCAACGCTGAAACCATCTTCGGGTACCGCCAATATGGAACGTATAGGGAAAATACCCTTTATGGCTTCAGATCTGCTTTTACACGATCAAGTTATCCATATGTTCCGGCATGATGTGGAATCATTCATGTGGGTGTCTGTAAAGATTCGTTGTACTTGTCGTCCTCGCTTGGTCTCAGAGATCACACGCAATGTAATCGATTCCCTATATAAAGAGAAGCAGTGATACTGATGTGATGAAGTGTCTAAGACGGTGGTGGAGGAGTTTAAGTGATGAATGACCAAACACTAACTAACCGAGGCCGGCCAAATACGGAACACGTGGGTAAGCCAAATACCTTACAGTGTCCCTCTGGGTGTGTGGTTGCTCCGATGGCTCAAAGAGGGAGGTTTTCGTGGATCCCTACAGAGCATGGATGCGGCTAGACGTGCTTGATTGCTGGAAGGAAAGGGCAGCCTTTCATTTCTTGCTCGCCACCAATGTCGCTGAGCATTGCACGCCAAACACCTTGTTTTGCTTATTCCTGGCTAAGCTGCTGCGGGAGCCCTGGGCATATATCTGGGGTGACATCTGGCGGAGTGGGGATCACAACTCCCAGGAACAGGAGGATATGGCACGAGTACAGGCACTTCTTCCAAAGTTCCGGGAGGTTCTCACCAAAGGACTGGTTTAACGATGAGCCTCGTCGCCAGATCAGTAGCTATATTTTCACCACCCAGCGCTCGATCATTCAGCAATTGAGAGTCTTCGGCGAGACCCCATAGTCTTCCATAACCGCGCCTTATTGTCATGCCTTATTGTTGGAGGCGGACTGTAGCGTTAGGTCTGGTCGTGCTCGTTCAACAAACGGGTCCGCAACCCTACATATGACCGATGACTGGTAACCATAGGAAAGACCAATCCGCATCCTATATGACGAGAACACTAATATTCAGACAACCTGCGGCCGCAAGCAACTCGGTTAGACTGGTGGGTGGGTCTATAGGCGAAGTGCAGCCAGGCGGCAGAAAGATCGAAATTGGTCACCAGTGTAGACCATATTAAATTTCACACAACGGCGCAGACAAGGAGAAAGACGTTTCCTCGAATGCCTGTGCGACGTGCTAGCTCCAACTTTGTTCCTTCTCGAAAATTCATTGTTGGCACTACAAGAAATGCCTTAAATTAACCCTATGAGCAGATCCAGATGCGGGGAGAAGGTCTAGTTCTATGATGAAAAATCGAACAAATCGCCCACTTCAAATCACCATTATAGTTCAAATTCCACTTTCCGAAATGAAATACTGCCATGTAAAACCGGTGATAAACTCGCCATCTCGCTTGCATGGGCGACTGCAATTGCCGCTAGAACCTACCAAAAATCATCCCATCTATCAGTGGCAAATGTTAGAACGTGCTAGTAGCACAAGAGAGCAGTTGATGAAACGAACCTAGGTCTGTAGGGTAAGCTATCGAGACTTCCAATAAGCACATCAACCTTTTGCTCAGAGGACCAGCAAGCCAGTGTCCTCAAAGGACACCCGGCTCGTTCTCTCGTAACTGCGACGCCTGACGCCTGCACCAGTCTCCAGTCTACACCGCTAGAAACTTCGTCGGGGTGCTTGGATACCCGCGCCATTTCTTGTTGGTGTAGCGTAGGTGATGTGCGTTGCGTGCCTGCCGGGTAGTGGACCAGAAGAACTTTGAGGTTTGGAACGAGGATAGGCGTAGTGCGTTCATCCGTAAGCAAGGTAGCGGGCGCCACCTGCTGGCTCGGACTAGAAGATGGAACCAGTCGTTCCCAAAAAGTGTCATTCACGGTGGTGCCAGCAACTTGGAGTTCTTCCAGCCATGGGAGTCGATCAAGCATGGCGATCAATACACCACTAGAAATTGCGCAGTCCAGGTGTATTGACTTCGGTGTTGGCATATGGGTCGAACCATCGAAGAGGTCGAGCAATTCTGTGGATGGCGACAGTGACGACTGGTACATGATTGACTCGAATGACGACCGGTACATGATTGACAGATGTTCAAGGGCTGGAGTGTGAAACATATGTACGGCTTTTGGAGGAGATACCCATTCATGTATAGCCACGCGCAAGTTGGGGAAGGAGATCGAACCGGCTGGTTGTGGGCCACACCGCCAACTGTGCGGACCATGGTGGAGGATGAGGGTATGTAAGTGTGGGGCGGTAACACGGTGTAACGCAGAGTAGTTATCAATCGACCACCTGAGTACTTGAAGCGCAGGTAGTGTTAGGGGTTCAATGGGGTCCTGATTCATCCCAAGCGTGCGAAGTGATGGCGATTGGTGAAGAAGAGAACATGATGAGGTGGAGATCCAACTATAGGACTCAATTCTTTTTGTCCACAACCCTACTCCCTTGTTTTCGGCGCTCAGACCGGAACTACAATGGATACGCCGCAGGGCGGGGGATAAATCGACCAATGACTGAACGAACGGTATTTCTCGATCGCTTCTCGGCGTTGGATAAACTCGAATCGAAGAAAGTAGCGGAAGAACGGTCGCGTTTTGGTAATCAAACGGGAGAAAACGGCCTGCCAGGACGAGGCATGTGCACCGCCTCAATACCTGATCACCGAGAAGAAGTTTGACTATCTCGACGCGATTAGCAGTGATCTGTGGCTCGGCCATGAGCAAAACGCGGCTACTGTATTCGAGGTGATGTCGCGACGGGTTGGATGAAAAGGAAAGTTCAAGTTGAAGAGGATAGGACCGGGAGCGCGAGAGAACTAAACGTAAGTAGTCGAGGTCGGCACATAGAATAGAGCCTCGAAGACGGCGGGGCGGACGGACTGCGTGATTGGTGACGGAGATCCTGGCCCAAAGTCGGGGACTACAACACGCCACCATCGACCACCGTTTACACACGAGTAACATGGTCGCCAACCTCCCACCCATCAACATGTGGCAGTCGAAAATCTCCGTCATGAGTTCATCAGGGAGAATCAGCGTCGGAGAATTGACCAGCTCTAACTCGAATGGAGTTTCTTCCAAGTTCTCCCGCAATTCCTCCGACCGGACTCGTCCTCGTTTGCGGACGGCCACAACATGTCCGCGTGGTTCGGCGTGCGTCGCAGTAACGGTTCCTCCGTCGCGTGCCCCCTCCTCCAAAGCACCTAGATTGCCTTGGCGCTCGGCAACGGTGCTGGCAGCATCCGCTTCTTGAGTGTTGAGTTCGCCTGTCACAGTAATGGCAGTCTGGAAGACTTGGACCGCGTCGAGCGAAGATGGGGCGTCCTCCGTTGGGTCAAATGCATGCATTTGTTTTCAAATAGCAATTCGGGATTGAGGCAGTCGTGCCCAATTGGCAAAAAGCTTGATATGGTTCAGTTCAAGGTGTGGCGAGGTACAAGGGCCGGAAATGTACTTGTTGTTGAATGATAATGCGTGTTACTCAGATTAGCTATCGTGAATCCGTACGTACTTGTGACAAAACATGGAGTAGCCCAAAAAATGATGTCCAAATCTACAAATTCGGGTACGGGCCACGATGGGTGGAAGTAGCTATTCTGTTTGTAAAGGAATTGGAGATAGCATGCGAAAAGAGCTCTAAAACTCTCTTTCTATCTACTTCTAGGGTATGATTTCTTATAGCCGAGCCATATTTATATGAAACCAGTACGGAAACGGGTCCGCAACCCTACATATGACCAATGCCTGGGAACCATAGGAAAGACCAATCCGCATCCTATATGACGAGCAACCAATATCCCGACAACCTGCGGCCGCGAGCAACCCGGTTAGACTTGTGGTATGTCTATGCGCGAAGTGCAGCCTGGCGGGAGAAAGGTCGAAATCGGTCACCAGTGTAGACCATATTGAATTGCACATAACGGCGCAGACAAAGAGAAAGACGTTTCCTCGAATGCTTGTGCGACGTGCTAGCTCTAACTTTGTTCCTTCTCGAAATTTCATTTTTGGCACTACAAATATTACAAGAAATGCCTTAAATAAACTCGATGAGCATATCCAGATGCGGGGAGAAGGTCTAGCTCTATGATGAAAAATCGAACAAATCGCCACTTCAAATCACCATTATGGTCCAAGTTCCACTTTCCGAAATGAAATGAAATGCTGTCATGTGAAACCGGTGATAAACCGGCCATCTCGCTTGCACGGGCGACTGCAATTGCGACCAATCTGCGCTAGAACCTACCAAGGATCATTCCATCTATCAGTGGTAGACGTTAGAACACCCTAGTAACACAAGAGAGCATTTAACGAAACGAACTTAGGTCTGTAGGGTAAGCCATCAAGACTTCCAACAAGCACATCGACCTTTTGCTCAGAGGACCAGCATGCCAGTGTCCTCAAAGGACACCCGGCTTGTTCCCTCGCAACTGCGACGGCTGACGCCTGCGCTAGTCTCCAGTCTACACTGCGTGAAACTTCCTCGGGGTGCTTGGATACCTGCGCCATTTCCTCTTGCTGGATAGACGTAGATGAGGTGCCTTGCGTGTCTGTCGGGTAGTGGACCAGAAGAACTTTGAGGTTTGGAACGAGGATGGGTGTAGCACGCTCATCCGTAGGCAACGTAGCGGGCGCTATCTGCTGGCTTGGATTAAAAGATGGAACCAGGCGTTCCCAAAAAGTGTTTTCCACGGCGGTGCCGGCAACTTGGAGTTCTTCCAACCATGGGAGTCGATCAAGCACGGCAATCAGTACGGCATCTGTAAATGTGCAATCCAGGTGTATTGACTTCGGTGTTGGCATATGAGTCGAACCATCGAAGAGGTCGAGCAATGCTGTTGGTCGCCAAAGTGACCCCCCATACTTGATTGACAGATGCTCAAGAGCCGGAGTGCGAAACATATGTAAGTGTGCTGCACTAAATATCCTTTTATGTATTGCCACGCGTAAGTTGGGGAAGGAGATTGAACCGGCTGGTTCAGGGTC
>Ga0307515_10014887_pt1 | contig 14378 bp, 4 predicted proteins | sample 17_EM_MG_FD_194513 | JGI IMG/M metagenome (GOLD analysis project Ga0307515, IMG submission 194513) | Populus trichocarpa ectomycorrhiza microbial communities from riparian zone in the Pacific Northwest, United States - 17_EM | ecosystem: Host-associated > Plants > Roots > Unclassified | place...
TATAGGAGGTTATATTATAGGACTTTATTATTAAGTTGCCAAAATTAAGAGATCCTATTACTAGATAAGATTATAACGCGATCTTAGTAATAGTAGATAAGCTTATAAAGTAGGGATACTTTATAGCGTGTATAGAAGAAATATTAGTAGAAGATATCGCTAGAATTTATGTTAAGGAAGTGTTTGTAAGATATAGAGCACTAAATAAGATTATATTAGATAGAGATCTAAGATTTATAGCAGTATTCTAGAAGGTATTCTTAGCGGAGTAAGGAGTTAGAGCAGCAATTTTTACTGTATATTATTCGCAGACAGACGGTTAAACGGAAAGATTAAATTAGATACTAGAGTAGTATCTAAAACACTATGTTAATCACGCATAGAACAATTAGGTATTGTTATTACTAGTTACACAGTTTATATATAATATAACACCACAAAAAGGAATAGGCACGTCACTATTTAAGGCGAATTACGGATACAAGCTAAGAATATCGTTATCGCCACATTAAGTAAAGAAGATAAGTAGTATAGCAAAGTAAAGGATAGAGATACTAATAAATCTTTATAAGAACCTTACGGAAATAGCAAAAGTAGTATAGTAAAGGATGAAAAGGTACTATAACGCTAAGAGATCTAAGGGACTAGATCTTAAGGAGGGAGATAAAGTGTGGCTACTATATAAAAATTTTAAGAGTTAATAACTAAGTAAGAAGTTGGACTACGTTAGACTAGGACCTTTTAAAATTATGTAAAGAATTTTACTAGTTATATTTAAGTTAAACCTACTAGCTAAAATAAAGATATACTCTATATAGTATATTGTAATGCTAGAGCCAGTATATAGATATATTAAGCCACTAGTTTATAAAGTAGACATATATAGAGGACAGGAGGAAGATAAATGGCAAGTTTTAAGGATCGTTAGTTATAAGAACGTTGATAATAAAATATAGTATAAGGTTAAGTAAATAGGCTATAATAAGACTACCTAGGAGCTACTAGAAAATTTAAAAAACGCTATAGGAAAGGTATAGGAGTATTGGAAGAGATTAGGTCAGGTAATATTAATAAAAAAGGGTCGAAAAATAAGTCACTTAAGGGGGACCTAGGAGGAGCAGCTACTAAGCTATTTAGAGTTGTTTTCTTTTTAGTTAAGGGAGGACTAGTCCTCTCGTTACCAAGTTCCTGCAGACCTTATTCTATAAGTTTCTACTCCTTAAAACGCACCTTCTTACGAACCCATTTAAGACGTAAGAGATAAGTAGAGGCTAGAAGACGAGTTTTAAAAGCCCGCTGTTAAGCAGCCGCAGCCTTTTGTTCTACCTCTTACAATTAACGCAATTTATTAAGGGCGCTCGAGAGCTTACTATTAAGCTTTATAGTAGTAGATTAAACACAAGACCCTATAATAAATTACTTAGGGAACTTAAAAACTATTAAGAGTTATAAGACGCGTATACTTAGCGTTAGAGATAGAGCGAACGTCATAGGACGAATAAATATTCGCTTTAGTGCACTCTAAATAAAAGGAAGGTTATTAAGATAAAGGGCTCGCTAGCGCAATATAAACTAACCCCTCTTTCGCACAATAAGAACACGGAGATGGTATTATCTTACCTAGTAATAATACTACGGCGATAGTACGAGTATAACAAGCTGTGGAAGAAAGAGAAGTTACTTTAGGTATAATAAGTAACAATATTAACCAAATTAATTAGACGGATATTACACCTCTAGTAAACAACTTAGAGATATTAGGAATCTTTAAGGACGAAGATAAAGAGGAGGGAGATAGTATTACGGACGCTTTAAGTATAATGTTACGACTACTTAGAGAGGAGTTAGAAGAAGCTAGTTAGTTAATATAGGTATAGTTTAGGATAAAACCGGTAGAACTATATAACGAGGAATAGTAACTAAGTCATATAATGTGATCTGTGTAATTTATATAATCTATATAATCCGTAATAGAGTAAATAGAGCACACGTACCTTACGTATAAGGAGGGTTTTCTAGGAGTATAGTTATGTATTTAAAGGACCACAGTCCCTACTCTAAATAGTACTTTCCTTATAGTAATTCTCAGAATACAATTAGAGTTAATCTATTAGGCAACCACTCCACTAGTTATTATTACGTTATTAACTTTAATTTACATCACCTACACACCTAGCCTAATAACGAACCTATTGTAGTACTTGCTATAAGGTTCCGTTATAAGCTATACTAACTTATATAAAGGGGATTAGCAATAAACTATATAACGTGGTTTTAGATACTAGTAGTATAGACTAAGTAAAACTAAGGGGCGTTAATAGCTTAGTATAAAAGGGGACTAAAGGCTAAAGTTTAAGTAACTATAATACTAATAGATAATCTAAGCGATATAAGAGAACTTATAAAGTAAGCTATTAAAGTAAATAACTAGCTATACTAGAGTAATAGATTTAGTAAAATATAGCAAGGACTAATATATATAAAGAAGATACTATAGTAAGTATTTAAACTGTAACCGACTACTAACACTATGTCGAAACACAAGATCGTCACCTGGAAGGCTCTAAGACGGCGTTAACGCCACCCTATATATTACTTGCAGATTACCGTTCCTATTTCAGCTTCCTATTACCCTATTATATCTTATTACCTTTACCTTCTTCATGTATATATAGAGGCTCTAGAGCTACATTTATAATTAAGTTATTTATTTAATTCTCTTATACTACAAAGCTTACAGTTATAAGCCCGAATTACACTACCTGCTAAGCAATTAATCTACCCATTACACTATCAATATACTACCTTATTTAAGAAGTTACTACTTCTATTACCTTTACAAGTATTTTAAGCTTCTTTATTTATTAAACGAACGGATGATTAACTCTAGTTAATAAATATACCTAACTGACGAACGAACTAATGAATTATATTAAGAGTTCGGAACATTAAAATAAGGTTTTTACTAAGCCACTAATTGGACCCTGCCTAACCTATTAAAATACTAAAATAATAACTATAAGCAAATTAAAAGTTAACCTTATCCTTAACTAGCTATCTAATTAGACTTAATAGTTCTTTATTATCTAAAACACTGCTAAAACTAATAAGGTATAGCAGTATATTAACCCGTTTAAGAAGAAAGATAAGCTTCTAACACTAGAACTACCGAAACGGCCTATACTAGCGGACGTACAACCTATGGCTATATTAATAACCCAGCTAGAATAAGACCAATTCGCTATCTATAACTAGCTCTACGCTAAGTATAAAGATAATCTTTAAATACACCAGAAGCAAGAGCAGGCTATTAACGATATTAGTAACTACATTATGCGTATAACGTTGGTAGCCTACCTTCCCCTTATTAACGGCCTAGATATAGTCTATAAACGGCCTAAAGTACTTAAGAAAGCACTAGCCCCTACTACTTTAGGTTAAATGCACGATGTCCTTAATTAATATACGACTCTAAAAGTCTATAATAAAAAGCAGAATATAGATAAATGGCTAAATAGCTAGAGGAACGTCTATAAGCTTACGGAATAATTAGAGCTTCTATATTATGGCACCGTAACGCGTAACCTGGACAGGGAGCCTAGTTAGGGGTTCGGCTAAGGACTTGGCATCATAACGCGTATATATTACGTCTCTACCTTCTATATATACCTCTCCTCTTCTCCTTAGCTTAGTATCTTCGTAATACAGCATTCTACAAGCTTTAGTTTAGAGGCAATTATACAAGCCGTAATATTATACTAAGCTCACCCTACACTGCCTGGGAAGGCCTTAATAATATCCTACCCTAAAAGAAACTTCGTCTATAACAACGCGTTAATGCGCTATACTTAGACACCAAAACAACTCTATACTACCTGGGAAGGCCTTTATAATATCCCACTCTATTAGCTAGATAGAACTGGACCTATCCCCCTAGAATTAAAACTAAAGCATATAATACCAACGAACCTTAGAAAGCTAACAATGGCACCTAAAGTAAGCTTATTTAAAAGAGCTGCCCTAACCTAAGAAGAACACGAGATTTAATTAGGATCCAAAATTAAAGATAATAATAATATTATAGATATACATAAATAGATTTATGCCCTAATGACTAATTAGGAAGCCGACTGTCTCTAAGCTTAAAGTATATAGAAGACCCTATAAGAGATCCTAGACAGCCTTACGGCCCTATAAAGTAGCTTAGCTTCCCCTTTTAGAAGTCCTAGTCGTCCTATCTACTTAACTAAATATAATACACTAGAGAGTACCGATACAATAACGAAGTAATTAAAGTCCGTTAAGCTCCCTAACCCCTAACTACTATCTAATAGGATAGACCCTACCTTTAAAAATTAGAGGATTTAAGTATAAGGAAAGCTCTGTGTTAACTATAACTATTTCCTTTCTAAAGAAGCTAAAATGCTCTACCTCTTTAGTTAAACTATAGGGGACGCCTAACGGCACCTTTAAGCCAAGTTTAAGGATAATTCCCCTATCTAATTTATATCTGTTAATAAGATGCTATAGTACCTAGCTACTATTTATATTAACCTAAACAAAGTATAGGATACCTAGTATAACTATAATCGCCTAATAATAAAACCAAACTAACTCTTTACCAAATTCTAGACTTAATTCCTATACTTTATAGGAGAAGGCTAAGTCCCCCTTAAAAATTACTAATTAGACCTATACAATAAACTAACAATCAGGCTATAAGAGAAGATTATAGTAACTTTAAACAACCTACTGAACTATAAAAGACTCGCGGCTTATTACCTATTGTTAGATTTAGAACTAAAGTAAATTAATACCTACCCTAATTAGCAGAAGCGACCCCGGAACCCGTTAACTATACCTATAGGAGCTAAAGTAGGAAGATAAGTTACTGCGGTCCCTGCTCTAAAAGCGGTTACTACTATATATCTATAAGCCTCGCCTAACCCACCGCGTACTACGCCCTTAACTAGTAATCGCCGTAATACCCTAATTAACCCTACTACGGTTATATACTACAACTGCAATAAGGAGGGTTACTTCGCCTTATCTTGCCTAGAGCTAAAGGATATAAGCGATATTAAAGAGATAGAGGAAGGAGAGACGTCCAACAAGTTGGGAAAAGAAGAACCCTAGGGAAAAACCCCCCCCTGGGGTACTCTATTAATCTTAAAAAGATTAATCTAAGTTAGTTAATAGGTGGAAAACACTTTATGGTTCTATATAGAGTATCTTAAAATAGATATAGTATTAATATAACCGCCCTTATTAACACTAGAGCAAATAACTTTACCTTTATAAATACTGCCTATATAAATAACGTTACTAAGTTTCTAAATATAAAAGCTACTAGACTAAAGAAGCCTGTTTAAGTAAGAGGATATAACGGTTAGGCCAGTAAGCCGGTTACCCACGTCCTAAAGTTATATATCGCTCTTAACGGATAACGCTAATATAGTATCCCCTTTTACATCCTAGACCTAGGGTCCTATAATATAATCCTTAGCCAAAAATAGATGTCCTATTTTAATATTTGGCTAAATATACGATAAAGACAATTTATCTGGCTAGAGGATAGACCGAAATTACCTTCCTTTATTAGGGAAATCTAAACTAACCACAAGACACTAGCCGCGAGGGCTAACCCTACCTATTAGTAGGATATTAGGGACCGCAACCTAGCCTTTACCTAAGAAGATGCCCGCTATAAGGCCGGAAGGAACTCTTTTATACTAATAAAGATACTCCCCTAGAGCGCTATAGTTAACAAAGACTTTATATATAGCAGCGGGATAGATAGCGATGTAGATAACATCTAAATTACGTAGATTTAACTAATATAGAAGAGAACATACCGATAGGACATAAGAGATAACCTCTAAAAGATGTAATAGGAGCTAAAAGGGGTAATAAAAATGCCTTTACCCCGGAAGCCCCTAAGGTCCTATATACCCCTATTATTACGCGACCCCCCTATAGTAGATATTACGGTAATTAGCGCTATAGTATTCCACTTTAATATATATAGGAGGGATAATAAGGTCTTTATAACTAGCTTATACAAAATTAACCAGATTATTAATAAGAGGGAAGAAAAGCTAGCTAAGGAAACTAATAAGGAACTAGTTAAACGCCTCCTCCCTACTATTTATATGGGATATAAGAATGCATTCTTAAAAGCGGCTTTAAACGAGTTACCTCCTTACCGGACGTATAATTATAAGATTTAATTAGAAGCTAATAACTCACTAGAATATAGCCCTCTATACTAATAATTAATAGATAAGCTAAAAGTAATAAAGTAGTACTTAATTAAGAACCTTAATAAAGGGTTTATTAAGCCAAGCTAAGCCCCTTTTACTTTCCCTATCCTATTTATAAAAAAGCTTAATAGAGGCCTTTATTTCTATATTAACTATTAAAAGCTAAACGCTATTACTTAAAAGGATTGGTATTCTATTCCTTTAATTAATAAAACCCTTATACGTCTAAGCCAGGCAAAGATCTTTACTAAACTTAATATCTACTAAGCTTTCTACCGAATTAGAATAGACCCCGCATCTAAAGATTTAATAACGTTCTATACCTATTATAGGTCCTATAAATATAAAGTCCTTCCTTTTAGATTAATAAATGGGCCAGCTATATACCAAAGGTATATAAATAATATCCTTTTTAACTACCTTAATAAATTCTACACAGCATACCTAGATAATATCCTTATATACTTAGATAATAAGCTTAAGTATAAAGTTTATATAAAGAAGGTTTTAGAGAGACTACGGAACACAGGCTTATAAGTTAATATTAAGAAATATAAATTCGGAGTAAAATGTATAAAGTACCTTAGGTTTATTATTACTATAGAAGGAATTAAAGTTAATCCTAAGAAGGTTAAAGTAATCTGCAACTAAAAACCCCCTTATACCATAAAAGGGATCTAGTCCTTCCTTAGTTTTTATAACTTCTACTATTAGTTTATCCATAACTATGGAGTTATAGCTAAGCCTCTTATACGACTTACCCAGAAAGACACGCCCTTTATCTTTAATAGTGACTATATAAAAGCCTTTAAAGAGTTAAAAGAGCGGCTTATCTCTTCTCTAATCCTTTATTACTATAATCTAGACCTTAAATTAATGTTAGAAACGGACGCTTCTAATAAAGTTATAGCGAAAATCCTATTACAGCTACATTAGGACGGTAAATAGTACCCTATTACCTTTTTCTTAAAAATAATAGACCTAGCTAAGTATAACTACAAAATATATAATAAAGAAATGCTAGCTATTATTTAATTACTATCCTAATAGCGCGTAGAGCTTAAAGGTATAGACTCCCGGATTAAGATATATACAAATTATAAAGCCCTAGAGTACTTTATAACTATAAAGCAGCTTACTAAATAATAAGCCTAGTAGGCCAAAGTACTCTCCTAATTCTTCTTTATAATTATATATCGTTCTAATAAGCAAAACTCTAAGGCTAATACCCTAACTTAAAGAGAATAAGACGTAGGACCCTAGGATAAGCTACAGACCTAATACCGGACGCGCGCGCTCCTTTATCCTAAACAGCTTAACCTACGGATTCTTAAGGAGCCAAACTTCTAGTAAAACGAGCTAGTACTAATAAAGAAGTCCTTAGACGAACTAATAGGGCTAATTAACCACCTCCTAACTATAAACCGCACGGCTAACGCCCTAAAGGCCCTCTGTAATTAAGCTATAAAAGAAAACCCTAATTTTAAAACGGAGGAAGGATTACTCCTATATTAAAAGCGGCTTATAGTCCCTAACGTTAACAATCTACGGACTAAACTAATTTGTAAAGCCCATTACTAAGTCTCTATAGTATACCCTAGCAAGAATAAAACCTATAAAATTATTAGTGGCCACTACTACTGGCCTAAAATAGCTATAGATATTAATTAATATATACGGAACTACGATAACTACTAAAGAGCTATAATCCTATAAGATAAGACCCTAGGACTACTAAAACCGCTCCTAATACTAGAGCGCCCTTAGTAATATATCTTTATAGACTTTTATAAACTACCTATAGACTGTAACGGATATAATATAGTTATAATCCTAGTTAACCGCTTTAGTAAGCGCCCATTTTTAATCCCCTGCCATAAAAATATTAATGCTAAAGAGGCAGCCTAGCTATATATCCACTATATTTACCAAATTTATAGACCGCTAGATACTATTATATCTAATTACAAGCTATAGTTTATATTAGCCTTCTAGAATAAGTTTACCCGAATCCTAGGCATTAAGCTAAAGCTCTCTATAGTGTATTACCCTTAGACAGATAGTTAGACAGAGATTATAAATTGGTATTTAGACTAGAGACTCCAGCCCTTTATTAACTACTTCTAGGATAACTAGTCCAAACTACTCCCCCTAATAGACTATACCTAAGCAACCCTACCCTATAACTTTACAGGGTTTGCCCCTATTTAGCTAGAAATAGGCTACTTACCCTATATAAGCTTTAACTAGAAAAGACTAGAAGAACCCTAGACTATATATAAGAAACTATCCTATAGTAAGGCCTAGTAGTACGTTAAACGCTTAGAAGAGACCTAGATAATAGCCTATAAGAACTTAGAAAAAGTCTAGAGGTTAATAAAATAGTAGGTAAATAAACACTGCTAGGAACCTAACTTTACCCCTAGTAATAAGGTCTAGGTTATAATAAAGAATTAGAGGACTAAGCGGCCTAGCTATAAGCTAGACTATTAGATAGTAGGACCATATAAGGTCCTAAAGAAGGTAGGCAACTTATATAAGGTAAAGCTCCCGGATTTAATTAGAGTTTACCCTATTTTCTTACCGGATAAGTTATAAAAAGCTATAAGTAACCTATTACCCAGGCAAAAGAACGAGCCTCCCCTATTAATTTAAGTTAGTAGCGATAATAAATAGGAAGTTAAAGAAATACTAGTATATAAGCTAATGTAAGAAGCGCTAAAATACCGTGTCTAATAGAAGGGCTATAACTTAGATCTAATCTAGTACCCTGCTTAGAACTTTATAGGCTGCCCCTAAAAGCTTAAAAAGTTTTATAATTAATACCCTAACTTACCTAGACCCCTAAAGTACCTAGATAAGTAGATAGAATATTAGTATAATAAAGATAATAAGTTACCGGAAGAGTATAGAGATAAGAACGCCCCAAGGCCTAAGGAACGAAGCCTACTATAATATACGGCCACCTAGATTTGCGCGTTATATAAGGCCTTTAGATATCCAGGAACTTTAACCGCTAGTTAAAGTTCTCTAATTAGCCAGATCCTTACTAAGAGTTTTAGCGGCTACCCTTTCCACTCTAGCGCTTCTATGTAACCTATGGTCGCCTTATATACTTAATCCAAACGCACTTACGTCTCCTTTTCTTTAGTTTTACTTCGTTTCTAATAAAGCCTAAGGGCAGGCTTTCCTTTAAAAGAGGGGGTAATGTTATGGCACCGTAATGCGTAACCTGGACAGGGAGCCTAGTTAGGGGTTCAGCTAAGGACTTAGCGTTATAACGCGTATATATTACGTCTCTACCTCCTATATATACCTCTCCTCTTCTCCTTAGCTTAGTATCTTCGTAATATAGCATTCTACGAGCTTTGGTTCAGAGGCAATTGTATAAGCCGTAACATTCTAGATATATAAGGATTTAGGCCACACTATAATTTTGTCTAAGTAATCAAGCCTATCTCTTCTAGCTTTACAGGAGCACTAGAAGTAGATCTTATTAAAAAAAAAATAGAAGGATAAAGCTACCCTATCTATTATTAATCTTATTAAGGAATTTAAGGAGCACTACCGCATATAGTAAGTATCCTCTATATCTACTGCCAATAGCTTCGCATTTATAACCCTTTAAAATAACTCTAATTCCAATTTAGATTCTAATTTAAAATGGAATAAGGAATGTATATACGGCCTTATATATTAATTTAGTAGCTACTACTATATTATTAAATAGAAGCGCCCTTAAGGATAGAAACTAAACCTAGACATCTAAAAGAAAGTAAAAGAAGCAATCTTATTTACGCCTTAAATTAAACGCGCAGTTAATTAAATTTAAAAAAGGGAATAAGAAGTAAAGAATATAGAATCTATAATCAATTTTAATTCTAAAGCCCCACCTTTTAAGACACCTACTAGCTATACTGCCGCGTTTAGTACTGGTTAATTCCATTTAAGCTCTAAAACACCTGGATACTTAACCCTAGTGTAGATACCCACGTCTATAATAACTAAGAAGACTTTACCTTCTTCTACCTAGCTGCAGAAGACGACTACCTAATTACTGGCAGAAATTTTAAAAAGATTTAAGCCTACGGAATAGTAACTATTACTATTAATATACCTACTGGGAAGTTAAAAATAAAGCTATCCTATATAGCATTAGTACCTACTATATTTACAAATATTATAGCACTATTAAGGGCTATAGATAATGATATCCATTTTAACTTAGGACGAAACTTACTATACCGTCTAGCTACTAGTAAAATAGTGTACTATGCGAAATAACTAGGGGGCTACTAGGTACTAATACACCGAGAGCCTATAAATACCCTAGATTTAATAACTTAATTAACCTTTTTATTAAGAAGACATGGCCGTCGAAATCGGACTCTGCACCTGTACGTGGTGACGGCTACAAACCTGGTCTTTGAAGTTCAGATCCAGAGCCAACGCAGAGACGTCGCACAGCGTGCGGACAGGACCTGGTGGTGGTTATGGGCGTCAAGGGCGGTGGTGAAAAATTTTTGGATGGTGAGATCTTGAGGAACACTACTGTCGGCTCTCTACATACGACGACTACTGCGCTGTTTTCCTATCCAGGGCACCTGTACGATCCAACATGGATGCACAGTATTTGATAACATCCCCCGACCCCCAGTAGAAAGCATTAATGACCTTATATTGACGGATAAACAAACGTAAACAAACGAATGAACGAGCAAATATACGGCCCCTCCTAACCCCTAGGGCGATCGCCCGCGGAGTATGCGGTCACTCGCCATTAACTATTAAATACTACCTGGCAGCCTGGACAACACCATACGGTTTTCCTATCTCCTCTTAAGGAGTGGTGACCCTTGGCGAGGGCCTAGTGACTAGGGCCTAGGCATAAAAGATACCCAGGCATACATACACACGTCCCGCTTGCCTTTTGGTATAGTAGTAGTTTATAAATAAATCCCCCTTACGCCTTCGATAGGCCCTAGGGGGGGGGGGGGAAGGCATAGCGTATATAGCAATGGTCAGATAAGAGATAGAATATAGGGGATGGCCAAGATATGGGAAACAACAGTAGGGTAATTAATTGGTAAGGCCTAGCTAGGACGTAGTGAACCCTAGCTAGGATAAGCTAGAGAAGAAAGTAGTAGTTTCTAAGGAGTTCGAAACATCCAAGGAGGAGGACGTAGCTGTAGGCCTACAGGGCCGCACTACGTGCAAACATGGCAATTTGGGGTTTTTTATCCGACTGAGGTGGCTCATAGGGTTTTTCCTCCCCCTCAATAGCAAGGGGTTTTTCCTATCAATATTACTTTCCCCTTATATACGGAGTAGTCTGCGTGGGCCTAGATAGGATCCGTATCAGACGTTAATTAAAGAATTACTACTATTAAGAAGACATTAACTAAGCAGAATGGCCCGCAAACCAGTTAGAGCCACAGCTATAAAATGGCATAAAATACTTAGCCATATAGGACCTAACGCTATTAAATAGCTTCCTAAGCACGTTAATGGTATAGAGCTTAAGCTAAACAACAAATGAGCACCGCTTAAAATTAAATATAAAGTTTGCTTATTAGTAAAGTATATATAGCAGATCTCTTAAAGACAAGAACATAAATTCCTAGCCACTCAACCATTTAAGCGGGTAGCATTTAATATTATTACCCTTAGAGAGCTAGGGTACAACGGCAATAGATATATAATGCACTTCTATTACACATATTCTAAGTTTAATTTTATATACACCGCTAAGAATAAGGATAAAGCTACTGTCCTATCTACTATCTAAAAGACTTACTAGTTAATTAAAATATAATTCTACTAAGACGTTATCTTCTTCTAGAGCGATAATAAATAAGCTTTTAGATAGATAGGAGACACCTTATAAATATAGTGCGCAGACAAAGGCATTACCTTTAAATGTTAAGCCCTATATACTAAAGAATAAAATAGTAGAGTAGAACGTTCTAGACAAACCCTTATAGAATAATTAAGAGCTATATAGCTAGAAGCTTCCTTACCACTATCTCTAGAACTAGAGGCTTTCCTTACTACTAGCTACGCCCTTAATTAAACACCAAATAAATAGCTAGGGTGGAGAACCCCCTATAAGGTTACCTACGGCAAGCTACTATCTCTTACCTATATACATATATATGGCTGCAAAACCTATATACTAAATAAATAAATTAAAAGGGGAGACAAACTAGCTCCTTATACACTAATTAGACATCTAGTTGGCTATAATTTAACTAATATCTATTAAATCTAGATTCTAAGTCTTCGTAAGGTTATTTAAACTAAAGAAGTTATATTTAACAAGACCTCGTTCTATAACCCTAAGGGTTAAGACATTAACTACCTACTAAGGGAAGTATTAGAAGACACCCTTTAGATAATTAGTCTACTAGAACCTCTTTATAAGGATAAATCTAAGGATAAATCTATTATATATAGACCTACCTTAAATACAGATTAAATAACTATACCTAAATTAAACAATTCAACGGAATCTCCTATAAAGGATATTAAATAGTTACCACCTTTTAGTAGAATGGTATCTCCAGATTTACTAGAAATAAACACTATATTAGGAGGACTTTAAGACAATATCTTAGATATAATTAAAACAAGTCCTAACTAACTAAGCAGTTTACTAGAACCACCTAATTAAGCAATTAATATAGCTTTATAAGCTAATAAGGTCTTAGCTAAACCTTCTACTAACCTTACCCTACTAGAAGGGTCTAAACGAATTTAATATTAAGCGTATATAGTAGTACTAGCCAATCTATTTACCCTATCTGGTTACTATACCGGCTTTACTATAGGACTAGTAAAGAATATTAACCGATCTAGATCCTTATCTCTATATCGGGACAATCTTCCTCCTAAATTAAAAAACCTTAAGGAGCTAAGAAAGTATCTATTAACTACCGGCTTCTAAAAGGCCATAGAAAAAGAATATAATAACCTTAAACGCTAAGGGACATTCAAAATCGTACCAAAGGAAGAGGTAAGTAATAAGCAGATCCTTCTACTAAAATGGGTCTTTAAATATAAGCTTAACAGTGACGGCTACCTATAAAAGCTTAAAGCTAGGCTATACGTCTGTAGAGACCTATAGATTACCAAGGAGGAGACCTATACAGCAACCCTAGCTGCTCAAATATTCCGTGCCCTTATAGCTATAGCAGCTGCATTTAATTTGGAAATTTAATAGTATAATGCCGTAAACGTGTTTATAAACGCCAAGCTTAGTAAACCAGTCTACTAATACTGCCTAAAAGGATTTAATTAAGATGGACATATTCTAAAGTTACTTATGGCGCTATATAAATTAAAAACACCACCGTCACTATAGTATAAAGAGCTTACTAGTACCCTAGCTAAATTCGGATTAAAACTAGTACTAGGCACTAACTGCCTATTTACCAACGGATGACTTATTATCTTCTTCTATATAGACGATATTGCCGTTCTATTTACTAAAAAGGACCTTTAAAGACTTAAAGAATTTAAAGCTAAATTACTACAACGATACGAGATCCGTGTACTTGCTATAAGGTTCCGTTATATAATTACTACTTAGTTACAGTATTAAATATAGAAAGTTAAATAATATACCACTAAAAGCAGCCACCATAACGCCATTGACGGCGGCAACTACTTTAAAGTTAGGAGGTGACACTAGTATAGTAAATACTAACTTATAGCAACCTATAATAGTCGAATAACTATAAGAGATAGTTAACTAATTAACAATAAATAATGCGGCGCTAAAAGAAAGGGTTAACGGGATAGGAGCAGTAAAAATCAAGTTACTATTAATTAAAAGGTACTTAGGAGAAAGATTAAAGCTTAAAGGATTTCTTATATAAATATACTTTAAAGTAATATAAGAAGGAGCGAAGCTACTAACACCTATAAATCGAATAGCCTATACGGGACTATTCCTATTAGGTAGGGCACTTAAGTGGTTTAAGTTTTACCTTACGGAAATACAAGCAAACGGAATAATAACTACTAATTAGGAGGTATAATTTATGTTCTTAAGCTGGGAAGGGTTTATAGAGCGACTTATATAAATATTTAGAGACCTAGAGGCGGTAACTA
>Ga0307515_10014888_pt1 | contig 14378 bp, 6 predicted proteins | sample 17_EM_MG_FD_194513 | JGI IMG/M metagenome (GOLD analysis project Ga0307515, IMG submission 194513) | Populus trichocarpa ectomycorrhiza microbial communities from riparian zone in the Pacific Northwest, United States - 17_EM | ecosystem: Host-associated > Plants > Roots > Unclassified | place...
TATCAATACAAGAATGTATTTTTTTTGGTCACTTGCTGCATGGAGTGTACATTGAAATGTGAAAAAAGGATGGATCTTTTTTAATTGACAGATTTTAGCTGTTAATTGATTGATATACATTCCAATTATGTGAAAAAAAGTGTTTCTTTGCGTGGATTTAAAGCTGTTGTTTATTCCATAGGAATTTCGTTGTTACGTTTTCTACTGGTTAATCTGTCTAATAAGCTGCCTGAAAACAGAAATCAAAGGACATTCCGCCCAAAGAAGAGTGCACCATCAGGGAGTAAGGTTGCCTTTCTTCATTTGATTTATAATTCCGCTTATATTTAATATGGTCTTTGAATGTGATGAATGTATGACCTCATACCAGGGTATGTTGAATCTCTATGGCCTTTAGATGTCTTTGACGACTGGATGTTGAGGGAACATTTGGCTCCTAGGATATTTTCACCGTTCGGTCTCTTGAGATGCGTAGTCTTTTTCAACTTCTACTTTCTGATCATTTGACAGCGGGGAAAAATTGTTGTTTAGAATTTGATACTTCCACATCAGAATATGATGAATATCTTGTTAAACGTTTATGACATGGGGACACTTATTAGATTTTATTTGTTTTGGCAATCCCACGGTGTCTTTACTAGATCTAGGCCTTTTTAAACAAATATGAAAATTCAAGAATAGTTGAGTAGTAAAGATGCACAGAAATTATATTATATGCAAAATATGATTTAGAAAGAACATTGGGTCCGAGTTATGTTATCTGCATATACAGTAGAAGACAAAGAGTTGAAACTTGAAAGGTATGAGACCTCTAAATCAGTTGAGAGGAGTTCACAAGAGCTAAAGAAGGAATGCGAGAGCAACAGCGAAGGAACACTATCTTATACTTAAATAAATGAACTATATCATGACTAGAATAGACATAGCATATAATACAGGCACATGAATTTTCGAAGAGTGTATTCTGGTCAATGAACGTTTCCTTTCTGTCATCAATGAGAAATCTAGAACTTTAAGAAAATTAACAATTTAAAAGAGATTTGAGACATAAGAGCATACTACAATTCTAAAACGTGCAAAATAGTAAGTGTAGGAGATAGTTTTTGTTTTACCAAATAATTATGATTTTAGAGTAAAACGAGGAATTTTATGACTTAAGCAATTGTTACTCGGTACTAAAACAATTGATATGAATGAGTAGGATTACAATGAATTAGTGATTTAGGTTGTTCCAGGGGCTGGGAAACTTTAGAAAGGAAATAAATTGAGAATGTAAAGTGATTCATAGACATGCATATAGGGAAATTTATTTGCGTATGTCTCAACACGTGGTATTCATTAATAACAAAGACAGCAATAGAAGTTTTATGGAAGGTATTTTGGGACATGACGATGCATTTTCTGTATATGATTAGCAAAACCAATCGTAGACTGGAAAGTTAATGTCCACACCAAACTTTCCTTAGAAAGCTAACATAATAGCAAGAGCATCCCAGACATCGAAACACATTCGTTTAATATCATCTATATCCAGTTGCTCAAAAAAATGGCAAGACCACATACCAATTTAAGCATTGAAATGATTAATATACAGCGCAATTAGGTCTGGCCTGAGCCTCTATCCCTTATTTATAATACTAGGCCTTGGATAAACAGACTCCTCAGTGGCAATATTCTTGTTGAATCTCCAACTTGTCATGATGCAGGGTGCGCAACTTAGAAAGCACATTGATGCGACCTTGGGCAGTGGAAACCTGAGGGAAGCAGTAAGACTTCCTCCTGGAGAGGATTTGAATGAATGGCTTGCTGTCAACAGTAATTGCTCTCTCTCTCTCTCTCTCTCTGCCTGTTTGTGATCTTAGAATAACAAGTTCTGGCACCTTCTTTTTACCATCATCAATCAGTTATTATAGTGTGGATAATGAAATTGTGTGGTACTTGAAGCACTGCAATATTGAGTTGAACTGTTGTATTATTCTTTCTTTAGAGAGCTAATTTAGTGCAAGCTTCTATGTAAATTCAAATCTGAAAAGTTTTTGGCTTTCTGATTTCAGCTGTGGATTTCTTCAACCAAGTGAATCTTCTCTTTGGTACCCTCACAGAGTTCTGTACTCCTGAGAACTGTTCTACTATGAGTGCAGGCCCCAAGTATGGATTTTTTGTACTTCCTTATTATAGTTTTGCTTATGTGTGTTGATGTTCCAAAATATCATCTTGGATGGGTATTTGGGAAGAATTCCCTGTCATTTCTGGTGGCTGGAATTCCTTTTCTGTCAGGCAGCAAATAAATTTAAGACTAACAACCTAGGAAGTTACCATAAAAGGTTCATGTTTCACACGACCAGAATTATACGACCACCCAAACCCCCTCTATTTTAGCACTTTAGGAAATATGGTATTTTCAACATTTTGAAAAACCAGGCAAGTGATTTTCCATTCACAGTCACTGTGCAGTTCATTAAAAAATAGTGTGATAGTTAATTTTGAATATTGCCGAATTTATTCAAAATATCTAAAATAATTAGATATTTAAATTTCTTGAATTAATAGTCCTGATGTTTTCTATCACCAGTGCTCCCACATCACCTAGTCTTCCACATGGATTCTACTCATGTATTTTCAAACTATTCATCTTCAATGGATTAAGTTGTAAGTTTTGAGATCACCAGTGCATATTAAATTTTACAACTTGGGCTCCCATAAATCAAATGAATGTGCAAATAGCACATTAAACCATTGATTTTTCTTTATTGAAATGAAAGGCGAGAGTTCTCTTCAACCTTTTTCCAGATTGCTTACAAAGGATAATTGACCAAGCTGATTATTATGGATTTGGCTTCTATCCATATTAAGCTAATTCCAAGTGTATTCAAACAGTTTTAGCCTTATGTGTTTATATTTCAAATGTGATTTGATGCATGTGAAATTTTACAGGTATGAGTATAGATGGGCCGATGGGGTACAGATCAAGAAACCTATTGAGGTTTCTGCTCCAAAATATGTCGAATATTTAATGGACTGGATTGAAGCTCAGCTTGACGATGAATCCATATTTCCTCAAAGACTTGGTAATTAATCATTAGACTTGTACTTTTTTCCAAACTATTGCGAAATGAAGGTAACGTAGTTGACTTGTTTGGCCCTAGGACACATTCAGGTCAGTGACAAATTGTTAGGCTGTGGTTGTGTTGGGGATTGGGTTCAAATCTTCGCTAATAATAAATATAAGAATGGTTGGAGTTTTTCATGCATGATATTGTAAGCAAGGGTAATGATTTTGGGGATGCTGGTTTAATTACCATTACAGATATGTCATCATCACCATCGCCTCTGTAATTGAAAGTCTACAACTACTATATTAATAATTTTATGGTGTTTTTGGGCCATGGATGATCGTAAACTGTAGAAGCCTGCCTGTTTAATTAATTCCCTGCTGTCATAAAAAAGAGCACTTCTCCTAATTTCAATTTTGCAGGTGCACCATTTCCTCCCAACTTCAAGGAGGTTGTTAAGACGATCTTCAAACGACTATTCCGTGTATATGCCCATATTTATCACTCTCATTTTCAGAAAATTGTGAGCCTCAAAGAGGAAGCCCATCTGAACACGTGCTTCAAGCATTTCATCCTATTTACCCATGTGAGTTCCTTGCTGCATATTTCAAATAATTATATATTGCTCTGTTAATCAAGAGGGACTTATTTTTTTCAAGCTCAATTAACTTGATGTGATATTATTTTTTCCATGCAGCACATATTCTAAACCTCTTTATTAAAAAAAATCTTATTCTTTATTTCCTTTCCTGAAAAAATGTTATTTACTGTTTGCTTAGTACTGTTTTTTCCCCTCATGCTCTTCCTTAGTGATGCAGCAAAAATTTGAGACGTCTGCCCTACTAGGTTCTATGGAGGATCAGAGCATGGAAATTGGGGGTTGTAAGGGTTAAGATTTTAAAGTAAAAAAAAAGGGATTTACGGTTTGGAATTTGATTTGAGGATGAAAGTCCAAGGCTACTAGCTTCATCTAGTAGGTTTTCTAGGAATCACACGTGGAGGAAGAAAAATTTAAGCATCACACATAGGGTTCTCAGGAGTCACATCTAAGCACAGCCTTTAAAGCATAAATGCTGGAGAATCTATTCAAACACCCGATTCTCTAAAATAAAGCATCACAAATGGAGGTAATTTATAGACTAAACATATTCCTAAAGCTTTAGGTAGTTAGATCCTAAACAACAAGGATACAGACTCTTTTATAAAAAATAAAAATATTACTTTTCCTGCATTAAACCTACTTGATTAAGGACAAATAAAACACTGAAACATGAAATAAAAACCTAGACCTAGACAATTTCCAACATATCTGGAAATCATAGAAATATCCCTATCTTTGACAATCACTGCAAAATACAATAATTCTACTTGTTTTGTCTGCATCACAGTGTCTGTCAAGTTGCCGTTCTATTTGTTCTTAAAAAAAGCTGCAATCTAGTTTCATGCAGAACTTTGTTGTCAGGCAGTTGTTCTTATATTACATTATACTGTTTTTGTGCAGGAATTTGGGCTAATAGACAAGAAGGAGCTTGCTCCCCTTCAAGAGCTTATAGAATCCATTATCGTTCCGTACTAAAAGGGGTGTGTTAGATTTCATCACAAGGATGCATGGTAAAACCAAATAAGTACTGCTAATCAGAAATTGATGTAACAGTCTCCTTGCTGCTGCTTTGAATAATCAAGTATTGTGCATTGCATGTGCCACATGCTTATATATTTCAAGTGTTTCCATAGTAACTCTTCTTGGCTGTATCATGAAAAACTGTTCTCTCTTTTTTGGTACAATATGAAAACTGTTTAAAGAACCTTTGTTTGAAGGGGACTGGTAAAAATTGTATAGGCCCCATCTTGTGATGAGGTGGATTTCCAGCCAGAAAGGCATTACTGGTTGGAGCTTCTATTGCCGGCAATTGGCACCTTTTAAATTCAGGAGAGCTGCAAACAGCAGTTACTAAATTTCTGATTTGTTTCAAGGTTACTTTATGGCATGGGATGATCTTGTCGGCTTTAAAAGTCGACCTGCAGAGCTGTCATAAATTCTGTTTTGGATCTTTCTTTTGCTATTATGAAAGTTTTTAATTTTTAATTTGAGAACTGAACATAATTCACAGTAATAGTTGTTAATTATTATTGAATATTATGGTGGGAATATGATGTAATGTTTCGATTTTTTATTCAATTGAGTAACAATAAAAATAGATATCCGTAAAAAAAATAACAATTTAAATTTTAAGGAATAAATGTATTTTTCAGTTAAAAATCTCTCTTCTTATTCATATTTTTTTAAGAAAAAGCAAAACATTAGCAATGTGGTTTATTAAATAAGAAATAAAGCAATTAAAATATAAATTAGAAAAAAATGTAATGAAAAATAAATATGTTTAATGAAAACTGTTTATCTTTGTTTTATAGTGTTTTTTATTTATAAAAATATTTCTTTTAAAATTAAAAATTATCATAATCTTAAAAGATAATTTATACATAAAATATCAAAAAATATAAAATCTAGAAAAAACAAATAAAAAACTTACAATAATAATATATATATTATTTGTTATAAATGATTTTGAATTCTTTGTTTTAAAATAAACACATTTGATTCATATATAATTATTAAGAAAGTAATTGTTAATATTATTATAAAAAGCTAACTTATTATTTTAAAATTATAACACAATTAAATAATTATTTAAATAAATTTATTAAAATTCAATATTGTTATAAAATGTACAAAAAAAAATTATTTTTTTTTTTGCTAAGCATGCCTCGATCGGAGAGATTGGCATGCGCTCTCAATCCAATATTATAAAGCCCAGGTGTGTCTAGGCTTTGAAAACTAAGTCTGTGAACCTAGTTTTTTTATATATATAAAAAGAAGAAGTAGATGATATGTTATCCATCCCTATATTTTTTAAAATAGCACGAACAACACTTCATCTATCATCAATATTTTTCAATCACGGAAGGTGGCTTTAATGATTAAAAAATCAAGGTCCATGAGTTTGGACCTAAAAATGCCTAAATTTTAACTTTTTTTTTCTTTCAAAAACATGGACAAATCATTGTATGAACCTCTAAAAACTCCATTCCTAACACTAAAACACGTTTTAATTAGATAAAAAACTCAAAATCAAATAAAATTTTAAAATTTATTTGAGTCATGTTTACCTTGTCATGCATAGCTGAAAATAGAAACCACCTTTATTGAATTTCATTTTAAAAAAAATTCAAAAACATCAAAATCATAGTTATTGATGATTGAAATGTGATCATTTGATAGTTCTATCTCCTTTTTTCTCTGATAACTTTCTCTTTCTTCTCTATATATCCAGAGAGTGATATAACAAAAATGAACTTAAGGATCAAACTATAAAAAGCCTAAACAAAAAAGACCAAATATGAAAAAAATAAAATTGGATGGACCAAAATGAACTTTTCCATGCCAACATGTGAAAAGGTTTTATTTTTCCGAAATATCAATTTTAATCTTTCACTTTTAGTTTTAAGAACAACTTGAAATTCAATTTAGTAAAATCGATCTTTAATCAAACATTGGAGTATTTAACGACATATCAAGCATGTGAGACCGTGTAAATCAAAACATATAAGAACGCAATAGAACTATGTCAACATAGCTTATAAGGATGTAATTGAAAATAAATGAAATTCAATGATTAAAATGAAAAAAGCTCAAGACTTTAGGGACCTGGAAAATTGTCTATGAATATTAATGTGAAAAGTAAAATGAGAGAGAAGCCATAGTAGATGAACAATAAGAAAACCAATTCTCTTAGTTTATTTTATAATTGTAATATAATTATTGATATTTCTCATGCTTGAGATATTTTTCTAAAATCTATTTTCTATTTAATTATATAACACACACACACACATATATATATTCTCATAGGCAAGACAACAAATAAATAATGGGGGGGAATATATATTTTTGTCAAAATTATCTTTTCTTATTCTTGATTTCTTTTTATAATATGTTTTTTTTATTAGCAACATGGTTTATTGAATAAAAATTAATGGCAACTACAAAAAATTAGAAGGAAAAATTTATATTTTTAGTCAAAAACTTAATTTCTTATTCATGTATTTCTTTTTTGTTTTGATGGAAACATGTTTTTCATGAGAAGTATTTTTTTTTTCAAATAAAAACTTATTATGATAATGAAAGGAAGTTTTAATTGAAAAAAAATTATTATTAGATAATTTTTACACACCTATACATGAAAAGTAAATCGTTATTAGATTATTTTTACACACCTATATGAAAAAAAAATATGAGAAAATTATATAAAAAATTTATAATAAGAAATAATAGATATTTTATTCTCATTCAATATTAATGAACAAATTATTTTAACAATGATGCATATTGGGCTAATACATAATTATTCATAAAAAAAATTGTTAATATCATCATAACAAGCTCCTATCTTCTTTAAAACATTGGCATAATTCAATATTTTGTTACTGACATCATTTTTATTATTTTCTCTATTCCATTGAAATTTACATTACCGAACAAATTCCGTCGATAATTTTCATTGGCAATTATCGACGAAAAAATTTCATTTTTATTTATGTTAAAAAGTATTGATGGAATATTTTATGTCTGCATTTCTGTTGTTATTTGCTATTTTTCTGGTAATGGACAAATTTAATGACACGAGTTTTAAATTTGTACTAAAAATACACAATTAAAAGAAAAAGGGACCAAGCTAGAAAATAGTGTGGCCAATCTTATATTCAAATGAAAAGGTACTTTTTAATTCACCTATTTCTCATTTATTTCTTTTTTGATTCTTTTAGTTTTTAAAAAATTTATTTTGATTTAAAAATTTATTTTATTCATTTTTCAACCTCTAAGTTTGAAAGAATAGAGGAAGTTACTAGAAAATAAAAAGAAAGAGAAAATAATTGGATAGTCAGATTTCAACAACAAAAAAAAAGTCAATTTTGATATCAATGGGTGTTTTTTTATATTTTATCTTGTTGGAAAAAAATAAATTAATACTCAAAAGTTTTTTGGATTAAAGTTTTTTTTTTTTTACCAATTATTTTTTATCAAAGTTTAGAAATGAGTTCTTTGAGGTCTCTGTCTCTGACTCTCTGGAGTGTTTATTGGGTACTTTGAGGAATAGTTGAAAATATTTTTTTTTGGTGCTAAAAGCACAGTTGTCACTGACTAGGGGACGGAGACGGAGGCTAATACCTAAAACAAAATTTCCCATTTGTTGGATTAGTAAGGAAAATTTGTGTCGTTAGTGTTTGGTTAACGAGTTCTAAATGTTTTTGATTTTGATGTTAAAAACAAATTTTATAAATTAGAGTCATTTTGGCATGACTTTATCCACTTTAAATTAATTCTAACCATACTTATAACTTTTCCTTGAATCAAAAGATAAAAAAACAACTTACGAAAATCATAAGAAACATAACTTTAATTTCTAGAATATCTTATCTCCAATTCGGCGTTTCTTATTAGTATGATCTGGCTTTAAAAAAAAAAAAAAAAACCTTTAGATTCTAGAAAAATGCCATTGCGATACCCATGCATCATGTTGAACCCTTCTCTTGGATGAAACCTGTCTTTCCAGTTAATTTTCAACCCCCTCCACTCTCTCCTGCAAAGGGGAAGGGAGGAGACAAATACATTGCACTTATTTGCACAAGGTTATTCTTGAATTTTCAAAATCAAATGATGCACGAACTGAAGAAGATGCAGGGTAAGCAAAACGGTAAAAAAAAAAATAAAAAAAAATCAAGTTGATGGGTCATTGTTGTGCCTCCTTGGAACCACCATGCTCCCCGTTTCAATCTATTTGTTTTTTTGCCTTTCTAACCACTGATTTTGATGCACCAAATGCTAAGTCACGTACAGAGCTTGCAGACTAGAGCTCGCGATGCTTCCTTCTAATCCAAGACCAAGGCTTCAAAAGGTTTCATGTACTTTTTAGAGACCCTCCAACCATACTAACCTCCGGTAGCACTCATGCTAGAAACCTGTAAAGCCACAAAATTGACCCCTTTAATCAATGAAAGATGCATACATTTTGTTATCTGATTAAACACCGGAACCTTTTATCCAAAGAGAATCTGTTTCCAAAGCCTGTCCAGGCTGCATTGTGTAGCATTTTGACATTGCATTAAAGAAGACTTCTTTTTTTTAAAAAAAAAAAAACAGCTTAGTTTCCATTGATGGGATTCTGAATGACAGATATGCACCTCCAAGGGTACAAGCAAATTAGAAAGCAAATGTTCCTTCAAATTATAAGAGCGGAAATAGGATGCTTTCATTTCACAGGAGATCCACATTACTCGTGAAGCAGATAAAACAATGACTAGCAGTACAACTATAGCAGATAAATAAAAGGAACTGGAAATGGGGTGAGATTGAAGCCCATATTTTTACCTCAGTCTAATCCATCTTGAAGCACACGCGAGCTATTAAGATCAGAATGCCCATATCTTGAAGCTGCGAAACCATATGCTGCCGCAACTGCAACTAGGACACCAAAGACCATGGAAAAGAGCTGAAAGGTTGCAAGCAGCTCCCCTCGAATCTGACTTTCCGATGATCGACACATAATCTGATTGCCCTTAAGCTGACATCCATCCGGCATCATGGGACCATAGAGACAGAAGGCAGTCTGGTAAAACCAGAGGCCTTGCAGAGTCATTGCAATGCCACTAGATAAATCAACCGGAAAGTTGTTTGGGAGAAGAGCCCCCGTGACAATGGATAAAACACAGAGGCCAATCAGGAGGACAAGGAGGAGATGGTAGTGCCCTTCAAGACCTTTATGGGTTGTTGAGTGAAAGTAAAACAATAGATACTCTGCAGAAAATGCTGCTGCAGCAACCAAACAGAGGACTCCTTCTGGCAAGGGTAGAAATCTGAACAAACAGTTAAATCAGCAAGAAAGCTCCTTCAGAGAAGTCTACTGAACATCTTTTTTTTTCCTCTTTGAGAACTATAACAGAAATTAAATTTCTGGTGTGTATGTCAGTGTGCAACTGTGCATTCAGAACTAATCTCTCTTATGTATGGTTGTAAGTGGTCTTCCATGTACCTAAATTAACCGTGTAGAAAATGTTAAGCACATGTTTTTGCCATTATTGCATTATCCGTAACTGCAACCTACCAAGTGTTCATGATCCTATGAACAAAACCGTGAAAGTTATAACAAACATCATGAGAAATTCATAAAGTTTAAAGTTCTTGTGAGCTTATGATTGCTATATAATTCAAAAGCATCTTTATTATCCACTTTAACTCTTCACGGGTATGTAATCGAACTATTGCTAACCACACATTTAGCTTTCACAAAGTAGTTGCTTCGTGCAAATAAGCTCTTATCTAGACCTCGTTTTGCCTCCAGCAGGATGTACCGTTTTAAAGTTCAGACTGTCCAAACTTCAGGACAAGTCAACATGAATGATCACGATGGCTGCAGAGTATAGACCAGACTCACAAGAACACTATGGTCTAGGGCATGCAGAACGAGGATGACGAAGTTAAATGTTAATTATGTTACAGGCACAGCAATCATATGATTTGGCCTTATGCAACACCATTTTCTTATGCATAGAAAATAAAAATTGAAGTCCTATGCTATTCTGCCTCGGATTCAATTGAATGAAACCAACCAATCCCAGATATGAAAAGTTTAAATCTCTTTTACCTCGATTAAACAGATAGCTATTAATATCAAATATTAATATTTTTTTAATAAAGTAAAAAACAATCCACAAACACTGAAATTATAAATGACCAACCTTGTTTTCTCTGACAGCAAACCGACAGCCCCAAAAATAAAGAACATGAGAAGCATTCCGCCGTGCTCAAAATCATTCATATGATGAGGATTCAAGACTCCATTGACAAAAAACTTGAGGTGTGTAGAGTACAAAAGCTCAATACACATATCAATAAAGGCACCGCCAGCCACCAGATACAGCTCTAAGTACTTCAGCTTCCCATCAAAACCAGGCACAGGGTTCCAAACCCTGACTCTAAATGACTTTGGATTCGATAAATATCTAACCAAAGAGCTCCATATATGCCATACACCAACCAATAAAAACAACGTTCCTGGTAAAGCATGACCCTTGAAAGAACCCATCCTTTTTGTTTACTAATGCTACTCCCACTCCACTCTCCTTATTCAACTACTACACTGAAATCCTTTGCAACTTGTTTGTCTTCTTGATTCAACAAATGGGTTCTGATTCAAAATGAGGGAAAAGAAAGAAGAGTTTTAGACTTTTGAGTATTTTTGGAATAAAGCAGGCTTTTTCCCAGTTTATTTCTATGACAGTATTTTCATCGTAGAAGACTTTTTCAAAGCAAAGGAAGCTTCTTCACGGTAGATAAATAAAAATGGGTTCCGTGTCTGCTCTGTTTTGTTGACGAGAAATCAAGCAAAATAATTTTCTTTTTTCTTTTTTTGACAAAATAAACAAAGAGAAAACAGAAACGGCAGCTCATTGCAGATCTGTCGATGCGAGTCTTAACAAAAATTGTTGCAAAGCCTGTCAATAACTCATGAAAGAAATTTTCTCAGGAAACAATCAGACTTTAGGTAAAATCAATCCCGCTTTAAAAGTCAAAATTAAAACAGAAGGCAAAATCGTCTTTCTTTCTTCTGGCAAAAAGTCCATATCAAAATCTAGCATTTCCCTGAACATGAAAATAGAAAAATGAAAGAGAGAGAGAGAGAGTAAAAGTGCTGAATTGTTTGTTACCACGTTGGTACATGAACTGTAAAAGTGCAGTAGTATATTGGATAATATAATTTTTACGTACTTACATGATGATGGAAATTGGAATGATTGATTTCGAGAACAAAAGCTATGGTTCTGTTGTTGAGAAGAGCATAATTAGGATCCAAAAAAAGTTAGTGCTTGCTTGAGCTCCCTTCTCCAAGCAGATACTATTGTTAATTTAGAGCGAGAGAGAGAGGTGGTGGTGGTGGCCCTGGTGGCTGAGGGCGATCTGAAAAGGAAATTGGGAAAGCCAGCAAAAAGAAATGGAAATAATGAAGGAATCATTTGAAATGGATCGTCAACTTGTTATCACTATCTACCTATGTCCGCGTATCAAATTTGTCCCTCCATGATGCTGCTTTTGACTGGACGCTAGTCTGTATGTACACGTGACCCCAGCACAGCACTGTATAGCATGGTTGTCAAATATGACCAACCCCGGCAGATTCAACTCGGACCGAGTATTCGAGATCTTGACCGGATTTTAAATAAGAAAAATCTAGGCTTATAATAGAACAAACTAAACTTGGATGACTTGCCGGGTTAATTCAAAACTCAAGTGACTAGTATAATCTAGAGAAGACCCGGTTTATATATATATTAAAACCTTAAACATATACATTTTAAATTTTTTAGGTTGAACCGGGACTTAACCCCTTGATTGGGTTAACTCACTGACTGCCCTGTTTTTTATTCTTTTTTTGTTTTAAATTGATCCCTCAATTGCTCATTTATTGCTGACTTGGTCTCTGAAGGAAGAATTGCTCACTTCACTCATTATAATCATTCTCAATGGTGTGTTTGAGATTGTAATAATAATAGCGTTTTAAAATGTTTTTTATTTAAAAATATATTAAAATAATTTTTTTATTTTTTTAAATTATTTTTAACAACCAATTGAAAATATATATATATAGATAAATTATTTAAAAAAAATCAAAATTTTTATTTAAAAAAAATGTTGCCCGACAGTTCACTTGCCTCTAGAGCTCATTCTCATTCCCCACCTTTCATACTTATGTGGTAAAGCTAAAAGTCAACCTTCACACTTTTTAATTTCTATCTACTGAGGTCTAGGCCACGTCACGTCACCTGGCATAGCGCTCGTGTACTTAAAGTTTTTAGTCCATTTTGTAAAATAAAAATTATACATGCACTAAAAATATTCTATTTTCACAGTAGAAAAGACAAAATTGTAATTTTCTTCAATTTTGTTATTGTAACGGTACTGTAGCAGTGTTAAATTTTTAATTTTTTTCTTTTTAGATAACAATTCATTTTATATATATATTTTTTCTTTATACATATTATTTTTATCATTTTACTCTTGATTTTTTTTCTTATCTTTATTTTTTTCATATTTTTTTCTTTTTTTTCCTTTATATGTTTTTTTTTAAAAAAATATTTTTTATTATTTATACTTTATTTATCACTTTACACTTATCTATTTATACCATTTTTTTTCTTATCTTCGTTATTTTGTGATTTGTGTTTTATTTTTTCTTTACACCTTTTTTTTTCAACATTTATTATACAAATACTAAGAAAATGATATTTTACTCTAGCAATGATAACATTATTCTATTTTTTTACTATGTTAAAAATTAACTTGAAATGTTACATATTTTTATTAACGAATATGATCTTCATAATATTTTATTATATGTATACATCGACTTTTTGATAGATGATTATATTTTTTACTCGATGTCAAAAAACATGTTAATAACACCTACACATTAATTATTTTGCATTAGAAAAAAATTTATTTGACTTGCAGCTAGGCGAGTCGAGTAAATGTGTTAATATTTTTTTTATATTTATTGGCACATATAGTTCTTAATTTATTTAATTTAAAATTAGAATTTTTTTGTAAAAAAAAATACATTTAATAAACTTACATGATTTTTTTCACAAAAAAAAAAAATATCCAATCTGCAATAAAATACTGGTTAAATAACTAGTATTAGCTAAACCAGTGGGAGTGGGTGATACAGGAGAAATAACTGTAGGCATACCTTTTCCATATTAATTAAAATTTATTACCGGTAATTACTGAGATGGACCTCACATGACTGCAGAAAGTCTGTTAATGTGCCCAACATACCAATAAATTTTCCATAAATGTGAATTTAAACAACTTGAAGTAGTGAAATCTTAAAACGGATTTGTGACTAAGAAAGTCTTTTTTTTTAGTTTAAATTATGAAACTAATATTTAAAAGAATTTATTTTTAAAATGTGTGTATGCTAAAATTGTTAAAAAATTAATTAAAATTGATTTAATGGATGCTTTTATCGTGAAACAAAAAATAAAAAAGTTTTAGAAAATGGTTCTGTTCTCCCACGCCTGCAAATGCATGAGAAAAAACATTGCCACACGGACTATCATGAGCTAAAATGTCAAAATTAACAAAAATTAAAATAAGATGGTGTTTTCGAATTATGTTTTTCACTATATATACTATAAATATGGGTTGAGCTGCTGATAAGGCAAAAGCACAGGACAACGAAGAATCTCATAAAACATAATTTTAGTTGG
>Ga0307515_10014889_pt1 | contig 14378 bp, 10 predicted proteins | sample 17_EM_MG_FD_194513 | JGI IMG/M metagenome (GOLD analysis project Ga0307515, IMG submission 194513) | Populus trichocarpa ectomycorrhiza microbial communities from riparian zone in the Pacific Northwest, United States - 17_EM | ecosystem: Host-associated > Plants > Roots > Unclassified | place...
CATCCAGTTCACGCCCGACCTGCTGCCCAGTGACGTCACCGGCGTGTCCATCTACAACCAGGACAGCCACGACTTCGAGTTCAAGCCCGGCGCCGTCTTCGCCAACCTGGTGGTCGGCGACGAGATCAACCGCGCGTCCCCGAAGACGCAGTCGGCCCTCCTGGAGTGCATGGAGGAGCGCCAGGTGACCGTCGACGGTCACACCTACCACCTCCAGACCCCGTTCATGGTGATCGCGACGCAGAACCCGATCGAGATGGAGGGCACCTACCCCCTCCCCGAGGCGCAGCGCGACCGTTTCACCGCGCGCGTCGCGATCGGCTACCCCGACACCGCCGCCGAACTCGAAATGCTGAACGTGCACGGTGGCGCCGACCCGCTCGACCAGCTCGGTCCCGTGGTCGACGCCGACGTGATCCGCCGGATGATCGCCACGGCCCGGCAGGTGCACGTCTCCGACGCGGTGAAGCAGTACGCGGTCGCGCTCGTCCACGCCACGCGTGAGGCGCCCGACCTGCGGCTGGGCGCGAGCCCGCGTGCCGCGCTACAGCTGCTGCGCACGGCACGTGCCGTCGCCGCGCTCGAAGGCCGCGAGTTCGTCCTCCCCGACGACCTCCAGGCCCTCGCGGTGCCCGTCCTGGCCCACCGCCTCCTGCCGACCTCGGAGGCGCAGCTCGCCCGCCGCACCACCGACGCCATCGTCGCCGACCTCGTGCACCGCCTCCCCGTGCAGCGCACCGGTCACGGCAGGTAGCTCATGAGGGAGTCGCTGCGCGGCCTGACGACCCGGGGCAAGGCGTTCTTCGCCGCCGCGGTCTCGATCGGGCTGGTGGCCCTCGTCGTCGGCGAGAAGGACCTCATGCGCGTGGCGGCGCTGATCGCCGCCATGCCGCTGCTGTCCGCCTTCGCCCTGGCCCGGACCCGCTACAAGTTGATCAGCGCCCGGGTCCTCGACCCGCAGCGCACCGAGGTCGGGCACAGCGCCCGCGTCGTCCTGCGCCTGCGGAACTCCGCGCGCCTGCCGACCGGCACGCTGATGCTGGAGGACCGCCTCCCGTACGCGCTCGGTTCACGCCCCCGCCTGGTGCTGGAGCGCCTCGCCGGGATGATGGGCAGCTCGGTGTCGTACACGGTCCGCGCCGAGGCGCGGGGCCGCTACGACGTCGGCCCGCTCGTGATCCGCATGACCGACCCGTTCGGCCTGTGCGAGGTCACGCGCTCCTTCCCGACGACCGACCGCCTCACCGTCACCCCGAAGATCACCGCGCTGCCGCAGGTGCGCCTCACCGGCGAGTACGCCGGCAGCGGCGAGAGCCGTTCGCGGTCGGTCGCGGTGCACGGCGAGGACGACGTCGCCACCCGCGAGTACCGCTACGGCGACGACCTGCGCCGGGTGCACTGGCGTTCCACGGCCCGCGCCGGCGAGCTGATGGTCCGCCGCGAGGAGCAGCCGTGGGAGAGCCGGGCGACGGTCCTGCTCGACGTGCGCGGCGCCGGGCACCGGGGCGAGGGCCCCACATCGAGTTTCGAGTGGGCGGTGGCCGCGACGGCGAGCATCGCACTGCACCTCAAGGGCGCGGGCTACAAGCTGCGCATGGTCACCGAGACCGTCGACCTCGACGGGCAGCTCGGCGGCGAGGGCGAGATCCTCGACCACCTCGCCGAGGTCCGGCTGCGCAAGCACGGCGACCTCGACGAGCTCGTCCACAGTGTCCGCCAGGGCGAGCACGGCGGGCTCATCATCGGCGTCATCGGCCAGCTCGACGGCCGTGAGGCCGAGCGGCTGGCAGGGCTGCGCATGTCGGGTGCCAGCTGCATCGCGCTGCTGATCGACTCCAGCACCTGGCTGCCCCTGCCTCCCCCGCAGCGGCAGCAGGCCGACGAGCTCTTCCACGGCACCGTGCTGAGCCTGATGCGTTCGGGCTGGAAGGTCGTGCCGATCCGCCGCGGCGACGACCTGGCGCACCTGTGGCCCCTCGCGGGCCGCAGCGGGCAGGGTTTCGCGGTGCGGGCGGCGATGGCCGAGTCCGCGACGCACGCGGGCGGCTCGGCGATTCCCGGGGGACCGACTTCTGGAGGGACGGCATGAACCGCCGCCACAACGTGGCCATGGTCGGCGGGGCGGCGATCCTGCTCGCCTCGGCGCCGCTGACGCTGATCTTCGCCGGACTGTTCGAGTGGTTCCTGCCGATCGTGTTCGCGGTGGCGATCGTGGTCGGCACGGGCATGGGGCTGCGGACGCTGAGGGCGCCGCTGGTGGTGGTCCTCGGCGCGCAGCTGCTGGCGCTGGGCCTGTTCCTGACCTGGACGAGCGCGTCGAACGGCGCGGTCCTCGGCCTGATCCCGACGGGCGCGACGGCCGGCAACTTCGGCGACCTGTTCGCGCAGGCGGCCAAGTCGGCGGCCGAGGAGACGATCCCGGTGCAGGACTCGCCGGGGCTGATCTTCGTGGCGGTCCTCGGGGTCGGTGTGATGGCCGTGCTGGTCGACCTGTTCACGATCGGGCTGCGCACGCCCGCGCTGGCGGGCCTGCCGATGCTGGTCCTCTACGTCGTCCCGATGACGGTCATGATCGACAGCGTCCCGTGGCTGCTGTTCATCCCGGGCGCGCTGGGCTACCTGTGGCTGCTCCTGACCGACAACGTCCAGCGGGTGCGCCGCTTCGGCCGGCGCTTCACCGGCGACGGCCGCAACATCGACGTGTGGGAGCCTTCGCCGCTGGCGACCACCGGCCGCTGGCTGTCGGCGGTCGGCATCGCGCTGGCGCTGCTGTTCCCGATCGTGGTGCCCGGGGTCAACACCGCGGGCCTGCTCGACTCGTTCGGCACCGGTCCCGGCGGTGACGGCGAAGGCGGTTCGGAGGGGAACGGCGCCACGCGCATCGACCCGATGCTCCAGCTGCGCGGGGACCTCAACCAGAGCCAGACGACGTCGATGGTGCAGATCGTCACCAACGACCCGGACCCGAACTATCTGCGGATCCACGTGCTGGACACGCTGACCGGCGACGTCATCAAGCCGTCGGAGGTGCCCGACCAGGGCGCCTACCCGGTCGCCGAGGGCATCCCCAATCCCGAGCTCGACCCGCGGCTGACCTGGCAGGACTACACCGCGACGGTGAACATCCTGAACATGAAGGACAGCACGCTCCCGCTGTACGCCAACGCCACCTCGGTCGACATCAACAAGTCGTGGTTGTACAACCCGAGCACCTCGACGGTCTTCTCGACCTCGCGGAACACCTCGGGGCTGAGCTACGACTTCTCGTTCCGGCGCTACAACTACACCGCCGACCTGCTGCGCTCGGCGCCGCCGACGCAGCCCGACACCGACTTCTTCAACCTCAACACGCAGGCCGAGGACGTCGAGTCGGTGCAACGGCTGGCGCAGGAGCTGACCGAGGGCAAAGAGAACGCCTACGACAAGGCGATGGCGATCAACGACCACTTCTCGACCGAGAACGGCTTCGTCTACGCGAAGACGACCGAGACAGGGTCGGCGGCCACCGCGATCGAGGACTTCCTGGAGAACAAGCAGGGCTTCTGCGAGCAGTACGCGGCGGCGATGGTGTGGCTGCTGCGGGCGGCCGACATCCCGGCCCGCGCGGTCATCGGCTTCACCAAGGGCAGCTCGGTCAACGGCGGGCTGGTGGTCACCAACTTCAACGCCCACGCGTGGGTCGAGGTCTGGTTCCCCGGCTTCGGCTGGGTGTCGTTCGACCCGACGCCGTCGAGCGGCGTCCGCGGCCCGGTCGACACCCCGTGGGCGCCGGACCCCAACCGCATCGACGACTCGAACGGCAATCCCTCCAGCGGTCCGACCGAGGACCCCAACAACCCGGCCGGCGGCCCCAGCGGCGGCCCGACGGACCCGCTGGACCCGGCGCTGGGCCAGTTCGGGGCCGGCGCCGACGGTGCGGCGGCGGATAAGCGCACGGTGTGGCCGTACTGGCTCGGTGGCGGCGTCGTCGCGCTGTTCCTGCTGGCGACCCCGTCGCTCAATCGCGCCTCCCGCCGCAGGCGGCGGCTGCGGGCCGACGACGACCCGGTCGGCGCGGCCCACCAGGCGTGGATGGAGCTCCAGGACACGCTGGTGGACTTCGACTTCACCGGCGGGCCGTCGGAGACACCGCGAGGCACGGCCGACAGGCTCATCACGCGGCCGAAGCTCACCGGCCCGGCCGCCGACGGCGTCACGTTCCTCGCCACGGCCGAGGAGCACGCCCGTTACGCGGCCGAACCACCGCCGCTACAGGACCTGACGGGCGCGCTCAAGTCGGTCCGCGATGCGCTCGGCGAGCACACCGGACGCGGCAGGCGGATCTGGATCCGGCTGGCTCCGCCGTCGGTGCTCCGGTCCTGGCGGCAGAACCTGTCACGGGCGGTGGCGCGGACGGTCAACACCGTCAGCCGCACCAGGACGCGACTCGTAAGGAAAGTATCGCGAAAGATCACGCGGACGTAGTCCCGCAGAGGCGAAGTAGTACCAGGTCAGGGCGCGGAACCGATGCGGTTCCGCGCCCTGCCCGCGTTCGCGCCCCGACACCGCGAGCATCCGGTGAATCACCCAGCGGTGGTGACTAATTCAGTGAATAGAATCCGCCTTCCGGTCAACATCCCTCCGTTTACCTGGCCATACGTGTCCAGGTTGGACTGTCCATAGCGGATCCTCCAACTTTCCCTATCCGGTAAGTGATAGCTAGATTCAGCAACCGCACGAACACGTTCCGATCCGCGCCACTTCTCACCTGGGAGGACAGCCCAACGGGGGTGGCGCGTTGTCGTGTCTTCCCCCCTCGACAAGAAAGGATCCACTTCGTGACTCACCCCGAAGGGATCGAGAAGTTCGGCTACCGCCAGGAGCTCCGTCGGACCGTAGGGTTCGCCGACCTGATGTTCTACGGCCTCATCTTCATGGTCCCGATCGCGCCGTTCGGCATTTTCGGCAGCGTCTTCCAGGCCGCGCACGGCATGGTCGCCCTCGCCTACATCGTCGGCATGTTCGCCATGATCTTCACCGCCTGGTCGTACTCCCAGATGGTGCAGGCCTTCCCCATGTCGGGCTCGGTGTACACCTACACCGGACGCGGCATCAAACCGCCGGTCGGCTTCCTGGCCGGCTGGGCGATCATGCTCGACTACATCCTGCTGCCGTCGCTGCTGTACATCATCGCCAGCGTCGCCATGAACTCGATCGTGTCGGCCGTGCCGACCTGGGCGTGGCTGATCGCCTTCATCGCGATCAACACCGTCGTCAACGCGCTGGGCATCAAGCTCACCATGGGCGTCACCCGGCTGCTGCTGATCGGCGAGCTGATCGTGCTCGGCATCTTCATGGTCATCGGCGTCAAGGGCCTCATCGACGGCAAGGGCAACGGCTTCTCCTTCGACGCGTTCTACAACAGCAACACCTTCACCTGGTCCGTGGCGTTCGGAGCGGCGTCCATCGCCGTGCTGTCCTTCCTCGGCTTCGACGGCATCTCGATGCTCGCCGAGGAGAACCGGGGGAACGCGCGCGCGATCGGCCGCGCCATGGCCGCCGCGCTGGGCCTCGCCGGGCTGCTGTTCGTCGCGCAGACCTGGGTGGCGTCGATGTACGTGCCCGACCCGGCGACGCTCATCAACGCCGACGCGACCACCTCGGAGGGCGCGGGCGCGCTGGCCAACGCCTTCTACGACGCCGCCGAGGCGGCCGGCGGAGGCTGGCTGGCGACCCTGACGGCGGCGGCCACGGCCATCGCGTGGGGATTCGCCGACACGCTGGTCGCCCAGGTCGCCACGTCGCGCCTGCTGTACGCGATGTCACGGGACCGGCAGCTGCCGAGGTTCCTCTCCAAGGTCTCGGTGCGCCACGGCGTTCCGACGAACTCGATCCTGCTGGTCAGCCTGCTGTCGCTGGGCGTCGGGATCTGGGCGACCTACGACTCCGGGAAGATCGACGCCAACATCGCCACGGTCTCCGGGCTGGTCAACTTCGGCGCGATGATCGCCTTCGCCGCGCTGCACGTCGCGGTCATCTGGCACTACATCGGCAGAATGAAGAGCAAGCGCTTCTTCGGGCACCTGGTGATGCCGCTGATCGGCATCGCGATCCTCGCCGTGGTGATCGTCAACGCGCAGATCAAGGCGCAGATCGTCGGTCTGTCGTGGCTCGGCATCGGGGTGATCCTGCTGATCGTCTTCTACGCGACCGGCCGCGCCCCGAAGCTGCCCGACCCGATCGCCGGTGGAGACGGCGATCCGGACAAGAAGCCCGCGTTCTCCGGGGAGGCCCGATGACCGAGGTCCATACGTTCAAGCCGACGCCCGAGCAGTTCTCCTTCACGTTCGGCGGACGGGAGCCCGTCCTGCGGGTGAATCCCGGTGACGTGCTCCGCGTCTTCACCGAGGACTGCTTCGGCGGGGCTGTACGGGGCGTGGACGACCTGCCGACGCAGGTGTGCACGTTCCCGTACCTCAACCCGGTCTCAGGCCCGTTCCACGTCAACGGCGCCGAACCCGGCGACACCCTCGCGCTGCACTTCGCGTCGATCACCCCGGCGCGCGACTGGGCCGTGTCGTCGACCTTCCCGCACTTCGGTGCCCTGACGAGCACCTCGCACACGGCGACCCTCCAGTCGCCGCTGGAGGAGCGGGTGTGGATGTACGACGTGGACGTCGCCGCCGGCGTCGTCCGCTACCACGCCCGCAAGTCCGACTTCACCGTCGAACTGCCGCTCGATCCCATGCACGGCACCGTCGGCGTCGCTCCGGGCGCCGGCGAGTCGCGCATGTCGATCGTCCCCGACGCGCACGGCGGGAACATGGACAGCCCGCAGCTGCGCGCCGGCACGACCGTCTACTTCGGAGTCAACGTGGACGGAGCGCTCTTCGCCCTTGGCGACGGGCACTGCCGTCAAGGCGCCGGAGAGGTCACGGGCGTGGCGGTCGAGGCGGCGATGAACACGGTCGTCGTCGTGGACCTGATCAAGGGCGTGAGCACGCCCTGGCCTCGTTTCGAGTCCGACACCGAGCTGATGTCGACCGGTTCGGCGCGCCCCCTGGAGGACGCGTTCCGGATCAGCCAGCACGACCTGGTCGGCTGGGTCGGCGACCTGACCGGTCTGGAGCAGCTCGACGCCTACCAGCTCGTCGGGCAGGCTGGGCAGGCCCCGGTGGGCAATGTGTGCGACCCCAACTACACAATGGTGGCGAGCGTAGAGAAGGCTTACCTGCCGAAGATCAGCGCGTACCACGGGGCACACGACCGCTTGCGGGGAATCGGCCGCGAGCACGGACGGGAGTAGACGGTGGACGACCGGTTGCCGGTGCGCGACGAGCTGTTCCTGCTCTCACACGAAGAAGGCGGCAAGCCGCTCATCCACGTGCCGTCGCTGTCGGCCGGGCTCGCCGGCGCACTGCTGATCGATCTGGCCCTCCGGGGCCTGGTCGACGGCACCGCCGGCCGGATCAGCGCGTGGCAGCGGGAGCAGACCGGTGACCGGTCGGCTCCCGGCCTCATCGGCGAGGGCATGGAAGGCCAGGCCGTCACCGAGATCCGCAACACCGGCAGCACCCGCGGCGCCTACGACTGGATCATGACCTGGCACCCCGGGATGTACGAGCGGGTGTGCGCGGAGATGGTCACCGTCGGCGTCCTCATGCCGAGGACGACGCGGAGACTGGGACTGCTGCCGGTGACCCGGCACGTCCCGACACAGGAGGCGTACGTCACCAGGGCGCGTGGGGCGCTCCGGAGGACCGTGACGGGCGTGGTGGCGCCCGACGCGGGCTACGCGGCCCTCTGCGGGCTGCTGTACGTGCTCCAGCTCGAAGGATCACTGCACCTCTCGACCGGCGGGGCGGCGCTGCGCAAGCAGCTCTTCGCCATCGCCGACCGCCACACGCCGACGATCCGCGAGATCCTCTCGGCGGTGGACAAGGCCGTTGGCGAACTGGCCACGTCGGTGATCTGACCCGCGCACGACGCGCGACCGCACCGGGGGGCGCGGTGGACATGACGACAGCGGGCCGCCCGGGTGGGGACCTGGGCGGCCTGGGCGTCAGGGGACCGGGCACGGAATACGGGCCGGCGGACCCGGCGAACCGAGTGCACCGACCCGTCGGGCATCAGTCAGGGGCGCGCTTCGACCACGCGCGAACCCGGTGGCGACCGGGCCTCACCTCAAGCCGCGCCGGCGCCACTTCTCTTCGAGGCGGTCGGCGAGCGACCCCCGCCGCGAGGTACGGCGCGACGCGGTGCCGCCGACCGAGCGGAGACGGCCCTTGCGGTTGCGGCGCGGAGGGCGCAGGACGAACAGGGCGCCGAACATGACCACGGCACCGGCGACGCCGAGCGGGATGAGCCGGTTGACCGCGCCCAGGACGAGCAGGGCGAGACCGGCCAGCACGATGAGGCCGGCGACGACCAGGCGGCGCTTGGCGTGATGACGTGGGTCGCTTGCGCGGACCGCGGAGGCGAATTTGGGGTCGTCGGCGAGCGACCGCTCGATCTCCTCGAACAATCGCTGCTCATGCTCGGAAAGCGGCACGGCACTCCTCCCCGGTTGCGACGTCGGCCATCCGACAGGGAACGTTGGAGCGTAGGCCCCCTTGGTGGGGTGTCTACACGCCAGTCTACGGTCGGTCACACGCATCCGGTACCCGGATGTCAATGCGACTTTACCTAGTGATCGCCCGCCGCGGGGTCTAGCAGGCTAGCCGGTCGGACAACCTTCGCTCCGAAGCGCTCGCGGAGGCTGTCGACGGTCTGCTCGGCGTCCCGCCAACCGTGCTCCCGCTCCCCCAGAACGGGCTGGCGGGCGACCCTCCCGGTCTCGACGAGGCCCTCCAGCCGCACGCCGATCAGGCGCAGCGGCGCGCCCCCGGAGTGCTCGGTGACCAGGGTGTTGGCGAGCGTGAACAGCTCGCGGGCGACGTCGGTCGGGGTGTCGAGCGTGCGGCTGCGGGTGATGGTCCGGAAGTCGTCGAAGCGGATCTTGACCGTGACGGTCCGGCCGACGTAGCCGGCGCGTCTGGCGCGCGAGCCGACCTTGTTCGACAGCTCCAGCAGCGCCCGGCGCAGGATGTCGGGATCCGACACGTCCGTATCGAACGTCGTCTCCGCCCCGACCGACTTCTCCTCGCGTGTGACGTTCACCGTGCGCGGGTCGCGGCCCGACGCCAGCTCGTGCAGGTGCAGCGCGGCGGCCTGCCCGACGGCGGCCCGCAGGCGCGCGACGGGCAGCGCGGCCACGTCCCCGACGGTGTGCAGCCCGAGCCGGGCCAGGGAGGCGGCCGTCTTCTCCCCGACGCCCCACAGGTCCGAGACCGGCAGCGGATGCAGGAAGTCGAGGACGCCGTCGGGCTCGATGACCAGCAGGCCGTCCGGCTTGGCCTTCGTCGAGGCGAGCTTGGCCATGAACTTGGTCGGCGCGACCCCGACCGTGCAGGTGATGCCGTGCGTCTCGGCGATGCGCTCGCGGATGGCCTGGGCGATCTCCCGCGGCTCGCCGAACAGCCGCCGGGCGCCGCGCACGTCGAGGAACGCCTCGTCGACCGAGAGGGGCTCCACCAGCGGCGTCACGTCCCGGAAGATCGCCATGACCGAGTCCGACACGCGCTTGTACTCGGTGAAGTCCGGCCACAGGAACTCCCCGCGCGGGCAGCGGCGGCGGGCCATCGCCATCGGCAGTGCGCTGTGCACGCCGTAGGTCCTGGCGATGTAGTTCGCCGCGCTCACGACGCCCCGCGCACCGAGCCCGCCGACGATCACGGGCCGCTCGCGCAGCTCGGGGCGGCGCGCGACTTCGCACGAGGCGAAGAAGGCGTCCATGTCGACGTGCAGGATCCCGCTGGTCACCTGCGCAATCTAGCCCGGGGGTGTGACGGTTCCGCGCAAGGTCAGCAGGGGGATCTCCATCTCGGCCGCGGTGATCGACCCGTGGTAGGCGCGCAGCAGTGAGGTCGCCTCCATGTCGGCCTCGGGCACGTTGAGGATCACCGTGCGCCCGACGCAGACGACGACCAGGTCCCCGAGCCGCGCGGCGTTCTCGGGAGGAACCGGCCCGAACCAGCCCGTGTCGACGGCCTCCTCGCGCGTCATCACCAGCGCGCGCGACCCGAGCAGGCTCTTCCACGTCTCGCCGACGTCGCCGGCCGCGCCGGGCAGGGCGTGGACGTAGCGGACACGCGGCTCGCCGGTGATCAGCCGCACTCCCCGGCGCGCCTCGGGGTGCGCGAGCAGGTCGAAGCGGTCCTCGTCGGGGACGTCGATCATGCCGTGGTCGGCCGTGACGATCAGCGCGGTGTCCGACGGCAGCCCGTCGACTAGCATCGTCAGCAGCCGGTCGATGCGAGCGACGGCCGAGCGCCACTGAGGGGAGTCGACCCCGTGGTAGTGGCCGTTGGCGTCGACGTCGGGGATGTAGCCGTAGACGAAGGAGCGGTCCCCCTCGGCGAGCGCCTCCCGCATCCCGGCGGCGATCTCGTCGGTCCCGCTGGCACCCCGGTACTCGGCGCCGCGGAAGGCCGAGGTGCTCAGGCCGGTGCCCTCGTACTCGGGCCTGCTGACGACGGTGACGGCCACGCCTTCGGCGGCCGCGCGCTGGAAGCGGGTCTCCAGGGGCTGCCAGAGCATCGGGTCGGGATCGCCGTCCCAGCGGATGTGGTTGAGGACCCGTTCGGTGTCGGGGATGTTCAGGGTGAAGCCCACGACGCCGTGCGCGCCCGGCGGCATGCCCGTGCCGAGCGTGACGAGGCTGACCGGGGTCGTCGACGGGAAGCCCGCGGTGAGCGGCTGGAGCCCGCCGATCCGTCCGGAGGTGAAGTCGGCGAGCGTCGGCGCGACGGCGGAGGCCTGCTCCAGTAGCCGGTAGCCGAGCCCGTCGACGAGCAGCACGGCGATCCGCCGTGCGCCCGCGAGCGGCCCTTCGGTGAGTCCGAGGGCGTCGGGGCTGCCCGGCACGCCGAGGACGGCCAGGGCGGACGGGAGGATGTCGGCGAGGCTGCCGGTTCCGTAGCGGGGCGGGAAGGTGTCGAGCAGGCTCATTCGGCGTCTCCCGCGGCCAGCGGGCGGCGGGCGAAGACGTGGAGCTGGCTCGCGATGTCGCGGTAGGGCAGCCGCGCGGCGGTGGCCAGTTCGAAGTCGCGCAGGGCGTCGGCGGTGGCGCCCTCGGTGTCGGAGCCGCCGGGGACGAGGTCGGCGATGACGCGCACGCCGTGGACCTGCTCGACGACGAGGCCGGAGTGCTCGACCAGCGAGGTGATGCCGGTCAGCTCGAAGCGGCGGGAGAGGGTGTCGCGGTTCCCGGCGCGGCCGTCGGCGTCGGTGAGGATCTCCTGGGCGAGCCGCAGGTGGCCGCCGAGGGCGCGGGCGAGGACGGCGGCGGCGCGGTTGGCGACCAGGACGCTGACCGCTCCCCCGGGCCGCAGGACCGAGGCGACCGAGGCCATCGCCTTGTCGGGCGCCTCGGTCATCTCCAGGACGTTGTGGCAGAGCACGAGGTGCGCCGAGGCGGGTTCGACCACGTCGGCGAGCACGTCGGCGTCGCCCTGGACGGCGCGGATGCGTTGGGCGACACCGGCTTCGGTGGCGCGGCGGGTGAGTCCGGCGAGCGCGTTGGGGCTGGTGTCGACGACGGTGACCGCGTGGCCGGCCTCGGCGAGGGGGACGGCCATGCCGCCGGTGCCGCCGCCGACGTCGACGATGGTGAGGGGTTCGTCGTGCGCTGCCAGTTCCGCGTCGAGCACGGACCAGACGACCACGTTGCGGGGGGTCGTGTGCGCGAGGATGCGGTGCACTTGGGTCCCTTTCGGTGATGCGGCTGCTGGGGGGCAGCTTATCCGCTCACCGGTGCTGTGGGCCGTCGTCGCACACGGGTCCGGTCAGGCGTCGCGGTCGGCGGCGAGCCAGCCCTCGACCTGCTGTTCGACGCCGGTGAAGAACTCGTCGAGCTCGGCGTCACTGAGGCGCTCGTCGCGCAGGACGGCCACGGCGAGGGAGATCTGCGGGGTGACGACCTCCTCGAAGCCGAGCTCGGGGTCGAGGTCGACCTCGCCGAGGGCGACGCGGACGAGCTCTTCGGCGGTGTCGGCCGACATGGAGCCGGGGTCGTGGCTGGCGGCGCGGACGTCGGCGACGAAGCGGACGATGTCGGCCCGGGTGTACCCGGGCGGGAAGCGGCGCTGGACGGCCTGCCCGAAGACGGCGAAGACGTGGCGGACGGATCCGGCCCAGCCGTCGGCGTCGAGGCGTGCGGTGGCGGAGTCGATGCCTTCGGCGTCGCCGCCGATGGCGGCCCGGAAGAGCGCGGTGACGGCGCTGGACGCGTTTGTCATCGCACTACTTTCCCAGGTTCGCGTGACGCGCCGACCGCGGCCCGGTGTCCGGGCCGCGGTCGGCTTGTGGAACGGGTGTCAGCGGCCCGCTCCGATGAGGGCCTCGGTGCGCTCGGTGGCGGCGGGGGTTTCGGGGGTGAGGCGGCCGAGCTTGGATGGCCACCAGTTGGCCCGGCCGAGCAGGGTCATGATCGAGGGGAGCAGGAAGATCCGGATGACGGTGGCGTCGATGAGGATGGCCACCGACAGGCCGACGCCGATCTGCTTCATCTCCAGCATGCTCAGGGTCGCGAAGACCCCGAACACGGCGACCATGACGATGGCCGCGCTGGTTACGACGCCGGCGGTCCGGGTGACTCCGTAGGCGACGGCGTCGCGGGTCGTCATGCCCTCCTTCACGGCCTCGCGGATGCGGCTGACCACGAAGACGTGGTAGTCCATCGACAGGCCGAACAGGATCACGAAGAGGAACAGCGGAATCCAGGTGACCACGTGCCCGTTGGAGGTGAAGTCGAGGATCCCCTCCGCCCAGGTCTTCTGGAACACCAGGACAAGGACGCCGAAGGCCGCGGCGGCCGACACGAGGTTGAGGGCCGCGGTGACGAGGGCGACCACGATCGACTTGAACGCGAAGGCCATCATCAGGAAGGTCAGCAGGACGACGAAGCCGATGACCAGGGGCAGCGCCTTCCGCTGGTGCTCGACGTAGTCGACGTCACTGGCGATCCCGCCGCCGACGGCGATGTCGGCCCCGGCGATCTTCCCGACGGTGGCGGGCACCAGCTCGCCGCGCAGTTCGGTGAGTGAGTCCTTCGCCTCGGAGGTTCCGGTGCTGAAGGGGACGGGCAGGGCCATGACGGTGACGGTCTTGTCGCCCGACACCTCGATCTCCGGCTCGGCCGCTGGGGTGAACAGGTTCCCGTCGCCGGCCTGGGTGTTGAGCGCGATGAGGGCGGCGGCGACCTCGTCCGCGCGGGCGGCGTCGGCCTTGACGGCCACCCAGTGCGTGTTGCCCTCGCTGGGGAAGGCCGTGGTGAGGCGCTCGTAGGCCTGGATGGTGGGCATGTCGGGCGGGAAGTCCTCCAGCTCGCTGTTCTTGGGCTTCATGTCCAGCGCGAAGAAGGCGAGCGCGGCCATGGCGACCAGGGCGAACACGAGCGTCGTCTTCGGCGCGCGCAGGGCGGGCTTGAGCAGGGCGGGCCAGAGGCGCGGCTGGTGGGTGCGGCTGGCCAGGCCCTGCCCAGTGCGGTTGGTGAGGCGCCAGATGAAGGGGACGCGGGGACGGTCCACGGCGCGGCCGAGCTTCGACAGGGCGGCCGGGAGCACGGTGAGCGAGCCCAGCATGGCCACGGCGACGACGATGATCGCGCCGGAGCCGAGGCCGTTGAAGACCGGGTCGCCGGCCAGGTACAGGCCGCCCATGGAGACCATGACGGCGAAGCCGGAGACGACCACGGAGCGGCCGGAGGTCTCGGCGGCGATGGCGACGGCGTCGAGGTGGCCGCGGCCTTTGGCGCGTTCCTCGCGTTCGCGCTTGAGGTAGAACAGGGAGTAGTCGACGCCGACGGCCATGCCGACCAGCAGGATGACGTGCATGACGCTGCCCGGGTCGGGGAAGACCTGGGACGCCGCGGCCCACAGCCCCATCGCCGACATCACGGCCGAGAGGGCGAGGAGCAGCGGCACGCCGGCGGCGATGATCGCGCCGAAGGCGAGCAGCAGGATCCCGAGGGTCAGCGGGAGGCTGATGACGCCCGCCTTGCCGAGGTCGCTGTCGACGAGGTCGTTGATGCCCTTGTTGATCGAGGCGTTGCCGATGAGCTCGACGCGCAGCTCCGTGTTCTGGGCGGACACGGCGGCGACGTCGGGCTCCAGCAGCGGGATGGTCTCCTCACCGTCGACGTCCTCGCCGAAGGTGACGGGCAGCAGCAGGGCCTCACCGGTGGGCGAGGGCACGGGGTCGCCGACGTCGGCGACCTCGGGGTGGGCTTCGAGGCGGCCGGCGAGGTCCTGGGCCGCGGCGGTGGCCCGCCCGGCGTCCCAGGTCCCCGACAGGGGGGT
>Ga0307515_10014890_pt1 | contig 14377 bp, 17 predicted proteins | sample 17_EM_MG_FD_194513 | JGI IMG/M metagenome (GOLD analysis project Ga0307515, IMG submission 194513) | Populus trichocarpa ectomycorrhiza microbial communities from riparian zone in the Pacific Northwest, United States - 17_EM | ecosystem: Host-associated > Plants > Roots > Unclassified | place...
GCGTTGAGTTGGTCGCTCGGAAGGCAACGAACCACGTTCAAGAGTATTTCGTATATCAATCAAATCATCCACGTTGCTAAAGTCGGCAGCCACGGCAATAACAGACGCCGAGCAGCCATTCGTCTGGCACTCCTGAAGAACGCTTGCAAGGACTTCCTTCCGCCGAGCAACAATACACAGACGTGCACCCCGTCTAGCATAGTTAAGTGCGATTTCTTTGCCGATGCCGGATGACGCTCCAAGTATGAGAACACGCTCTACTGAACGGGGGACTCGACGAGTGCGCATCCCTCGTGTCTTTATGAATGTGTGTAGCAGCAGTGTCAGTGTAGGGATAGCCGCCACAGAGCCCCAAAGCAATTTGGGAGAGAGGTACATCTTTCGCGGATGGGGAAGAGAAAGGGACTGTCATGCTTGGACTTGGCCGTTGTTGCTCATGTCATCCAAACTCGTTCCTATTCGTAAAACAACCCAAAATCATGATGGGAGCCATGCGGTGTCGACTTTCAAAAGCCCGAGAGCGCACAGGAGACCCGCGTACCGTCCCTCTCATCCGAGATTATCCATACACTCCGCCTATGGTCCTAATCTGATTCGTTTCTTCCCGAGTGGACAGCCTTTGGGGCCTATTGCGCCATCTCTTCCATTCTGAACCCGTCCAAAATCCCGAGAATATGTCCGCGCTGAGCGACGTGCCCGACTACGCTGCGCTCATCCACGGGCAAACCATTCATACTATCGATTCGTTTACACTCGAGTCCGGCGTCGTACTCCGCCAAGTTCCCGTCGCGTACAAAACTTGGGGAATCCTCAATGAGAGACGAGATAATGTTATGATCATTTGCCATGCCTTCACTGGGAGCTCTGATGTTGAGGACTGGTATGGTCCCTCCATGAGGAACCAAGGATCGTGCAACTGACCCAGAATTTATCAGGTGGGGGCCCCTCATGGGAATCGGCAAGGCGTTTGACCCTGCACGATATCTGATAATCTGCGCGAATGTCATGGGATCGCCTTATGGCTCAGCCTCGCCTGTTACCATCAATTCCGAAACCTTGAAGCCGTACGGTCCTGGGTTTCCTTCGACGACGATTCGAGACGACGTGAGGTGCGTGGCCAGTCGGGGTCAGGAGCTACTCTGGTGCTAGTGGACACTTTGTAGGTTACACAAGCTGCTGCTGGACCATCTCGGAGTGCAATCCGTCGCTGTCGTTGTTGGCGGCTCGATGGGTGGAATGGCGGTCCTCGAATGGCCTCTGTGTACACCCAAAGGTTACGTACGCCATATTATCCCCATTGCTACTTCAGCAAGGCATAGTGCCTGGTGCATCAGCTGGGGTGAAGCTCAACGTCAAAGCATCTACAGTGACCCGGCTTATGCAGATGGGTACTACACGTCAAGTTCCGCGCCAAATACTGGGCTCGCAGCTGCACGCATGTCTGCGCTCCTCACCTACCGATCGCGTGATTCGTTCGAGAGTCGGTTTGGACGAAAACCTCAGAGGTTCGCGAGCAACAAGAATGAGGAGCTCGCCACGCCTCCATTGACGCCCCAGGCCTCACCTCCAACTGACATTCATGTTGCCCTTCACAACGAGGGTCACCGGCTCTCTCAACGGACTACAAGTTCGGGAACAGCGGCGCCCTCGATCTATTCCGCGCAGTCCTACTTGCGGTATCAAGGCGACAAGTTTACTGCACGCTTTGACGCCAACTGCTACATCCACATCACTCGCAAAATGGACACGCATGACCTCACCCGGGGACGATCGGAAGGATTAGACGAATCAGCAGCCCTGGCACGTATTTTGTCAACTCTTCCACCTGGAGCACTTATCATCGGGGTCGAGACTGACGGTTTGTTCACTCCAAGCGAGCAACATGAGCTTGCAGAGTACATTCCCGGCGCTCAGCTTATAATTATCCCCTCTCCCGACGGTCACGACGGATTCCTGCTTGAGTTCGAGCAGATCAATAGGCACATACTAGGGTTCCTGAAGGCACGAATGCCGGAGATTTATGAGGGGTGCGGCACAGATGTTTCAGAGCAAGGGATTTCGTTCGAGGTCACACGGACGAGTACGTTCGGGGAGGCAGAGGTTGACGTCACGATGTGGTGAACGCTCGCTATCCTATTTTGGATGCTACGTGTTCGCTGCTGCTATGTGCACGCACGAACTCGCCTTCTCACGGGAAGGATGGCAGGGTGGGCTAAAGGCGAAGTAAGCTATAGATCAGAGATTAATAGAAATGCTGTGCCGAGGTTCTGGTGGTGCCATGCCGAGTGAGGTCCACGCGGGAGCCGGTTTATCGTACGATTTCGCATTCCGCGAAGCCTAATTGCCACGACCTTCGTAGCTTGCCCTCTTCCACGCTTGGTCAGTACCACCCAGTCGTCGTCGTAGTCTACGATGGCCTCCCCCTCGGCGGAAATCCCCGGCGCAATCCCAACCAACCCGAACTTTCCCTCGACCCCTCTCTTCCCAAAGGGCCCCTCTGTCTTCTTCACCACCGCCGCCGTCGTCCTCGCACTCCTTATCCTTGAGCAAGCTATCTACCGCTTCAAAAAGGCCTCGCTGCCAGGCGCACGATGGACGATCCCCATCATCGGAAAATTCGCAGACTCGGTCAATCCCACACTCGAGGGCTATAAAAAACAGTGGGCGATGGGCGAACTCAGCGCAATCTCCGTCTTCAATATGTCTGTATATCCCTTCCATATAACTCCTCGCACACCCGTGCCGTGTCGGCTGTCGCGTAGTCCAGATTTGGCATCCTGAGGCTGACCCTCTCTCTCCACTCCAGATTCATTGTGATGGCCTCTACGAACGAATACGCTAGAAAAATATTTAACTCACCTGCTTATGCGGAACCTTGCCTTGTCGCGTCTGCAAAGCAGGTCCTCTGTGACGATAACTGGTAAGTAGCCGGCCCCACGACCCTGTCAGTCTTTGTCAGCCTTCCGCACGGTTACTCACCCTATCATCTGCAGGGTCTTCCTCAATGGCAAGCCTCATGTTGAATACAGGCGGATGCTCAACATCCTCTTCACTCGCAAGGCGCTTGCCATCTACCTCGAAATGCAGGACCGGATCGCTCGCGAGCATTTCGCCGAATGGCTCGCCGAGGCGGCCAAGGATCCGCAACCCAAAACAATCATGCACACTGTCCGACATATGAATATGCATTCCTCGCTGCGTGTCTTCTGCGGTAACCATATCCCCAGAGACGCAATCTTTAAGATTTCAGACGAGTACTGGAAGATCACCAAAGCACTGGAACTTGTCAACTTCCCCCTTGCGGTTCCTGGCACAAAAGTATGGGGTGCGATCCAGTCGCGCAAGGCTGCCATGAGGTTCCTCGAAGATGCTTGCGCCAAGTCAAAGGTGTACGTCGCGGCTGGTGGGGAAGTCCACTGCATGATTGACGCATGGGTCAAGGACGTTTTGGATGCAAAGGAAAAGGCGGCGGGTGACGGGAGCAAGCCTCCTCGTGAGTTCTCCGACCGCGAGATGGCCCTCGTCGTTCTCTCCTTCTTGTTCGCGTCCCAGGACGCGATGTCGTCTGGTGTCATCTTCATGTTCCAACACCTTGCCGATCACCCCGAGATTCTGGCCAAAGTCCGTGAAGAACAAGATCGTGTTCGTGCTGGCAACTATCAAAGCCCAGTGACTCTCGAGATGATTGACAACATGCCTTACCTTCGCGCCGTGATTAAGGAGAGCCTCCGGTTGAGGCCACCAGTCACGATGGTAGACAACTGCTCCATCCGCAATAAATCCTCTGACTGACCCCTCTATTGTAGGTACCGTACAAAACTACCAAATCCTTCCCGATCAACGACCGATACACAGTACCTAACAACAGTATGATCATCCCTTCGATTTACCCGTCCCTCCACGACCCCAACGTCTACGAGGACCCACATATGCTCAAGCCTGAGCGTTGGTTGGACCCTGAAAGCAAGGCGAATACCACTCCGAAGAACTACCTCGTCTTTGGCGCGGGCCCACATCGGTGCATTGGTGTCGAGTATACGTTGATGAGCATGGCGTGCTCAATGGGCACCGCGGCGTGCTTGTTGGACTGGGAACACGTTCGCACCCCCGAAAGTGACGAGACCCAAATGATCGCGACGTGAGTACATCCTTCCGCTCGCACCGGGGCTCGGGCTGACTGCAATGCTCCAGAATTTTCCCCAAGGATGGGTGCCTGTTGAAATTCAAGCCTCGGAATCCGCTTCAAATCTAGATTAGAGCCATGCGCTTTTTTGGATTTTACGGTGGCAGGGCTTGTTCTGCTCGTTGAGAATGGCTAGAGTCAAGGATTCTTCATTTGTTATACCTCTAGAATGGCTCTAGTGCCCTCATAATACCTGTGTATCCACTGTCCTGTTGAACGCGAGGAGATTTGCTTGACACCGCAAATAGCACAACCCTTGGCTTCCTAATAATTCACGCCAGAAAAAGAAAAAAATGGTCCAGTTCTTTTCGCGGACGTTTTCTTACGAGTACGTATCGTATATTCTATATTTGATCCGTTCCGTTGTTCACCAGGTGGGCGTCGGCCCTGTGCAGGCATCCGTGGTCACTTGTCAACATGGGCATCTGGAGAAAATACCCAAACCCGCACTCTGCACACGTTCTCTCGGTCGAGTACGTCTTCCCTCCTCGTCCCACACAATCTCTCCCCCACCCGCAAAGCTCCTGGACGATTTTCATTGCAGCGCCCACTCGCCCCTTCCCCGCTTTTTTGCTCGTGCGACGCTGACTTTGGCACAAAACAGTATTACGGAGCGATCAATAGACCCAGAAACTGGTATTATTAGAACAGAACGCGTGATTGGGTGCACACAAAAGGCTCCTGGGTGGATCGTTAGAGTGAGTAGTAGCCGACCCAGCTCGTCGGTCGTCGGTCGTAGCCATACCGTCCCGCATTTTCCCCACACGTAATGCCCACAACCGTTCCGCGAATACCCACCCATTCTCCCCTCCCCCTCCTGTTGACCCACCGTTGACATGTGAACGTCCTTTCACAGCTTCTGGGCGGCACAACACAGGCCTACGTACGGGAGATCACACACCTAGACCCACGAACGATGATGACCCGCATAACGTCGGTCAACCTTAACCTCTCCCAGTACATGACCATCCTCGAACGTATCACTTATTCCCCCGACCGCCTCGATCCACACAACCGTACCACCTTCTCCCAGACGGCCGAGATCCAGGCGAAGACGCCAAAACTCCCAAGCATAGAGGGCACTCTTGAGCGCTATTCCCTTGACGTTTTTGGCAAAAATGCGGAAAAAGGACGAGTCGGTTTCGAACATGTCCTCCAGACGCTCTGGGAATCCCGGCAGCGAACGCAGCAAGTACAATAGATTAGAAGAAATAAACTGCACGGACGCGCACATCGTCACTTTCTGAATCGCATGGCCAGAGTAAGGTTACGTACTTCTCGACCCTCTTTCCCTCTCCATTCGTGCCTTGTCTCGTCTGTATCTTTATCTCCTCTATGTTGGAATTTCCAAAGCGCACCATCGTTGTACGTACTGTGTTACTATAGAGTGTTGGTGCTTGTCACTCTTTTGCACCGAAGTCGCTCAGGATTACCGTATTTAATGTGTAAAGACAGCTTTTTATTTCTACTGCTAGTACAGGTGCACCCTGGAAACTAGTAATGAAAGAGAGCCGCCATCCGAGAATCGTAGGCTGCAATACAACATAGTATCAGAGAAACACCATGAACAGTAAAAAATGTGACGATCCTGAGACGAAGAGTCCAGTAATATGAGTGAGATGGTCGAGTCGCGCGTTTGCTAGAGGGCCGAGCAAACTATGGCGTCCGAAATGCGAAGGGTTACAAGTACATACAGTCGAAACACCCGCTGAAGAGAACTCGATGCGAGATGGTGAGAACGGTCGCGACTCCATGAGTGAAAGTGAACAACTGGTGTGTATGATGAGCAAAGGATCGAAGGTGCATTACGCGGGTATTATGATATAAACGAGCGACGTGGTGAGAGTAAGACTCGTCGATGGCGTGAGTATTTATGCACGGTTGCCGTACCAGAGGCGCGAATGGGGATACGGGTGGGGATGGGGGACAGCCGACATTGGAGGTTGAGGGCGATTAGTGGGGGCGTGTTGGGGTCTCATGTCCGTAGTGCGCCTGTCCTTTCCAGAATCACCCTCGGCTGGTGCACTGGCAATGCTTCCTGCGTAGCCTGAACGCGCGCGCTGAGTTTTTTTGGTCCCCCTCCTAGGTCTGGGGTCAGGCCTTGGATTGCCTTTCCTCAAGCCCGCAAATACGGTGAGAATCGTGCCTCTAGCTCCGGCCTTTTTGACTTCTAAAGTATCCAAGTCCTCTTCATCAAGGAATAACCGGCGAGGCCAAGGAACACCAGCGAGGTTGGGGATGTGTTTATCAATGCGTTGCTCTCTCATGAGGACCGCGTAGTCTTGCTCCTTGAAGTCTTTCGAAGCAATCGTGGGGTGAAGACCAGGGCACTATGAGGGGGTTAGTGATGGGGATGAGGGACACCACAAACAACTCACCTCGCCACGGGCAACAGAATATAGAACTTGGAGGATGTACGAACGGTCCTTGGCATCCAACACGCCTAGAGCTTCCAGCGTGACGTCATTCACTCGGACACGCTCCTCCCAAGTAAGCGGTGTGAGCACGAGTATACTATCCGGAAGTTTCAATCCACACTCCTTCACCCAAATGGCAAAGTCAAAACCATCGTTCTTGAACGAGTCGTCGATTTCGGCTGCGGTCGGCTGGGGTGGGATCCGGGTCAGGACGGCTTCGACGATGCTCTCCGGAACGGGTTCTCCGGGTACCTTCGTATCCTCGCTGACAGGCGCGCTCTGGTTTCCTGCCTCCGTGGCTGCTGGGCGGAAGACAGGCTCGCTGTTGCGCAGCCTCTCCTCCCAACTTTGTAGAGCCTTCTCACGCACGTCGTACCGACCACTTTGAAACTCGCTCCACTGTCTCAGTTCATCTTGCTCCTGGGAAAGGCGAGCTTGCCGGTATGCGAAGTCAGCACGTTCCTTGACCTGTCTCGCGATGCAACGTTCATCCGCCTGAACTTGGACTTCAAGCTCATCGAGGCGCTGCTTGACACGAATGTACTTATCGGTGATCTTCGCCTTTTCTCTAACGAGGATCGCGTAGGCGTCGGAAATACGCGTGAGCTCTGCCTGGGACGTCTCTAGATCGAAGGACTTGAGCGTGAGTTGATGACGAAGACCGGAAATAATGTCATTGAGTTTCTCGATGTGTTCTGCGGCTTGCGAAGGCGTATGCCATGGGGCAGGATGGGACGTGCGCATAGGGGCAGACTTAGGTGGCTGCTCGACGTGCACGGACGCAGGAGCCAACGTCAAAGGAGAAGGAGTGGGGCGGCTAATCGTGGGGTTGAACGACTTGTCTAGGATCGCGCTCGCAGAGCGGTGGCCTCGCGAGACAGGAACCGAGCTTGGGGTCTCCTCCAGATTATCTGGCTTGGAGTAGCTCTTGAATAAAGGCACGAAGCGACTTGTAGGAGGAGGCGTAAGTTGTCTGGGAGGCGCTACGCCCGTGGGGTACGTCACATAGTTGCGGGCGGAGGCAGAACATGAACTCGGGGTGAGGTTGCTGGAACCGCTGAGCTCCGAGAGCGGGGTGATAGGGCTGCTCTCAGCAGTGGAAGAGGTGGTAACAGGTACAGGAGGAATGTTGGGGAGTCCGGTAGTGATCGACGGCAAGGGGTAAGACTTGAACGCCATTATAGAGTTGATTGGGTATGTGAGTGGTATGGAAATTCGACAGAAGTATATAGTAGGGAAGGTAAATGCGAACTGCCGAGTATAAGGTTCGTGGGATGCGCTGGAGACGATGGCAGCGACGTGGGCGAGCTGGGCAAGGGTCAATGGCTGAAGGAGAGGGGTAAGGCAGAGGAAGATGGGACCTACAGTGCGGCAAGAACGGGAAAGACGACGAGGACGAGGAGAGATTAGACGGAAGTGGGGAAGGCTAAGATTGGGAAGTATTTGGTTTTCTCCTGAGAGGCTGAGGGGCTGAGGATATTGAGATGCCCCTTGGGTACACGCATCGACTGTGCATCGACTTGTTACTCTCAACGTTTTTAACATCCTACTCTTGTTGTGGTTCCCGCGTAGGCGCCGTCCCACCTGTCCAGCCTGTACCTGTACCTGCCTGGGCTGCTAATGGCTGCTGTCCACTCGCGCGTCACATATTTCGCGCACGGCTCTCTCTGCAGCAGTCTCACCACCAAGCCACATGAACCTGAATAAATATTTGTGTCGTCGCCTTGCTTCCTTTCCTGGCTTGACTTATGAAAATTCAATGATGATCTTCGGCTGACAAGAGGGTCACCTGGGTCAGTGATCGACGCTCGGTGGGCCAGTGCGTGATATTCAGAGCTGGAGGCGGCGCCCCCAAAAACGCTCATGGCGATATAAGGAACACGGAACACCGAGCTTGATAGGGTCAGCGGTTCAGCTCTGTCACTTGGGAGTACTTTGATCTCCGACATACTCCTCTCGTCCAATGAGTGACGTTAAAGGGACAATATCCCTGCCTCTAGAATGTCTAAAAGTGTCCCAAGGGTGGTTTGGCGCATGAGATTCCTCCACCTCAGCTTAGCTTTGTTCACCACTTTCCCATTCAAGGTCGACGCGTCAATTGGCAACCAAAGTCATTGAAACGCGTCGTGGGGAAGGGAGTCAGTAGATGCGATCCCCTGGGGCCTCCTCTACGTCCATATGGTACTCCGTTCAGCGATCGACCTACTCTCTAGTCTACCCACCAAGCCTTATTGCATTGCAGTTGCAGCGTGACAGGAGCCACTGATATAGCTTTCGCTTCTATTTGGTGCCATCGGCTGTAAACTGTTGCGCTTTCACGAATCGGGCGTGGTTCTGAGAAGCGGTTGTCTTTAACATCGCCAACCATCAAAGGTGGAGCTGCGCGAAACGAACCATCAACTACTCTCGTGCGTTCCCATGCGGCTACTGTCCAGTTCCACTTGCGATGCCCGCAGATCAAGGTAAAGTCGCCAAAAACAAGATAAGGTAGTTCATAATCATGTTGTAGTCAAATTCATTCCTACTACCATACAGCCGGCCTCACCGTGGCCATGCACTCACGGTGTGTGGATGCCGAATTGAATTGTAGTCGAGCCCTGCCGCAACTCACATGTCGATCGTGTTACGCAATCGATCGTCCTTTCCCAGCAACGTTTGCATATTGGATTGGCACCTATGAGCGCCTTGGATTCGTTTTGTACGCCGCTGGCCGTGTCCTATCAGGCGCATGCGCCGTGGGAGGAGTGCCTGGCGCTGGAGAGGTGAAGATGATAACCTCTCCTCACCCCTTTCTCTGACTTCTGAAGACGATATGGCGATGCATTCGACAAGAGAAGATTTGGTGGCCGAGACCGCTGCGCTAAGCCATTGCAGAACTGCCCACCGGCGCCACGAGAAACGGTGTGATAGGTAATAGATGGTTTGACGTCGTTCCTGTGCTTTTGGCACTATTCTTTGGCACCTTCTCATCCCTACACACAACCTCCGCAAACAGCGGTTTTTAATGCTCATGGCCTCTCTCAGTCTTTATTCAGTAGCTCTTTCTCTCCAATTTCTTTCCCTACCACCTCCGGTCCTTCCCTCACCATGCTCTTATCTCCCCGAGCGACTTTCGCTTTTACGGCGGCGCTCTCTTCGACCCTTGTCCGGGGCCAAACCCCAAATTTCACATACGTCGACTGTACGGACCAGATACGAATCCGGAAAACAGGGTCCTGGAACGACCAGGGGCTTCCAACAGGGACGAACTTCACACTAGATACATCAAAGATCTACAACGGTACATGGGAGCTGTAAGTCTTGGCACAGGGCCGCGTCGTCCCCCGGACTTGATCCGTCTCCTAAGCTGTGTTGACCGCCTCGGCTCTACAGGGCTGCAAACCAAGCCAATGACACGAAACCTGCCAGTCTCGAATTTTCTTTCACCGGAAACGCGGTTGTTATTGTTGGAATCGTCGTCAACGGAGTCGAAGGTCAAGGCCTCAATTTCTCAGTACAATTAGATGGCCAGGAACCTTCAGCACCCATATACAAAAATTCGGCGACTGCCTCCAACAACCCGCGTTATGCGTATCAACTTTTCGCTCAGTCGGGCCTCACAAACAACCAACATACCATCAAGGTAGGCCAGTTCTATGGCCTCCAAATATGACGATGCTGATATGTTGTTCTACTAGGCTACGCTCACAGGTGTGGCCAGCAACTTTTTAGTGCGTCCATTCCCACCCCGACATCCCGCTTGTTTGACACCAGTTTCAATAGTTCGATATGATAGCATATGCCCCGATACCGTCCGCTTCCTTGCTCGAAGCCTCAGCCACAACGTCACCTACCATTACTACACGGACTTCCGCATCAACAATTGTAAACAGGCAGGCGTCAGTCCTCTTCGTATTCCTCAGAGAGCATTGAGAATTGACTCAAGTTACAGTGATACCTCTTCTACTGACCCAGCACACCTCGGCGGAGCAATTGGCGGTGGTGTTGGGGCCCTCCTGCTCGTTCTCATCTTTATCTGGTACATGATGCGAAGGATATCCAGAAAGGAAAGACAAGAGATCCAAGAAGCCCCTCGTCCGTGGGTCGCGGTGCCATCTACCCCCGCAAGATCGCCACCGCCTCCACCCTCATCCGAAGGTTCACGTCGCGCGCCATCTTCGTTTACAGGAGCTTCTCGGAGAGACCGGAAGATACCGATAGTAGTTAACCCGGTTAACCCGCCACGAAGTCCTGTTGGTTCAACGATCTCAGTTCCCACCGAGTTCTACCCCCTCTCGCCACAATACCAGCCCACAGCAGTCGCCTCCTCCCAGATTGGCACAGTTCCCCTACCGGACGTGCCTTCGTCGCCACAGGACACCGTCTACAGCTCACCAACGACCCTCTATCAGAAGTCCCCCTCAACGCCCGCCGCACTGGGTCTGTACGCAAGTTCCGGCTCACGGCGTAGCGGGAGAGATGTGTGGCGATCTACTGCGTCTGTCCTACGGCCCCTACCTTTGCAGCCTGGCACAAATAACGTGGGAACCTTTACTTACCCTCCAGAAAAACAGAGGCTACCTGATTCAGAACGACCGATAACCAAATCCTAGCATTGATTTCTCTACCTCTCTTTCCTTTGTTTTGTATATGGCCGTATCGGCGACTGTCACGGGATACCCTTGAACAAGGCAGCGTTGCATGAGCCAAGCGCGGTGTATTATATACACCACTCGTAGTTAATCTGGACAATGTGGACGATCTAGCATCTTGTATTATAGTTAGTTGCCCTAGAACGCATTCTCTGTTGTATCGTGCGCCCTCGGTCTGCTCTCCACCGAAGGACGAGAAAGTGGGGCAAGCGACTGGCGTTACTATTTGGGGTATCTGCAACCAGCATAAACATGCGTTGCGGTGTGTGGATACGCGCAATGAACTAGTAAACAACAGGGAGTGGTTCGGGGTCCTGGTCACGTGGGGCACACAAAGAAAGCCACGCTTGAGACCTATATAAAGGCGTTGGCTTGACTTCCATCCCTTTCAACTCTTGTTCCCAACCACATCCGCGTCCGCCACACCGTGCCAACCTCAACTTTTAACTAAAAAACCAAACTTAACCGCCATGCCTCCTAAGCCCGCTTCCACTGCTCAAAAGGCTCCTGCCTCCACCGCTGGCAAGGCTCCGGCCAAATCAACCGAGGGTGCCAAAGCTGCTAAGAAGTGAGTGGAGGTTGCACTTGGTGACGATTCGATAGTCTGACTCGAAATTGCGCGATTTTAAGGACGGCGAAGAAGGCGGCGCCAGCTTCTGGTGATGACAAGAAGAAGCGAAAGCGGTCTCGCAAGGAGACCTACTCTTCCTACATCTACAAGGGTGAGAATCGGACGCGTTTTGCACCCACGGACTTCACAAGCTGACTCAACTACTCAGTGTTGAAGCAGGTGCACCCTGACACTGGTATTTCCAATAAGGCGATGGCTATTCTCAACTCATTTGTCAACGATATCTTTGAGCGTATCGCGACTGAAGCATCCAGTATGTTGGAAATGTTTTTGGGCAGTTCGAGTTCTCTAACATCGAACTGTAGAACTCGCCTCGTACTCCAAGAAGTCGACTATCTCGTCCCGTGAGATACAGACTTCTGTACGCTTGATCCTGCCCGGTGAACTGTCGAAGCACGCCATCTCGGAAGGTACCAAATCGGTTACCAAGTTCTCCAGCTCAGGCGGGAAGTAGAGTCGCTTTGTTCGCTTGGTTTCCGTGTAGACTCGGTTCTTTCGCATCCGTGTATCGTCTGGTGTATGCGTGTACCATCAGCGGCCTTTACGATATCCATCCTGCAATATACTTTCATTTTTTTCCTTCTATAAGACATAAAATTGTCGTTCAGCCTTCAGGTGAAGGGTCTACTCGGTATTGGTGGAAGGCACTGTCCACGTAGAGCCGACCCGTTAGGCTCAACGTCCTCGCCAAACCTGGATGGGCCTCTATTTCGTAGCTCTCGAAAGGATATGGTTCGCCATCAATGCTCAGGTTTCCGTCCTTTGAAAGCATTTTAACGCGATAAGCCTTGACCCGATAGTACATTTGCTAAGTCGAGAGAATAAGCCGGAGGTAGGCACAAGAGCAGATTTGTAGCACTTACTGACGGTATCCAATACTGGTGACCTTTGGGCGCTTTGGGTATTGCCCCCAGCATCGTTTTTCGTTCTGTCTGTGGAGACGTTAAGAGGTACATGGTTATCGAGAAAGCGATCTACTTGCCAAATTCTGTATGACAATGTCGAGCGTCCCATCTGCAGGTTCGACGACCGGGAACTGCATAAGTTCTCGCGCTACGTATGGCATGCAGCCCGCGCTGAACAGCACCGCACCATCAGCGTGTTGCCAGGAGGCGGAGGAATAAAAATAGGGTGTAAACATACTATAAATAGAGAATGTCTCCATCGTACTTAGTCCACCCTTCCGTCTCACCACGATGTGCGGGTCCAGTGTGCAGCAAAGGTGGCAATTGATGATCATGGTCCCAGTTGTCGTGGTCTACCGGTTCGGTATGGTGGCAGGTGTCCGCGTTATTCTCTGACATCTTGACAAGATGGTGTTTATCGTCATTGGCGATCTTCAGTTCTACCTCGATTGGAGTGGCAGTTGAGGTGACAACTGGACACAACATCGGCGACTATAGTAAGGGCAGGAACAAGACACTCACTCCCTCTGAGGAACCCATACATGAATCTGGCATCACCCATCCATCGCAAATGTTCTGTTCCTATTTTGGCCAGCTCAGAGGACGCCTGCGGCAACACAGCAAGTATAGCTTACCCAGGTCGAGATCCGCCATAAGCCCAAGAGCCTGAGCTAAAGTAGAGAAGGCCCGTTTGTCTCCCTGGCTGACTGAACACACGTCGACTTGCATTGGTTTGCCTAAGGGGCGTATAAGCAATAATCTGCCATGCCGACAGAGTAAGTTCACCCTTGATCACATTGAGACAGTTAAGATGCAGGTCAAACGCGTCCTACGTGAGTGTCAGAATAGCGCTGCAGTTGCGGCGCCAGAGCAGGACCTTAGGACCAACAAGATTGACGCAGAGCGCATTCGCCGAGCCAGTCGGGATTTGAGTTACAGGGATGGTAAGAGCTTTCCGACCATCAGGCCGTTGTGCGAGACCGTTGATGACCTCGTGGACGCCTCCGTCGCCAGAGAGCACAACGATGGCGTCGTACTTGAAGTCTAAATCTTTGGCAATAGAGGTCATATGGCCCCGGTATTCTGTATCTGTTCGCATGTCAGTGCGTGTGCGTGAAACACGTGTGTGAGAACATACAAGTGGTCTCAAGCAGGCAATGGGCGGCCTCGAATATGGGCATAACAACCCGTTCGTAGGTAGGGACGGCTTTTCCCTACGAGTTTAGGTCGGTACCAGTTCTCGAATCACGGCTTTGGTACGTACCGGACCTCCCACCGGGTTCACAAGGACTCGCAGACGTCGCGATGGTTTTACACCTAAAGTGACCAGTCAGGTCTCTAGATGAGTACAAAGCCCGTATGTGTACCATCATAAGCTGTGGTCATGAGCGCGGCTGCCCATTCTGCGACTGCCGCAGGCTGCGTGGCAACACCGTCCAGCGTTTTCAAAGAATGCTTTTTGCCCTTCTTGACGAGTGCAGAGATTTGTACAGCTCCGTCTGAACCCTCTTCTACCCATAATATGTTCCTTACGGGTATTTCTAATACATCAGCACCTGTAACGGTTTTCCTCGTCAGTTCTACCATTTCAGGGGTGCCTGCTTCCTCCC
>Ga0307515_10014891_pt1 | contig 14377 bp, 10 predicted proteins | sample 17_EM_MG_FD_194513 | JGI IMG/M metagenome (GOLD analysis project Ga0307515, IMG submission 194513) | Populus trichocarpa ectomycorrhiza microbial communities from riparian zone in the Pacific Northwest, United States - 17_EM | ecosystem: Host-associated > Plants > Roots > Unclassified | place...
CGGGGACCTTGTCCTCGTTGTCCTTGAGGAACTTCTCCGTCTGGTAGACGAGCTGCTCGCCCTGGTTGCGGGACTCGGCGGCCTCGCGGCGACGGTGGTCCTCGTCCGCGTACTGCTCGGCCTCCTGGCGCATGCGGTCGACCTCGTCCTTCGGCAGCGAGGAGCCGCCGGTGACGGTCATCTTCTGCTCCTTGCCGGTGCCGAGGTCCTTGGCCGTGACATGCATGATGCCGTTGGCGTCGATGTCGAAGGAGACCTCGATCTGCGGGACACCACGCGGGGCCGGCGGCAGACCGGTCAGCTCGAACATCCCGAGCTTCTTGTTGTACGCCGCGATCTCGCGCTCGCCCTGGTAGACCTGGATCTGCACGGAGGGCTGGTTGTCCTCGGCCGTGGTGAAGATCTCGGACCGCTTGGTCGGGATCGTGGTGTTGCGCTCGATGAGCTTGGTCATGATCCCTCCCTTGGTCTCGATACCGAGGGACAGCGGGGTCACGTCGAGGAGCAGGACGTCCTTGACCTCACCCTTGAGGACACCGGCCTGGAGGGACGCGCCGATGGCGACGACCTCGTCCGGGTTGACGCCCTTGTTGGCGTCCTGGCCGGCGGTCAGCTCCTTGACGATCTCGGCGACGGCGGGCATCCGGGTGGAGCCACCGACGAGGACGACGTGGTCGATCTCGTTGATGGAGATGCCGGCGTCCTTGATGACGTTGTGGAACGGCGTCTTGCAGCGCTCCAGCAGGTCGGCCGTCAGCTGCTGGAACTGAGCCCGGGTGAGCTTCTCGTCCAGGTGCAGCGGGCCCTCGGCGGACGCCGTGATGTAGGGCAGGTTGATCGAGGTCTCGGTGGAGCTGGACAGCTCGATCTTGGCCTTCTCGGCAGCCTCACGCAGACGCTGCAGGGCCATCTTGTCCTTGCCCAGGTCCACGCCGTGGCCGGACGCGAACTGCTTCACCAGGTAGTCGACGACCCGCTGGTCCCAGTCGTCACCACCGAGGTGGTTGTCGCCGTTCGTGGCCTTCACCTCGACGACGCCGTCGCCGATCTCCAGGAGGGACACGTCGAAGGTGCCGCCACCGAGGTCGAAGACGAGGATCGTCTGGTCGTCCTTGTCGAGGCCGTACGCCAGCGCCGCGGCGGTCGGCTCGTTCACGATGCGCAGGACGTTCAGGCCCGCGATCTCGCCGGCCTCCTTCGTCGCCTGGCGCTCGGAGTCGTTGAAGTACGCCGGGACGGTGATGACCGCGTCGGCCACCTTCTCGCCCAGGTACGCCTCAGCGTCGCGCTTCAGCTTCTGCAGGATGAAGGCGCTCATCTGCTGCGGGTTGAAGCTCTTGCCGTCCAGCTCGATCTTCCAGTCCGTGCCCATGTGGCGCTTCACGGAACGGATGGTCCGGTCAACGTTCGTGACCGCCTGGCGCTTGGCCACCTCTCCGACGAGCACCTCGCCGTTCTTGGCGAAGGCGACGACGGACGGCGTGGTCCTGGCGCCCTCTGCGTTGGTGATGACGGTGGGCTCGCCGCCTTCAAGAACGCTGACGACGGAGTTAGTCGTGCCCAGGTCGATGCCGACCGCACGTGCCATGGTTGATTCCTCCAGCAATGACTTGAGTGGAACGGACTCAAGTGTGCACGACACTCACCGCTGGGTCAACAGAGCTGAGTCGACCAGGCTCAACTCTTATCCGTTCCTTACACGCAACTGCGCCCTGACCTGCGTTGATACAGGACGCCGCACCCCGTAGACGGTGACTTTAAGCAGTCCGAATACGACGACCAGGGCCCCGCCCGCGACCCACGCGACGCCGGATTCACTCGCCCACCCGTTGTGCACGAGCACCCCGACGAGCACCGAGGAGAACCCTCCGATCCCCACCAGCACCACCGCCCCCTGCGGAGTGAGCCCCAACTTCCGCAGCCGGTGGGCGAGATGGTCGGGCCCGCCCCGCAGCAACGCCCGCCCGGCGAGCCGTCGCGACAGCAACACCAGCACGGCATCCGCACTCGCGACCGCGGTGAGCGCGAACAACACCCCCGCACTGGACCCGAACCCGCGCCCGGCCTGCGTGATGACGGCGGCCGAGGCGAGCACGAACCCCGTGAACAGCGACCCGCACGCGCCGAGCGCGATCCGCGCGGGATGCCAGTTGTGCATCAGGAACCCGGTGAGCGCGGCGGCCAGCACACTGAGCAACACCGCGAGCCCGTCCATCACTTCCATCGCGGCACAGGCCCCGACCCCGAAGGCGGTGACCACCCCCAGGGTCCCGGCGAGCCCGTCGGCGTGATCGAGCCCCTTGAAGGCACCGGCGACGAACACGATCCAGGCCACCGCCAGCAGCCCCCCGGGCACCCCGATCTCGCCGTACGGCACGACACAGGCCGCCGCCACGGCCGTACCGAGAACAAGGAAGCGCGTCTTCAGCCGCCACACATCGGCGACGAGCCCGAGCGCGGCGACGGCGGACCCGGCGCCGAGCAACCCGCCGACCCCGTCGCCGAGCGGCGCGACCCCGGTCCAGTGACACGCCCAGGTCACCGACACGACGGCGAGCACGACAGCCAACCCCCCGAGCAGCGGTACCGGACGCGTCCGCCGTCTGCGGTCGACGATTCCCGCCCGCAGTGCGGGTACCCGGAGCAGTGCGGCGAGGACGGCGGCGAGGAGCAGGGCGGTCGTGGCGGCGAGAATCCCGTAGAGCACGGATCTAAATTAGACGCAAATGTACCAATTCAGTACGAATAACACGATCAGACCGTAACAAGCTTGGGAACGAGCCCGGAGCAGGCCTTTTTAGGCAACCCTCAGCGACACAGATCACCGCACGGCTGGCTACAGTGCGACGCAGGATAGGGGTAGTCTCGGTCGAACCGATTAAGTTACCGCTTAGTAATGTGCTGAGCGGTGATGCCATGACCCCTCGCAGGCCCGAGGAGCCCTGAAATGCAACTCGCCGCGATCATCGTGTCGCTGGTACTGATCGTGGTCGGTGTGGCGCTGTTCGCCCGCGCCGTCCTGCAGATCTACACCTTCATGCGACTCGGCCAGAACGTGCCAGCGGGCACCCGCACCGACGAGCCCGTGCAGCGCACCGTCACCGTGGCCAAGGAGTTCCTCGGCCACACCCGGATGAACCGCTGGGGTGTCGTCGGCGTCGCGCACTGGTTCGTGGCGGTGGGCTTCTTCTCACTGCTGCTGACGATCGTCAACGCCATCGGCCAGCTCTTCCAGGCCGACTGGCTGCTGCCGGTCATCGGTGAGTGGCCGCCGTACAACGTCTTCGTCGAGTTCATCGGCACGATGACGGTCATCGGCATCCTCGTGCTGATCGCGATCCGCCAGCTGAACAAGCCGAACAAGCCGGGCCGCAAGTCCCGCTTCGCCGGCTCGAACTTCGGCCAGGCGTACTTCGTCGAGGCCGTCATCCTCATCGTCGGCGTCTGCATCTTCATGCTGCACGCGCTGGAAGGCGCCCAGCACCACGTCGACGCGTACGAGGCCTCGTTCTTCATCTCGTACCCCGTGGTGTCGGCGCTGGAGCACCTGGACGTCTCCACGCTCCAGAACCTCACGTACCTCTTCGCCGGGGTGAAGATCGCGACCTCCTTCATCTGGATGATCACGGTCGCCCTGAAGACGGACATGGGCGTCGCCTGGCACCGCTTCCTGGCCTTCCCGAACATCTGGTTCAAGCGGAACGCGACGGGTGAGACCTCGCTCGGCGCCCTGCTCCCGATGACGTCCGGCGGCAAGCCGATCGACTTCACCGACCCGGGCGACGACGACGTGTTCGGCGTATCGCAGGTCGAGCAGTTCTCCTGGAAGGGCCTGCTGGACTTCTCCACGTGCACCGAGTGCGGCCGCTGCCAGTCGCAGTGCCCCGCCTGGAACACGGGCAAGCCGCTCTCCCCCAAGCTCCTGATCATGTCCCTCCGCGACCACGCGCACGCCAAGGCCCCGTACCTGCTGGCGGGCGGCGGCAAGTCGATGGAGGGCGAGGAGAAGGCGACGGAGGAGCAGCTGAAGGACGTCCCCGCGGCGGCTCTCGCGGAGGCGGAACGCCCGCTGATCGGCACCTTCGAGGAGAACGGCGTCATCGACCCGGACGTCCTGTGGTCCTGCACCACCTGCGGCGCCTGCGTCGAGCAGTGCCCGGTGGACATCGAGCACGTCGACCACATCGTCGACATGCGCCGCTACCAGGTGATGATCGAGAGCGCGTTCCCGTCCGAGGCCGGGACGATGCTCAAGAACCTGGAGAAGAAGGGCAACCCCTGGGGCCTGGCGAAGAAGCAGCGCCTGGAGTGGCTCAAGGAGGTCGAGTTCGAGGTCCCGGTCGTCGGCCAGGACATCGAGGACCTCACCGAGGTCGAGTACCTGTACTGGGTCGGCTGCGCAGGCGCCCTGGAGGACCGCGCCAAGAAGACCACGAAGGCCTTCGCGGAACTCCTCCACATCGCGGGCGTCAAGTTCGCGATCATGGGCGGCGACGAGAAGTGCACGGGCGACTCGGCGCGGCGGCTCGGCAACGAGCCCCTGTTCCAGGAGCTCGGCATGGAGAACGTCATGGCCCTGAACATGGCGTTCGGCGAGGAACTGGACGACGACGGCAAGGTCGTGGCGGAGTCCGCGAAGCCGAAGTCGGCGAAGAAGATCGTCGCAACGTGCCCGCACTGCCTGAACACCATCGGCAACGAGTACCCGCAGCTCGGCGGCGACTACGAGGTCATCCACCACACCCAGCTGCTCCAACACCTCGTGGACGAGGGCAAGTTGGTCCCGGTGACCCCGGTCGAGGGCATCATCACCTACCACGACCCCTGCTACCTGGGCCGCCACAACAAGATCTACACGCCCCCGCGCGAGATCATCGCCAGCGTCCCGGGCCTGCGCAACGAGGAGATGCACCGCCACAAGGAACGCGGCTTCTGCTGCGGCGCCGGCGGTGCGCGGATGTGGATGGAAGAGCGCATCGGCAAGCGCATCAACAACGAGCGCGTCGACGAGGCCCTCTCCCTGAACCCGGACATCGTGTCCACGGCCTGCCCCTTCTGCCTCGTCATGCTCACCGACTCGGTCAACGGCAAGAAGAACGACGGCAAGGCGAAGGAATCGATCCAGGTGGTCGACGTGGCCCAGCTCCTCCTCGACTCGGTCAGGAAGCCCTCCGAGGACGAGCCCCCGGCGGGCGAGTCGGAGTCGGAGAACGCCCCGGAGCCGGAGCCGGTCAAGTAACAACCGGCCAGTCCGCTACGACGTTGCCCCGCGCCCTTGCTGAAAGGGCGCGGGGCAACGTCGTATCCGCACCGGATTCGAGGCCGGGGGTGTAGCGGGCTACACCCCCGATCCGGGAGAACGGTCCCTCGTGACGGCGAGCGCGCGACGGGATCGTAGAGGACAGAGATCACGCCCCCTCTTCCCCCTCCTTCTCCCCCTGAGGAAATCCCGTGAAGTCGCTGCTCACCACCGTGAAGTCATACGTCGCCAACCTGCTGCTGTGGTCGTTCTTCGCCGCCGGCCTCGCCGCGAGCACGGCCTCCGGGGCGGTGCTGGACGGTACGGCGAAGACCGCGGCCACCTACACCGGTATCGCCGTCTCGCTGCTGGCCGGTTCACGCATCGCGAAGAAGCCGAAGATCAAGGCGTTCCTGTCGAAGCCGTCGACCCTGTGGTTCCTGTTCCTCTTCAACGGCGGTGTGGCCGCGCTGTGTTACTTCTCGATGGACGGCATCAAGGGCATCGCGACGGCTGCCGGCATGGGCCTGGTCTCCCTGGGCGCGGCGGGGGGCCTGCTCGCGAGCCGCCGTGGGGAAGCGAACGCAGCCTGATACGTGGACGTTGGGCCACTCCCCAACGTACGCAAGTGACAGCTCGGGGCGGCGAGTCAAGGCAGCGGCGGTTGTCAGCGCCGCACCCGACCCGACAACCCCGCCCGCCTCCGAAGTCACGTACAACCATTGCGCACCATCACAGGTCTCCTGATCGCCAACCACCCGTGAAGCCAGGGACAACTCCCGGCGAACACGGACGGTCCGCACCCCATCGACGCGGATGCCAGCCACGCATCCCCCGCATGCCGCAGGAGAACCCCGCATGCACCAGAAGCACCACCCGCACCTGCGCCTCGCCCTCGCGACGGCCGCCGCTGCCGCGCTGACGGGCGGTCTGCTCACGCTCTCGGCGACGACGGCCACCGCCGCCGACTCGTTCAAGGTCGCCAAGGCCGACTTCAACGGCGACGGAATCGGCGACGTCGTGGCCTCGGCCCCCGGCGCCTCCGTCAACGGCCACGCGAACGCCGGCCAGATCGTCGCGCTGTACGGCAGCGCCTCCGGCGTGACCTCGGCCAAGCGCTCGGTCATCAGCCAGAACTCCGGCACCGTGCCCGGCACGGCCGAGGCCGGCGACTACTTCGGCCTCGCGACGGCGTACGCCGACTTCAACGGCGACGGTTACGACGACCTCGCCGTGGGCTCGCCGTACGAGAAGGTCGGCACCGACACCGACGGCGGCGCCCTCGCGATCCTGTGGGGCTCCAAGAGCGGCCTCACCGGCAAGAGCAGCGACGTACCGGACCCGGCCGTGTCCGGGCACGACAACTGGGGCCAGACCCTGGCCGCCGGCGACTTCGACGGCGACGGCAAGGCCGACCTGGCGGTGGGCAGTTCGGCCGCCACCCTCTACGTCTACAAGGGCGGCTTCAGCAGCTCCACCGGCAAGCCCGGCGGCCGTTACACGATCAAGCCCCCGATCCAGGCCGGCTCGACCGGCTTCCCGTACGGCCCGCGGCACCTCACGGCCGGTGACGTCAACGGCGACGGCCGTACCGACCTCGTGGTCGACGGCTACGAGACGCAGACGTCCAGCGGCTGGAACACCAACTACTACGTGCCCGGCGCCGCGAGCGGTCTGAGCATCGCGGGCGTGCAGACCCTCAAGCCCGGCATCGTCACCGGCATCGGCGACATCAATGGCGACGGTTACGGCGACATCGTCAGCGGCGCGGGCTGGGACGCCACGACGAGCGACGGTACGACCGTCCCGGACTCGGCGAACGGGGGCAAGGTGAACATCACCTACGGCTCCGCGTCCGGCCCCGCCTCGACCACCGGCATCACCCAGAACTCCGGGAACATACCCGGCAGTTCGGAGAAGGGCGACGCCTTCGGCTGGGACCTGGACCTGGGCGACGTCAACGGCGACGGCTACCAGGACGTCGTCGCCTCCGCCCCGAACGAGGACCTCGGCGCCAACACCAACGCCGGCATGGTCACGGTCGTCTACGGCTCGGCGAGCGGCGTGAACACCACGACCGGCGTCCAGTCCTTCGCCCAGAGCACGGCCGGCGTCCCCGGCGACGACGAGAAGAGCGACCTGTTCGGCGCCGACGTCAAGCTCGACGACGTCAACGGCGACGGCAAGGCGGACCTGCTCGTCGGCTCGTACGAGAACGGCGGCGACGGCGCGGTGACCTACCTCCCGTCCAACGGCACGAAGATCACCACCACCGGCTCCCGCTGGATCTCCGCGAGCGCCGCGGGCGTATCGACGTCCGGCACCCCGCAGTTCGGCTGCTTGTTCGCCGACTAGTCCCCAACTCTCCTTCAGCGCCGGGTCCGTGACATTCCGTCAGGGGCCCGGCGCTCTCCCGTCCCCTCCCTTCCCCCTCCCCTCCTGGAGCCAACTCCCTTGCGCAGCCGCCCCACTTCCACTGCCCTGGCCTCCACGCTCCTCCTCGCGGGCCTCACCCCGCTCGTCCTGACCGCCCCCGCGTCCGCGGCCACCGCCAAGTACTCCGACGACTTCAACGGCGACGGCTACCGCGACCTGGTGACCGCGGCGCCCACGGCGACCGTGGGCGGCAAGACGTCCGCCGGTGCCGTGGTCGTCAACTACGGCTCGAAGTCCGGCATCAGCGCCTCCCGCCGTACGGTCCTCACCCAGAACAGCAGCGGCATCCCCGGCTCCGCCGAACGCGGCGACAGCTTCGGCTCGGCCCTCGCCTCCGGGGACCTCAACAACGACGGATACGCCGACCTCGTGATCGGCGCCCCCGGCGAGGACCTCGGCACCGACACCGACGGCGGCACCGCGATCGTCGTCTGGGGCGGCGCCTCCGGCCTGTCCGGCGGCCGTACGGCGGCCGACCCCGCCCCTACGGCCCACGACTCCTTCGGCCAGTCCCTCGCCGTCGGCGACTTCAACGGCGACCACAAGGCGGACCTCGCGGTCGGCAGCACGGGTACGGACGTCTGGGTCAGCAGGGGCGGCTTCACGAAGACGTCGGGCGCCGCGTCGAAGTACAAGGTCACCGCCCCGATCCGGACCGGCTCCGGCGGCGTCGTCTCCTTCGCCTCCGGCGACCTGAACGGCGACGGCACCGACGATCTCGTCGCCACCGTCGCCTACCTCGACGGCGCGAGGGTGTTCCGGGGCGCCTCCTCGGGTCTCGCCTACGAGTCCGTACTGGACGAGGTCAGCGAGGTCGCGGCCGTCGGCGACATCAACGGCGACGGCTACGACGACGTGGTCACCGGCGAGTACGGGGGCGCCGTCGAGGGCAACCTCGGCGGTTCCATCGGCATCCACCTCGGCCGCGCCTCGGGCGTCGACCCCGAGCCGGCCCGGACGATCGACCAGGACACGGCGGGCGTCCCGGGCGCCGACGAGACGAACGACGGCTTCGGCTGGTCGGTCTCCCTCGGCGACGTGAACGGCGACGGATACGCCGACGCCGCCGTCTCCGCGTTCTACGAGAAGATCGGCTCGGCCGACCTGACCGGCAACGTCACGCTCCTGCGCGGCTCGTCCACCGGCCTGACCGCGTCCGGCGCCCAGTCCTTCAGCCAGAACACGGCGGGCGTCCCGGGCGCGAACGAATACAACGACCACTTCGGTTCGGCGGTCCACCTCGCCGACCTCACCGGCGACGGCCACGCGGACCTGTCGGTGGGCGCCGCAGCGGAGAACAACGGGGACGGCGCCCTATGGACCCTGCGCGGCGCCACCACCGGCCTGACCACGAAGAACGCGGTCGCCTACGGCCCGTCGTCGCTGGGCGTCTCGACGTCGGGCGCTCCGCGGCTCGGCGCCGGAATGCTCCCGTAGCACTCCCTTAAGGCCCCTCCCGCCGTCCCCTTAGGGGATGTCACAGCTCAGCAGCAAAGCCCCGCCCGAAAGCCCCGGCCCGGCACGTGTCCGCGCGGAACCAGGTACGTTCGATGACGTGGCTGGATTCAGGATCGGACGCGGCGGCCGGGACGGCAGGGCCCCGCAAGCGCGCCCTCAACAACCTCCGTACGGGCAGCAGGCACCCCCGGTGCCGCAGGGACAGCCGTCGTACGGCTACCCCGCGGCCCCGCAGCCGTACCCGCAGCAGCAACCGCAGTACGGCAGCCCCGCGAACGGCGGCGGCCGGCAGTGGTCCCAGGGGAACGCCGGAAACGGCGGCAACGGTGCCTACGGAGACGAGCCGGAGTACTTCGGCGACGGCGGCGGGTACGGCCAGGGCGCCCACCCGGGCACCCCGGACCCGTATGCGGCGAACAACCCGGGCAGCACCCAGGCCTTCGCCGTAGGGGAGGACCCGTACACCCAGGGCGGTACGTACCGCGCGGGCTCGGCCCAGGCCCCCACCGGCCCCGTCGGCCCCCGCCTGCACTGGAAGGACCTGCTCAGAGGCATCGTCCTCTCCCCCCAGCAGACCTTCCTCCAGATGCGGGACTACACGATGTGGGGCCCCGCCCTGATCGTGACGTTCCTCTACGGCCTGCTCGCGGTCTTCGGCTTCGACGGCGCCCGCGCGGACGCCATAAACGCCACCCTGGCGAACGCGGTGCCGATCGTCCTGATCACGGCCGTGGCCATGGTGCTGTCGTCCTTCGTCCTCGGCGTGGTCACCCACACCCTGGCCCGCCAGTTGGGCGGCGACGGAGCCTGGCAGCCCACAGTAGGCCTGTCGATGCTGATCATGTCCCTCACGGACGCCCCCCGCCTGATCTTCGCCATGTTCTTCGGCGGCGACGCGACCTTCGTCCAGGCCCTCGGCTGGGCCACCTGGGTAGCGGCGGGCGCCCTCCTCACGATGATGGTCGCCCGCTCCCACGACCTCCCCTGGCCGAAGGCCCTGGGCGCCTCGGCGATCCAACTGATCGCCCTGCTGTCGATCGTGAAACTGGGCACGTTCTAGAGGCTTCTCCGCTACGACGAGGACGGGCTCCCCATGTGACATGGGGAGCCCGTCCTCGTCGTAGGACGGTCGTAGGACGTGGGACCACAAGCCGTGGATAGCGGATAGCGGATAGCGGATACGGGAAATCGATTGTTCCTGTGACATGTCCATGCGACAGGGTGTGGGCATGATGCGACCCGCGCGTGCGCTGCTCCCCCTTCTCCTGCTGCCGGTTCTCCTCACGGGATGCGACGCAGACGGCGGGACGGTCGCCGACAGCGCCGACCTCGACGCCGCCGCGCGCACCTGGGGCGTGGACCCGGAACTCGTCTACGTCACCGAGGTCTCCGGCTACACCGTGTTCCAGGCGTCGGTCGGCGAGTACGAGGACGAGTTCGTCACCGCGTACCTGGCCGAGGAGCGTTCCACCAAGTTCGGCCTCTTCGCGGGTCACGACAGTCTGACAGCGGAGAACTGCACCAAGCAGCCACTGGGCGAGGTGACGGACAAGCCGGTCACCTGTGAGCACGACGGCGACGCCTGGTACCGCACAGCAGGTGAAAGCCACGAGTACGCGGTGCCCTTCGACGCCGTGGTGGTTCATCTGATCGCGGACGCGGACAAGGTCGACCGCGCCGTTCTGCGCAAGGCGGCGGAGGCGGTCCACCGCCCGGACGACGCCGAGTTGGCGGCGCTCCTGCCGGCCCCCGACGGCGCGGACACCTGAGCGAAGGGGCCGGGGTTCCGCGGGATGCCGTTCCATGAGCGCCCACGTATCGGGACAGCAAGAGAGTCCCTCGCCGATCCGGCGAGGGACTCTCTCAGGGACCTGAGGAAGGTACAGGTCAGAGCGCTTCTTTTGACGGAGTGATCGGCTCCCCCGGCTTACGTACTACGGGCAGGACACTCCACGGGAAGTTGATCCAGTCGTCGGTGCGCTTCCACACGTACTCGCACTTCACCAGTGACTGCGACTTCTCGTACACGACCGCGCTGCGGACCTCGGCGACGGTGTCGAGGCAGAAGTCGCGGACCAGTTTGAGGGTCTTGCCGGTGTCGGCGACGTCGTCGGTGATCAGGACCTTCTTGGAGGAGAAGTCGATCGCGTTGGGGATGGGGGCGAGCATGACCGGCATGTCGAGGGTGGTGCCGACGCCCGTGTAGAACTCGACGTTCACCAGACTGATGTTCTTGCAGTCGAGGGCGTAGGCGAGGCCACCGGCGACGAAGACTCCGCCGCGGGCGATGCTGAGGATGACGTCGGGCTCGTAGCCGTCGTCGGCGATGGTCTGCGCGAGCTCGCGCACGGCGACGCCGAACGCCTCGTAGGTCAGGTTCTCCCGCACATCGGCCACGGTCATCACACCTGCGTCCGGTGGAAGTTGAGGAAGGAACGGGAGGCGGTCGGTCCGCGCTGGCCCTGGTAGCGGGAGCCGTAGCGCTCGCTGCCGTAGGGGAACTCGGCCGGCGAGGTGAGCCGGAACAGGCAGAGCTGGCCGATCTTCATGCCGGGCCAGAGCTTGATGGGGAGCGTGGCGAGGTTGGAGAGCTCCAGGGTCACGTGTCCGGAGAAGCCGGGGTCGATGAAGCCGGCGGTGGAGTGCGTGACGAGCCCGAGGCGGCCGAGGGAGGACTTCCCTTCGAGGCGCGAGGCGAGGTCGTCGGGGAGCGATACGACCTCGTAGGTCGAGGCGAGCACGAACTCGCCGGGGTGGAGGATGAACGGCTCGTCGCCCTCCGGCTCCACCAGCCGGGTCAGGTCCGCCTGTTCGATCGACGGGTCGATGTGGGGGTAGCGGTGGTTCTCGAACACCCGGAAGTAGCGGTCGAGGCGCACGTCGACACTCGACGGCTGCACCATGGATTCGTCGTAGGGATCGATCCGGACCCGCCCGGCGTCGATCTCGGCCCGGATGTCCTTGTCTGAGAGAAGCACGCCCCGAGGATACGCAAGACGCGCGGACCGACCACAATCGGACGGACCCGCGCGCCAGCGACGACTACTGCGATACCGCTATACCGCTGCTTCTCCTGCCAGTTCCACGGCTACTTCTACTGCTTCTCCAAGGTCACCAGCACCACACTGCGGAGCCGGGCACACCGAGGACACCGCACGAGCCGACCGGGGCCGAGTCGCTCGGCCTGCTGCATCGGGAACGAAGCGGTACTGAACACGTGCCCATCGGCACATCGGACGACGGCGCGCTCCATCAAGTCCATGAGTCCCTTCCCCAAGAGCCGCGCCCGACTGCTGCTCGCCGGACGCCAAATGCCACATTACGGGATGAAAGGAGCGACTCTCCAGGCGGCACTCCGGCCCCACCCAGACCCTCTTCCACCCCTCCACCGTACGCCCCAACTCCGGCCCACCGCAGCCGCGTCCGCCCTACGAAACACAGCCGGGCCCCCATGGCCTCAGCGCCGGGGACCTGACATGCGGTACAGTGACGGAGCGTTCCGACACCGGTTCAACCGGCGTTTTTCGCGGGTGTAGTTTAGTGGTAGAACATCAGCTTCCCAAGCTGAGAGTGCGAGTTCGATTCTCGTCACCCGCTCCAGAATTTGCCCCCAGGTCAGCGGCCTGGGGGTTACTTGTTGTCTAGACCAATTCGGGGGCGGCGTGCCCTCCGCGTGCCCTAAGTCGAGGCCAGAGGACCCCCAGAGCGCCTTTTCGCTGCAAGATCGAGCACCGCAAAGCAGAGTCGTCTCAAATCCCGAGATGCACTTCAAGTGACCTGCGTCATGATCGAAGCAAAGTCAGGCAAGTCGCTCACGCAAATGTCGAGTTCGCAACCGAACCCGGAGGCGCGCACCACGACGAGCAACCGACGCCTCGCCTTGACATTCACGCCAGCCAGGCCGCGGCATCCTCACCCCCCACACCGTGCGCCGCCCCCAAATGGCCACCCCACCGCCCACGCCGCCGACAACGGCCCCGCAGGGCAATTATCGTCAATCTGACGACATTCGAGTATGGTGCTGCACGGGCGACGACATCATCTGCCCAGGAGTCGCTTGCTCAGCAACGAGGAGCACATGATCATGGCATCTGATACGGCATCACCAGACGGCGCAACCGTCGCCCCGCTTCCACTGCCCGCTGGAACAGTTATGGATCCGGCAGTGGCTCTGTCACTCAATGTCCATGCCAGTCCAGGCGTATACGCACTCCTGCTGGGCTCCGGCGTCTCCCTTGCCTCAGGAGTGAAGACGGGCTGGGGCATCGTCCAAGACCTCGTCGGCAAAGTCGCTGCGGCACATGACCCTCACGACCCGGACGTAGCCCAGTCTGCTGCTGAGGATCCAGAGGGCTGGTGGCGGGAGAAGTTCGGAGAGACACTGAGCTATTCCGGGCTTCTGGCCGCTGTCGCCCCAACTTCCGCCGCACGGCAGGCGCAGCTCGCTGGGTACTTCGATCCTGACAAGGACGACGAAGAAGGCAACGGCAAACTGCCTACTGCTGCACACCGCGCCATCGCACAGCTCGTCAAACGCGGCAGTATTCGGGTCATCCTGACCACGAACTTTGACCGGCTCATGGAACATGCGCTGCAAGAGGTAGGAATCTCACCGCAAGTCGTCCACAGGCCAGACCAGGCAACGGCCATGAAGCCGTTGGCACACAGCACTGTCACGATCATCAAACTGCACGGCGACTACGCAGACCTCGACCAGCGCAACACCGTGGACGAGCTCGGTACCTATCCGGAAGCACAGCAGCGGCTACTAGATCGGATCCTGGATGAGTACGGACTGATCGTGTGCGGTTGGTCGGCCGACTGGGACAAGGCGCTCGTGCATGCCGTGGAAGGAACGCGCTCGCGCCGGTACCCGATGTTCTGGTCCCAGTACGGGGCTTTGGGCAGCGCAGCCCAAGGGCTGACCGCGCAGCACTCAGCCGCGATCGTCTAGGTTCTGTCCGGCGGATCATGTGACTGTCGGGTTGCCGGCTCGTTGGTCTCGGCATGGGGCGGGGTGATCTGACGAGCGCGGAGTGGGTGCGGCTGGAGCCGCATCTGCCTTCTTCAGGGCAGCGCGGTGGCCGGTGGAACGACCACCGCACGGTGATCAACGGGATCCTGTTCCGGGTCCGCACCGGCATACCGTGGCGTGACCTGCCCGAGCGTTTCGGCAGTTGGAAGACCGTCTATGAACGCCACCGCCGGTGGTCGGCGGACGGCACGTGGGACCGGATCCTCACG
>Ga0307515_10014892_pt1 | contig 14374 bp, 13 predicted proteins | sample 17_EM_MG_FD_194513 | JGI IMG/M metagenome (GOLD analysis project Ga0307515, IMG submission 194513) | Populus trichocarpa ectomycorrhiza microbial communities from riparian zone in the Pacific Northwest, United States - 17_EM | ecosystem: Host-associated > Plants > Roots > Unclassified | place...
GTCGGCCCTCCTCCGCTGCTCGTCCCCAAAAATGTGACGGCGATATCTTGGGCCATCCAGAGGCCCTCCCACCGGTTAGTGAAACCGTGCTCGTAGTCAAAGCCGCCTTCAGTCACTTCGCGAAGCGCACTATCTACGCTGTCGGTGTCGCTACGGTGTGGTGTGGTGGCGGTGGAAGCGCTGGAGGAGAAAGCTGTGACCCTCTCACCCAATCTCCCATCCCCCGACGCTTCGCCGTTCCTGGAAACTAAGCCGGCGGGCGATCGAAGCGAGAGTTTTTTGCCTCCACTCGAGAAGGTCCTGCCCGCGATTACGCTGGTGGGACGCGAACCTCGAAAGAGAGGAAGGAGATAAGGACGGGTGTTTCTGAGGAGCAGAGCCACGACTACAGAATGGGAGACCTCGTTGGTCGGTCGAGTGCGCTCAGCGGAGACGGGATCTGGGATTTGGGCGGAGAGAGAGCGAGACGAGGGAGTTGGTGAGGGGGGGGCGCGGTTGGAGGTCAGGCGGCTTGATCACCTGGGGTAGAGAGGACTTAGACGTACGAGAATCGCCATTGGGTACAACTCATGACAACATGATCGACCTCACTCTCCGAAGTGAAACGAGACAGATATAGAGAGCGAAGCATTTCAGATAGATAAACTCGTAGGGATACAGTAGGGATGGACAACAAGAAACCCGTAAACGTTCAGAAATGGAGAGTCCGCTAAAGATACAACGGTGGGGTATTAATCGTGACTGTATTCGTATGTTCCGAAGGAAGGGGAGGGGGGAAGGAAGGGAAAAGCGGCCAACGTAAGATGGTATATCGATAACAGGGAGGAAAACAAGGTGGAAGAGAGAAACGTAAACGACAGGACCATTCTACGGTGAAGTGATATTTGGCTGTGGCGCGTGCTGGTGATACATGGGCATGTTACGGTGGTCAAACTCCGGGGTACTAGTTCCTTCCCTGGATATATCGTGGGGTCCAACGGATCCTTGTTCGTAGTATGGGGTTGAAGCAGCGTCGTACTCGGTATACCGGTAGTCACCCGCGGATCCGGACAGAGAGTAATTGTTGAACTGAATCGCCTCGTGCTCCCGAAGTTCCAGTTCCGTTCCTGGAGAACTAAGATCGAGGACGGGCGGTGGAACATTGGTATTGTCGAGCTGGAGCGGCATGATCCCCGAAGCGACAGATGATACCGTGTACGGGTTGAGAGGGGAGAAAGCGCTGGAGATGTCACCCATGTCCGGAGATGCGGCAGTGGGCTCGCAGGGTGACAGAGCTGACATCGGATCTTGATGAGAGTACTCGGGCGAAATGGCCATCCTCAACGGACTTGGATTGAAGGCCGGGTTAAGGATCTGGGATGAAACGTAAACAGGTGAGACCAGGAAAAACAATATGGAAAGAGATACACGTACATCATTCCAATGTGTCCTTGCGGGCGCGTACCCATAGTTGATTCCGATATCATCTCGGCTCACCCTCCTCGCCGCAGAGACAGCTGAATGACCATAGTTGACCGCAGAATCATCCCGACTGGCCCTTCGCCCACCGTGTTCGCGGGCGATTCGGGTTACTTGAGGGAATGTGTTCATCAAATGCATATCAAGATCATCCATCGATCTCTTCCTTTCCCAACGTGTGTCCTGGGGGACATTGAGCGACCACTGATCTTCGACCGATGTGGAGGGTAACGGAGGCAGTGTGGGCTGGTGGTGGAAGGAGGTCGGTTCGTACGATTGATAATTGATGTAGGAGTCGTCCTTGCTGACTCGGCGTGAAAACGAAGACACCATGTTATACGCGTTTTGCGAGTATCCCCCTTGTTGGCCATAATGGACTCGGAAATCGTCTTTGCTGCCCCGGCGCCAGTAGAGGGGATCCAGCCCTCTCTGCTGAGTGTTTTCTTGTGGAACAACGAGCCCGGTCGACCAAGGATCTGTGAAAACGGGCGCCGGGGTGTGCTCACCGTATTGTTGCTGCGGAAGCGAAAACGGTGGTGGCATGAGGATGTTTGATGTGGACCATCCGTTATGGATCGTCGCGGTCGGAGGTGGGCACGAGGATGAGCGGCGAGGAGGGGCTTGGAGGGTGACAATCTCATCGACGATGTTATCCTGCGAATCAGATGCGGTGCTTGATGGAGGTGACTCGCTCCGTTGGGCGGCTGTCTTGGGTTTGGGGCCCCTCCTGTACGGGGGAGCGCGCTCTCCAGGAGAATACTTGTAATCGGGATAGTTGAGTTTGTGCTGGGCCTTATCGGCGTCAGCGAGCTCCTTGTAGGGTGCCTTTTCCTCCTCGGTCATGCGCCGCCAGGCATCGCCTGCGGCCTTGCTGAGCGTCCTATGGTCGGTGATAGCGAGCTGTATGTGAGGATTGCCGGGGTCTTGAGCCCTGGGGAGCATCGAGTTCCACTTGGAATACATGGTGCGGAAGATAATGAAGGCGTTTTTTGGACGAGGGATGTATGAGGCCGGCTTCTTTTTTGCGTGCGATCGTGTACCCGGGGGAGGAACGAGATCCTCTTCCCTGAACATGAGATAGAGGGCAGGAACTGGAGTCTTGCCATCGATGGCAGACTCTAGAGCGAAGGACATGGTCGTAAGAGCGGGACAAGCGAGAGAGCGGCGGGATGAGATGGAGAGGGAGCACACAAGGTTCGGGGTTCGATCACGGGACGTCCGCTACTTAACGGACTGTCGGGCACCTTCCTTATTGGGACGATCGTTTGTCCGGCCAAGATCGGCTTTGTGCCTTTCATCTTCCTCCGGGACGAAAAAACAAAGGCAAAGCGGGTGACTGCATTTTATTTTGCGTCCTCACGTTCGTGGATCAGAAGGTATTTCACTGAACTGCATCACCCTCGCACGCCCAAACTTCTCTCTCTCAAAAATAAAGGCGATCGTCGTCCATGTGCGGGCCACGAAGGGGAAGGGGGACTAAGATCGGCTTCATAATTTTAAGTTGACTGTGGACGGCGGAGGTTACCACTGACGCCGCCTTGACAACGACCTTTCCCTTCCTCGAATAGCCTCGCAATGTCCTACGCTGAGACTTGCTTCCAAAGTGGCGTACCACGCGCACGTCCCAGCCTGTGCCGGCGGTCCCCTTCCCTCGTGTTGATAAGCTGGGATGACAGGACCGTCCGGGGTTCCCGAGCTGTTCACTGGTCAGTTGTCTGGTGGATTATTCAATGTTCCAGTGTTGTATTGACCCCAGTCTCCAGGCTCCTCCTCGAAACCAGCGTTTGGTTCGTCCGGTCGGCCAAGACTTTTCCATTTTTCTATTTCGCCCTCTTTCGGGCCTCTCGTCCGAACAAAAGGTCGCCTCCGACGAGACCGGGTCGTTCTCCATTCCCCGGGTGAAACCAGCGCGCACAAACACGTGGTTAGTTGGGAGACCCGAATGACTCTCTGAAACTCGAACGCTGGATCCACGACGACATCCGTGACAAGCTTGGTGGGTCATTGCAACGTATGACAATCAAGGACCCACAGCGCGTCGCATGGCAACCCATCCAGGGACTTAACTTCTTCTGAAGTTTCCACGTTTCCAGGCGCCTGTCTTACGGAGGTCCCAAAGCAAGGCGGTCGTGTACTACCTCTTGGCGCCCTGCGCTTCTGCGGGGAAAGCCCACTTTGGTCCTTCATACTTGACATAGAGGGGCGACATTGCCTACGCAACCGCTCTGACCCTGACCAACCCGTGCACGGTGCCAATCCAAGTGCGAGATATTCCGAACTGTCCGAACCGGCAGTCCCGAGCGAGACGGACACCAATCACAAGACATATATTATGCAAAACAAGGAAAGTGGTAAGGAGCGTGGTAATATATATCAAGAAGGCCGAGGGAAATAAAAACATAGAACTGGAATGGCGAACGCGGATACAGATATCTACGAAAAAAAAACGGGAGGGAGGCAAGTTCAAATCCTGACCTTGTGGTCGGAGCTGGCCGACGAACGTTGTTCGTCTCCTGCACCTCCCAAGGCCTCTTGGTGCCTCTCGATACCCTGCCGACGACTCTCAGCACTCACGGCACCGAATATAATGTCCATCTCCTCCAAACTGCGCCCCTTGGTCTCTGGAATGATCAAGGAGAAGGTAGCCATCGCACCAATATTAATGGCGGCATACATGATGAAAATCTTCCATCCGAGGTGGGTGATCCACGTAGGAGTGTTGTAGGAGATGACGAAATCTATAAAGTCCACGTTAGGATTACGACCCTTGGCAGAGGGAGGATAAATTCAACGTACTCCACAACCACTGGGAGGCAGACGCGATGGCAAGGCCGTAATGTCTTGTCTTAGTGGGGAAGATATCGGAACTGTACACCCACGGTAATGGCCCCCATCCCAAAGAGTAGAAACAGACGTAGATGTACAACATCGCGGCCATCGCCCTGCTGGCCGGGGAAGGGTCTGAGGCCTTGGGGTCGGGAGGGAATGACTTGAGTAGAGCACCGACGATGAAGAACAGGATTCCCATTCCCATCGCCGAAATAAATAACGAGAGCTTACGGCCCAAAGTCTCGACAGCGAAGAAGACGAAGAAGGCGGTAGCGATGACCTTCATAACGCCATAGATACCAGAGGCAAGGAGGGAAACCGAGGTGCCAGTGTAACCAATCGACTGGAAGATGGTCGGTGCATAATAACCAACCGAGTTCTGACCACAGAACTGCTGGAGGAAGAAGATAATGAACGCAATGAAGAATCGAATGAGATTTCCTTTGCCCAGGAAAGCTTCCTTGACGCCGAAGTTCTTGCGGGATACACGTTCTTCTTCAATCGCAGTCTCGATCTCAGCCATCTCAAGACGGACTGCTGGGGAGTGGGTGGGTTCCCTGCGGATGAATGCGAGGTTGTTGAGCGCCTCTTCATTGCGTCCAACAGAGGCAAGCCACCGCGGGGATTCCTAAAATTGGGAGCCAGAGGTTGGTGACGATGAAGAGGATACAAAAGATGCCGAAAATAACCTTTACGGTGAGCAGGCCGAGGAACATAAGGCCTGCCGGAACAAATTGGAAGCCCAATGGAACCCGCCACACCTTCTCCGAGTGACTGAGATGCAAAGACGCTCCCACTGAACCATCACGGGGCCAATTTCAGCCTCAGAAAGGATGTCACAAAATTAACGGCTCACGGTTAATCCAGTAGGAAAGCATGACGCCAATAGCAACCATGATTTGAAAAAGACCGGTGATCCTCCCCCTGACCTCTTTTGGTGCACATTCTGAGGCGAAAGTTGGAGCGACGGCCGAGATTCCACCGATACCGATACCGGCAATGACGCGGCCGGAATAGATATAACCCAGTCCTCTGTTTCCACCTAGAGCGGTTTGTAGGGCCTAAAGAAACGAGGGGCTCATACGTTCACATCCGCCTCGAAACGAATAGAATGGCCGCAGGATCACTCACGGCACCGACCGAGAAGATAGTGCAGAATGCGATTAAGGTCTTCTTTCTTCCAAGACGAGCTGTTTGCGTGCAAGAAGTGAATTGAAAGCCCGCACGACGGATCCGTTGATCCAAACATGCTTACCTGAGATGGGGGCGCTTGAGAGTGCGCCGAAGAAGGCTCCGGCCTGAAGCACTGAGACAACCACGGAAGAAATGTGGTCTTTCCTTGCCGTGTTTGTGGTACCGTCGGGATTCTTGAGCCCGTACCTCTGCATGAAGAGGTCCTGGGCTATGATACCTCCTCCGATGCCTCTGCATATCCCATGTCAGTTCGTTTGACACGACACAGAGAACCTGATGGCAAGGGCTGACGCGTCATAACCGAACAAAACTATCCCCCAATACGCAACGAAGGCCAACCCTGCGGGCAGGTGAGCAACGCCGAGCACCGAAACGACATATAACCGTGGGCGGGGGCTCACAATACGCATGGATGTTCTTTGTGTTGAATCGGACCATGTTCTTCGGTCAAAGCCCGTCTTCGGGAGAGGGGGGGAGAGGGTCGAAGACAGGTGGGGAAGTATGGAAAAAACCATCAAACGGATTTTTATTATCTACCAAATGTGCAAAGCCCGGAAAGCGTGAGGCTGATCAGAGATCCCGGCCCCTCCGCTCCTCTCCGCCGGGGGACTTCCGGGTTGATCGACACGACGACATCACGGAACACCCGCTACGGCACTTTCCGCCTCGGACTTCTCAATTCAGCTCCCAACTGAACTTGAGCCAAATCTATAGCCCACCTGCCGATGCCGACCAAAGCCACAAGATAGCATAACCTTACTCCTATTTCTACATAACTCCATCGTAAAATCCAAAGCGTAAACACTGTCAGACAAAGCTCAGATACTCGTCTTCGTACGTGGCGGAACCTTCTGCCCATAGAAATGCACCACGATGCCCTCCAAATGCGTGTTCGTCAGATTGAAAACCGGGTGAGTTGCGTTCTAACACATGAAATGAGTCAAAGTCCACCTTACAATGGAGACTCGAGAAAAGAGCCGCACCACCCTGTTTGTGCTCGACCCTACCACCTTTGACCCTCCATCTTCCTCTACCCAAGCTAACGCGGACGAAAACGCGTTCTTGCGAAGAGAATCCGTAAAGTCATCTACACCCCGTGGTCAGGTGGCGCAACCGGAGACCTATAAGCGGACGAACCACCACAATTTTCCCACAGTGCAATGATGGCACGTCGTCTCCCTTTCGATACAATTACACGATGCTGTGCGGATGATAGCCCAGACAGACAGTAGCATGTGTGGTAAGCATCAGATTGCCTGCATGCTCCTGCTCAGTAACCGAAGGCACCGCATCACCACGGCAATGGGGAATACTCACTTTGGTGGTTTGTCTCTCAGTCCACCGGAGGGATGTTGACCCGCCCACAACAGATATTCTTGCAACTCTTGCCGACTGTATAATGAATCTACCGGGAAGATCAGAACAACAGAGCACGCGGTCGATCACCTCGCACAGACCATCTGCGTCGTGCCATCCTTCCTCCTCACCGGTCGATGGCGGGACGACGTCCGTTGTCGGTTCGATAGAAACTCCGAGACTCTCCAGAAGAGGAAAACACCCTCCAACCCACCAAGCGTAACACCCATCGACCAATTTGTTCGTTCTGCCCCTAAATCCACCGAGGTCGAGTTCACCCCCCTGCATGTTTACCATCCACCTAAGTAAGGACTTGAGGTTTATCGCAACGGACGCCTTCGCAAAGTCCCCGGATTCGCGCAACGCGGCGAGGTACGGTTGAACCAGCACCCAGCTGGCGAGGCAGGAGAAGGTATATCCACCGTGCGCCTCTCCTAAACTGGGTCTGGGGAAACTTGATGTCCGAGCACCATCAAAATATGGCATCGATGAAGAGGAAAACCCCCCCTCATAACTCTGGCACGAAGCAATGAACTCGGGCACGCCCTCAAGTAGCTCCGGGGTCAACAGGTTAAGCACGGTCGCGCTCACGAGGAGGCAGTATAAGCCCCTGACGTCGATTTCGGCATCGTGGGATACGAGAAACGACCCGTCCGGTTGCTTTAGCGACAAAAACCACTCGTACATCTTATCCCTTCAGAACGTCGTTAAATCGGTGATATAAAGTGGTGCACCCGGCGTCTGCCACATACCGATCAATTTCATCCCAGCCTCCACCTGGTCCGGGCCGCCCAGCAATCGCCAAAGCACATACAGCGGCATACGTCGGCAAAAGGTGCGCTGATTGCCCAGGACCGCCGCCGAATCCGCCATCCGGATGTTGACAAGCAAGCGCCGTGTCGATTGCCCTATAACCCGTCCGATAAGATTGACACTTTGTATGGGGTGTGAGCTAGACCGAGCCGACCTTTGTTTGTTACTTGGGTCTAACCCAACTTGCAGGATACTAAAACTCTCAAGGATCCAGAATATAAGCCAGGGCTGTGAGGCATCCTGACCTATATATTTCGACGGGAATCCTTGGAGCATCCCGCGGGCAATGGATTGGACGTGGCTGTTCTTTTTTAATTCATAGTCAGCTCTGGATGCGGTAGTTTGTACGTGGGGTGCGAGGATGCGTTCGGTTGACTCCTGGAGTATCGAGGTTGGAGTTTGGTACGAATCGTTCGGCGAGTGTTTGCGTCCTCCGTCTCCCATGATGGCACGGACGTAATCAGGAGATCGGCTATCGAGCAGAGTGAAATAAGCTCAATCCTGGAGTGAAATCGCAGCCTCCTCTGTCTTCCCCGGCTGGAGATATTACAGTGGTTGGGAGAATGTTCGACAATGAGGGAGCCAAGAAGAAGGTAACAATAAACAGTTGTGAGGCTCACAGTCACTGTCGTGAGTAGTCACGTGAGACCCTCTCAAGAAGGCCGGCCAGCGGCTGGTTCCCCGCACTTCAGACCTCGACGTACAGTAAATTTGGAATAAAAACTCTAAGACGCTACGACACACGGGGTGGGTTTACAAAACCCTTTCAACCATTCCAATACCTTCCTCCTCCAAAATCTTACGAATAGGATCACAGAGCTCCTTGGTGTATGGCCGCTGCACACCAACCTGGTTGATAGCACCATCGAGAACCAGCTGAGAAGCGATGCCGCAAGGAACACCAACGGTAAGAGCCATGGCGGAGTGACCGACTGGATTCCCATAAGCCTCCAAGGTCGAAGTGATAACGTCCTACACCCAGGCATTAGTGTTATCTTGCTTACGATGGACGAGGGAACAACGCGTACCGTCTTTCCGTCTTGCCATTCGACAACAAACTTGTGTTGCAACATTACAAGGTCGCGCTCCCCCGTCTCGTATTTCATCAGACCCTCCAGTCGAGCACACAACGTGTCAAGAAGGTTCCCAGCCCTCGGCTGCACCTTCTCAGAGGAGAAGAGTCCGATCCATCGGAAGCCGGAAATGATTCGGCTGGCTTCGAATTCATCAGGGAATTTGGCCACCTCCTTGATGCACGCAATGAGGTTGCTAGGAATCCGTAAGTTTCAATCAAAAAGAACCTGCATGCCCAACGCACGTTTCAGAAGCAGAGGGGGCACCAATAGCCTTTTGGGTAACTTCAGCCCAGGTCAAGTCGCCAGTCAACCACTCCTTTACGGTGGCGTCGAGCCAACCGAGGTCAACAAGCGCCTTGATAAACTCCGGGAAACCCTGGTACCTCAAAGTCCCGCGGACCACCGTCTCGGCTTCAGGAATATTGTACCATTCCCTGAACGGAAGGGAGTCGCGGTTGGGATAGGCGACGAACGCGTAGGCGGGAGAGATAAAGTAGGACTTAGCAACACCCATGAGCTCGCTGCCAGGGATGTCAAGTTGCTTTCCACCAGAAATGTATGAGGCAGAGTTCAGAAGGGCGAGCAAAACGCCCCGAGAAGACCACGAAAATTTGTAACCAAGGGGGTTGCCTGAGCACTCTGGGGCAGGGAGACCACCACAGTATGACAAAAACTGCTTGATCTAGGGTGATGTGAGCTTTGGCCGCATCCGCGTTTCGGAAAAGCAAAGTGGTACCTTTCCGCCCTTGGAGTGCACTTCGTCAATAGTTTTGATGGCGTACAAGTGGTCGATACCAGGGTCTAGACCAATCTCGTTCATGACGACAATTCCAGCCTTCCTAGCCTCCTCGTCGAGTTCCAGCATTGACGGTGAAACGTAGCTGGTGGTAACGACATGAGTCTTGCCCTTGATGGCCGCCTTAATGACATCCGCGTGGTGAGTGTAGGGGATGAGAGATATGACAAGGTCGTGTTCAGCGACCGCGGCCCCCAGAACATCAGCAACGGTGACATCCAACGAGATAGCAGTAGAGTTTGGGAGACCCTGGGCCAACTGTTGTGCCTTTTCGAGAGTACGGCAGCCAACCGTCAAATGGTTCTCCGGTCGGCGGGCAAGGTACTCAGCGGTAGGACGAGCGACGAAGCCGCTACCGAGGAGGAGGATCTTCTTTTGTTGCTTGTTGGCGGACGCGATCTCCAAGGCATTCCTGCCGAAAACTGGTCCAACATTTGTGCCATCCTCGAGTAAAGAGCGGGCAAACTCGGGAAGTACGAAAGCGGCCTTATGTACATTTTCGTTGTAGTAAATAGTGTTGGGGACCTTCCTCACGGGAGTTTTGAGGTCCCTCTTCTCACCCTTAGCACAGACCATGAAACCGATCTGGCCGCTGGGGTAAGTGGGGATAGTAGTGAAGGCGTATTCGGAAACAGCGTATATTTCTCCGGTGGACTGTTTCAGCCCCTTGATCAAAGGAGCGTGCAGCCAGAGGCATTCGGCCTGAGTGGATATGTGACCTCCGGGATTAAGGGCGTCGTGAAGGAGCCGGAAGTACGGTTTTTGGAAGAGGGAAGCAGCGGGACCGACGGGATCGGAGGAGTCTGTGATGATGACATCGTACGAAGAGGTGTTTTCCGCCAAGAACTTGAAGCCATCCCCGACATGCACAAGGACTTTTGGGTCAGAGAGTAGTTCGGACATATGAGGGAGGAACCGTTTGGAGACACGGATCACAGCCTGCCAGTCGAGTCAGGATCGAGAATGTCTGGAAAATATTAAATTTGCTTGACCTCATCGATGTCACACAAGACAACTTCCTGGACGGTATCGTGCTTCAGGACCTCACGAACAACACCGCCGTCACCACCACCTATGACAAGGACCTTCTTGGGGTTTGGGTGGCTGGCGAGTGGGATGTGTGCAATCATTTCCTGGTACCTTTTACAGAGATAAATTTGGAGCGAACCAAGACGAAACAACCGAGCACGTACGAAAACTCATCACGCTCAGTACACTGGATAACACCGTCAAGAACCAAGACATTTCCATACGTCTCGGACTCAAAGACGAGAACGTCTTGATACAGACTTTTTTCGACATGCAGGATCTTCCTGACCTGCAGGGTCATCGCCTGGCCGGGCCATTGCGACGAGATCTCACGAAACCAACCATCTGGCAGGGGTCAGAAAGCGCGTTCAGAGATATTCGCGGTGTTGCGCACCTTGAACGGAAGGGTGGGTCAGGACCGACATGATTTTTACCCTTGAGATTGAGAAAAATAATTGATCTGAAGATCAGCGGACGAAAATGCTCCCCAGATAAGGACAGACTCGATCCGGGATCCGTTTCTCACAATCGCTCATCATCCCATCCGCTACGACCATGCACCCCAGGAATCCGTATGGTCAACCTCCGGATTTTTTGGCTCTTGCGAAAAGTTACCCCCCTCTTCTTTCTTAGTGAGTTAGGGCACTTCTGGTCGTTAGAAAGGACTCTTACAGACTCTAGCATTATTCAAACCACGAACGGCCCAACAATCAATTTCAAGTCAGAAGCAGCTCTGAGGTACCCTCCCCTGCGATGTCGATGGACCACACTCTAACGCGCGTCATCGGTAGTATAGAAACCTTACCCAAGCGTTACTCCAGAAAGACTTTTCGTTGAACGTCCAACTTCCCGCCAACCGATTGTGCCCGCCAGTACCCAACAGGTTGAACTACATACTCTGGATCCAGGACATTCTCGACCCATACCATTCTGCACCTGCGGTCACGGTGAAGGGGATTGATATGTAGGATTGTTTCTGATGTTTAGGGATCTGACGCTGACATGCCGACGCCAGTGGAACGGGAGCATCGTGTATCTACCCACTCCTGGGATGCCGGGTTTCTCCATCGTGGAACTTCATTGCAACAGGTTCCGTGGATTTAATTAACCTCGGTATTAGTTCTGAAGGTTTTGTTTCCCAGAAATCGACCAAAACTCCTACGAATGTGCAAGTATCAATATCACCTCTAACGGGCTGCAACCGCGGATACACCTCCACAAAGCGCAACTACACGAACCGATTCTATCTCCCTTACTCGGCCCAGATACATTCGATTTCACGATGTGCAACCCTCCATTCTACTCGAGCCGAGAGGAAATCGAAAAGAGCAATAGCGAGAAGGGATCATCTCCTTCAGCCGTCTGCACAGGCGCGGACACGGAGATGATCACACCAGGCGGAGAATCCGCGTTCGTTCGACAGATGGTCGCAGAGAGCCTGGTATATAGGACGAAATGCAGGTATGTCGCTTCTCTCAAAGGACTTCGGGTCTGGGTGCTGATGGGTGTGCGGGGCACAGATGGTTCACGTCCATGCTCGGAAAACTCTCTTCCCTGACAGACGTTGTGAATTCGCTACGGGAAAATGGGGTACGCAGATCCCAACGGTCGTCAAATAAACCCATCTGACGACAACACAGGTAGAAAACTACGCTATCACCGAATTCGTGCAAGGTCAAACACGACGATGGGCGATCGGATGGTCCTTTGGAAATGAGCGATTACCAGACGTAAGGTATCTTATCTCAGCGGCCACGCACAACTTACTGATCACAAGACCAGAGCGTATCACGAATCCCCAACCCTTCACTTCACAGTCTCATGCCCCCTCACAACACCATTCACCAACCGTTGACCCCAATGCATGGAACAGTCGCGTTCCAGAGACTTAGACAGGTCCTTTCGACCACAGAGGGGCTCACTGTCATCCAGGAAGACTCAACTATGGATGAAGTTACGATCAAAATCACGGCCACAGGGAATACATGGTCCAGAGCTGCCCGGCGAAAGAAGCTCAAGGAACCACCGAACGAAACACCACATGAAACGGCACTGCCCCCTGCCGCACTTACCTGTCAAATTACCCTCTCTCATGGACAGCTTGGGTTCAATTGGGTCAGAGGGCGAGACAGAACCCTCTTCGAAAGTTTCTGCAGCCACATCTCCCGCAAGGTGGTCTCCAATTCGAGTTCGTAGTGTTCATTTATTGCGTGGTAGGAGCTAGCGTGCGAAATACGTAGACTAAGAGAAGCGTGTAATAAAAGCCTTGGCAGGTGGACGTAGTAAAGCATCGGAGAGTGGTGAGGGTTACATCATGAGGGAGGCACAAAGGGGACATAACACAATATGAAAGCAGAAAGCATTAGAGCATTAGCGATAGCAGGGCAAGCATCGATATCAAAGATCTGATATCGAACACCAACTGTACGTGGGTGGGCGAGTCAAACCTGTAACGTGAAGGGATCGTATGGGATATCGCAAGAAAAAAACGGAAGGCGAGGAGATAAGGGTAATAAAAGAGAGACTGGAAAGAGGGGATAGAAGAATGAGGTATCGCAACAATAGATACTACTTAACTTTTCATGTTTTCTAACCTGTTGAGCAACGTCCTGGCCTCCGCGACGCACTCTGTACACCTCAGAAGAACTTCTCGTGCGCTGTCGAGGAGCGGTTTGATGTTCTCCGGAGTCATCGCAAGTTTGGGATCTGGAAACCCTTCTGCATGCTCAATCCATTGCGGAGGGGTGGACCGGACAGACCCAGTCTTCCCTCCAAGTTGGACAGGAGGAACTCCAGACAAACGTTTACCGTTCGTCCGGGTGGATGGGCGTTGTTGCGATTGCTTTGCATCGGACAAATCCGGTTTAAGACTTGGACCAGGAGACATTCCAAATACTCGGGAGGACTGCTTCGTGAGACCACGTTTCACAGGAGTGTTTCCCTCGGTGATCTCCTCAACGTTGGACAATTTCGTGCCTCTCGACCATGTTCCCTCCCAGATCGAACTGTGTGAGGCTTCCGGTCCGGGCGGTCCTCCACGCCGAGGGGTGAAGGGTTCTGAAGGGAGGTTGTCCTGGAATTTTAGGTATGGGGACTTCTCCGGTTGTCCTTGATTAGCGCGTTTGGCTCGAAGCGTTGAGGAATTGTCAGTTCCACCGGAAATCGACCTTTGCGAGCGAGGAGAATGAAAATCTAGATCCGACACAGAGTCGTCCATGCGATCCCAGTCCTCATCCTCCATTGTGGCTTGACTCCCGGTCCCACTGCTACTCGGAGCGTTGGGTCGGTTCCGGAACGAAGAGCGATCAGTCGAGTTTCCCGAATTCACGGTCGATTTGCTCTTGTGGCCGAACCGGAATATCGATGCGAGGGATGGACGGCGGGGTGATTTGTGCACACCCGAGTTGACTGTATTATAAGGGGATCTGGGATCGCGGCGGTTGTGCAGAGCGGGGGACTCGCGACCCAAGTCCGAACCCGGTGGTCCGGTACTTGTCTTCGCTCGTCGTCGAAGAGCAGGTCGATCTGCCAACCCGACAGAGGACCCCGACGAGAGTGGATGCGGAGACTGCTGACGCTGGTTCTGGTTGGCTTCAGTCACGCTCCGCTTGAGGCTCCTCAGCATATCTCGAACAGCGCTCATTCCCAGACGGCTTGCCCTCCGCTTCTTAGTTGTATTCCTATCGCTGGGGGTAGCTGTGTGACGATTATGTGGAGATCCGTCACTAGGGGGAAGGGTGATGGTGCTTCCCATCGGTCCACCCCACGACCAATCGCGGTTGACTTGAGAATCAAGGACCCGTAATCTCTCCAAAACACTCTG
>Ga0307515_10014893_pt1 | contig 14373 bp, 6 predicted proteins | sample 17_EM_MG_FD_194513 | JGI IMG/M metagenome (GOLD analysis project Ga0307515, IMG submission 194513) | Populus trichocarpa ectomycorrhiza microbial communities from riparian zone in the Pacific Northwest, United States - 17_EM | ecosystem: Host-associated > Plants > Roots > Unclassified | place...
ATTTGAGTGTTCTTATTTTTTTTTTTTTTTTTATCATTTGAGTATGTTAGCTTAATTTCTTACTCTTAATATTTAAATGCTTCTATTAGATTTCTTTATATATATATATATATATATATATTGATGTGATCATTAAATTGATATATAGATGACATTGTCACATGTATATTTAAACTTTTTACTTTTTTTAATGGATGTGTGTACTCTTTTTTTTTTTTTAATTTGATTGTTTAATTTTTATATTTTTATCAATTGAAAACTAATGATTTAAAAAAAATATTTCACATCACTATATAACCACATTTAATCAAATCCAATAAAATTAAAACAACAAAAGTAAATAACATTTAATCTAATTAAAAAAATTATGATATTTTTTAATATTAGAAAATAACTTATTTTAAAAAATCTAGTTTTGAGAAAAATTATTTTCCGAGACAAACAAAATGGTAATAGTACAAACAAACAAGTGGTGTTTCTTGAAATCTTGATTTTGACATCTAAGGGATCTTAGGGTATTTTCAAGGGATTTACTAAATAAAAAGCCAAGAATAAAAAATATATTAATTTGACTTTTCAATACTTGTTTTACACGTTGAAAAAAAAATACTAAATAAAATATAATTTCTGAAAAAAAATATTATTAGTACATATTTGCAAAAATACTAAAACCTTATAAAATACTATTTATTGAAATTATATTTTTTCACTTGTTTTTTTTTTTTAAAATCTATGTTTTTTTAATTTATTTCCGATGAAATTATTATAATTTTATGATCCGTGTCATGAGTTTAGCGAATTCACTCGGGTTGATTAAGATTAATTTTTTTATCTTTTTTTAATTAAACTCTTTTTAATTTTATCATTTAATACTAAATTAATTGGAAATCATCCAAGTTATTTATTTTAAATTCATTAAATTAACCAGATTATATTAAATTATTAAAATAATTATAAATCAAATATATTAAAATACAATTATCTTTTTTTAAATAACTTTTCACTGTTGAAGTTCACGTGAATGAGTTCATATTAATAAAACAAACTATGCTTATACTATTAAAAAAGTCATATTATCAATTTGATACTCTCAGAAGGCCATAACTTGAGGATGATGGTATTGCCGGCTAGCACGTCAGTGGTGAGAGTCCCAGGGAACACGTGTCGCAAACATACGAGGTGGACCCTCCTTAAGACGCATTCAATAAATCTCATTTTGCTTATAATTTCCTTTTATCTTGCAGCTCTGCTTATCCTTTTGGTTTGAAGGCCAAAGAAAATAAGCATGTCTGAAATACTAAACCTTAAATCCTACCCTCCCGTGTTTCGCCAACAATACATCGGAATCCAACAAAACTCCGGCCTTGACGATACCACCGAACAGATTCAAGAAGTTGTTAACGATGATGCCATTCCGGTATTAGACTTTCAGTGCCTAGACCTGGGCAAGCTTCAAGAGGCTTGCGAAGATTGGGGATTGTTTCGTTTGGTCAATCATGGGATTCCTCTAACCCTTATGAGCCAGCTTAGAGACCATTCCAGAAACCTTTTTTCTCTTACTTTTGAATCAAAACAAGAACTGTTCACTAACCCCATGTCGTATTTTTGGGGCACAACTGCCCTGACTCCAACCGGGGCAGCTCTCTCAATAGGACCACAAAACATCAACTGGGTTGAAGGTCTCAATATCCCACTGAGTCAACTCTCTCTGTTTCAAAAAGAAAATGAAACGCTTGGTTCGTTCAGGTACAGTTTTCCAGCATTTTCTTTGTCATGTTTTCGTGGATTTTATGTGAACTTCAGAGATTTGTACTGTTCTTTTAGTCGGCAAGAATGACATAGAAGGGACATCTGCTGATTGGATTGTCTAGATCTTTTGTGAAACAGAAAAGATAGGAATACGGTCAGCATCAATAACTTTTTCATTATTAACGATTGAACTGTTTGATTAAAGTGATGGAAGCAACAATATTCATGGAGGATTTTATTTCTTATAATTATTAAACCACTGAATATCTATTTCCATCATGTGTTTCTTCTGCCTACATTCAACGGCAACGTGGTACCGTGAATTCATGGCACCTTTTAGCAGATCAGTAAAATCCTGTGAATCATAAGGTGCCATGAGAGGCGCAGCGACCACTGAATCATGGCACCTTCGTAAGAAAGTAAAATTCAATAAATCCCCACTGTTTTTGGATTTTAGCCTAACATCAATAGTTGAGACTTGAGACAAGGAGCCACTTGTGCAGTTTCTGGCTGAGATTGGCTTTGCACATTTGGGAACTGATGAGATTGGCATGTGACTCAGAAGAATTCTGGAGGAAAAAAAAAATAGTGATCGGCAATGATTTCTACATGGCCCATGCTTTTAGCTTCCAGATTTTTTTCTTTTTTAATTTAATATTTTTTTTTCAAACCAGTCTAAAGATATGATTTTTTTCCTTTCCATGATTTACCATCGCTTCCATGAAAATTATTTTAGTTTTTTTAATTATATTACGTAAACATAAATATTTTCCTTTGATAAAAAAACATAAATGTCTTGCTTACATTTTATAATTAATAAAAGAAAATGAAGAAATCATTATCTCATTCCACTATACCGCTCGCCGAAAGATTTTCCCACTAATGCATTGACGTATCGATGTCTCAATGGCAGATTAGCCTGTCATGTGCTACGAATGATTTTATATTTTTTTTAAGGCTAGTTAATTACTAATTGCATTTATATATAGTTCTGTACAATAAAATTCCTTTCTTATTTATGGTTATTACTCATGGTCTAGAATCGAATAGCACAATCAAATGCTGGATTTATATTCCTTTACACATACTAAGGCAGCACACTGCTAGCTGTGTACTGATTGATGTCAAGTCCCAGCAAAAATGGAAAAATGTCCCATTGGCAGCTCTTGTAGAGTAGAAAGAACGAACAAGCATACATGATCATGTGGTTAATTAAAGCCAAATTATGCTATTCTCCACGTGATTTCTTGTTTAGTGTGGATCCCAAAGATACCATTTGTTTCTCTTTGCTGTTCTTTCATCACATGTCTCTTCTTGCTCATGTAGTTGAAGAAGAACACCGTCTAATTATAAGAAAGAAATTCTCATTTTGGTTTGCTTTTACTTTTTTTAAATTCTGGCAGCTGTTCAAGTGAGAATCATAACCTTGGTGGAATCTGCATATGCTTTATTCTCCTTAGTTTGTTTTTTCTTTTGATGTTAACACCATATTGTTGTTTTCTACGCTTCACTAGAGTTTTGTTGGAAGAGTATGGAGGGCACCTAGCTAGACTTGCAACAACCATGTTCGGAGCAATGGCCAAAAACCTCCATCTTGATCCTGAACTTTCAAAAACTTACATTTCAGAATCAACCGGATTCGTACGTGTTTACCGATACCCTCAATGCTCTATGGAAAATGAGGCCTGGGGCATAAATGTGCACACAGACAGCTCAGTTCTGTCAATATTGAACCAAGACCAAGTGGGTGGACTTCAGGTTCTCAAAGATGATAACTGGCTACAAGTAAAACCCATTCCTGACACACTGGTTTTCAACCTTGGAGATATGATGCAGGTCCGTATAACTTAAAATATTGAGCTCGATAACTTTTTATACATGTTAATTACTTCTTCTTTTTTTACCAATGTTGTTAGATTAATAATGTTCCTAACGAATACTTCAAATCTGTTAATCAGGCCATAAGCGACGACAAATACAAGAGTGTGAAACATAGAGTGAAGGTGAACAAGGAAAAGGAGAGATTCTCCATCTGCTACTTTGTCTTCCCCGCTGAAGGCAGTGTCATACAGAGCTCAAAGTACAGGCCTTTCACATACAGTGATTTCCAAGCACAAGTGCAACAAGACGTAAAGACACTAGGATTTAAAGTTGGGCTTGAGAGATTCAAGGTTGCTGGTTGATTATTATTATTTTTTCTCGCAAGTCTCCTCCTCTAATTTATTTAGACAGGTCTGTTTTCCAATTACAAACAAATGTTGAAGATGACATATCAATTATCGCTATCTGTTCCGCTTAGTGGAAAACTGTGTGAAACTACATCGAAGGAGAACTAGATTTCGATTGTGATGGCATGGGTACGTACGGCGGGACAAAATAAGCTGGCAAGCTGAGACATCAATCTTTTCATGTGGTTTGACACACGGTGGGCCCGTTCTTCTGTATTAAAAATAAATAAATAAATAAATATAAGCCCATCTCTTGAAATCATGCATCTGAGATCATTTGGGCCAACCCAATTATTTATACTCTTCCAGTCCCAGATTGTTACTTCTCTTCGGAGCTGAGATCTTCCATCTACCATTTTGTTAGCTATTTGAGATCCCAAATTAACAGTGGATTACAAAACCCTAGTTTAGAAACCACTTTGTCTCACCTCCAGTGGTTTGTCGGAGCTTCTGTGTTTTTCCCCTGCATTTCGTTAATTCAATCTATGTTCTTGCATTGCATGAGTTCCTGTCTCCTCGTTGTTTATTATAGTTATGGAATTTTTATATGCACTACTTGTTATTCCTATCTCAGGACTTAGATGACCGCTGTCGGAGATCATAATATTGAGATTTATTCTATAGCCTTTTCTTACTTTCTGAAATAGGTAAGAGGGTGATATGATATTCCATGAACCCTGGTAGAGCTATATATTAAGTTGCCTTTTATGGATTAGATGCTCTACTCGATTGGAAAAAAAAAAAGTCATTTTACGCTTTTGTGGATGGATTTGATCCATGGAGCTACCCACAATCGATAATGCGGTGCATCAATTTTGTAGATTTTGTATGTTTCGCTTTTTATACAATTATATCTTTTGATGATATTTTAAAAATTCCAAGTAGCTCAAGGAAAGTTTTATGAATTAAATAATTGATTGATTTTTTTATTTTAATAATTTGATTAATTTTTATTAATCATGATAATTGATATTCGGTGCCTACAAAAGATTTTTTTGATGAATTTTGAAACTCTTCAATGTTTAAGTAAGTATTTTTTAATAAAAAAAAACTCTGAAAATATATATGCAGGTAAAAAATTTTGAATTCTTTTATTAAAGGATTCATGGGGTTTTTATAGACCACGAGTCTTGTTCTTTTGTGTAAAAGCGAAGCTGAAGTGTTATCTTGCTCTGATAATATTAGCGAAAGAAAATATTCCTGACACATGCATTAAAGAAGAATAAATATTTGTTATATATCATTAATGAGAGATAAATATTTTTTTACATATTATTAATAAAGAATAAGTGGTAGGGAGTTTTAGAGACTTTTATACGCTTAGAGATGTAAAGAGATAAATATTCTTGACCTTAATATTTTTTTATAGCAAGGGATAAGGGTCCATCGAACCAAGCCCTAACTCCATCTCTCGTTTGGGGAGAGTAGTTCTCCCTACAAGAGAAGTTTTTCTTCTATTAATAAGGAGAAAAAGGTTATCTTGGGGCCAAGGATGATTCCCCTAGCACTCTAGGTGTAAAAGATATATTTTTAAATTTTTTAAAAAATATTATTTTATATATTTTTAAACAAAAAAACCCATCCTCAATGTAATAATTTATTATTCTGAATGAAATCCGTAGCTTGGAATCAAACAGTGGACCTTCTCGAAAAATAATAATTAAACAGGGGAGAATGCGAAGCTGCATTAGAGCGGGACGAGGGGCACGCCCCCCTCCAAAGTCTAATTTAGTCCTCGTAGCTATATCTATTTTAAATATGCCCTTATAAAATGATCAACGGGCCCAATGACCCAGTAGTAAGAGTTTGGGACCAAGGAGCTTGCTCCCCCCGTGGTCTAAGGTTCGAGCCATGTTTTTGCTAATATGATGGTCACTGGAGGTTTATACGGTCGTTAACTTCAGGACTCGTGGAATTAGTCGAAGTGCAAGTAAGTTGGTCCAAACACCCATGTTAATAAAAAAAAAATATACATGAAATAAGAGTTTCAAAGAGTAAAAGTGAGTTCTTTTAGCAATAAGAAAATATTCCTTCCTCGCGTGATCTTCATTTGATTTTATGTAGTTTCTCATTTAATGTGAATTAAAATAATTAAAGGAGAAAAAAAATTAGATGAAACGTTTAATTTTTATTATTTAGACAATAATGTGCAGAAAATTGAAATCATTATATATATATATATAGTTGAATTGCACTTCTAACTCAAACTAAACTCTTGTGATTGTTTGTTTTTATAGCTCTCTAATTCCATCAATCTTATGGTTAATTGTCGTTTTCAAACAAGAAATCAAAGCACTCGGTTAGTGTCTGTCTTAAGCAATGCATAATCAAACCCAAAATCACCATTCCTTATTATTATATATAACACACAAGGTAGGTGAATTCACTATATCTCCATATAAATATCATTCTTCACTGTAACAGTGTAATTATTGTTTTTTCCTTTCAGAAAAAAAAAATTAATGAGATAAGTATTGAGAGTAATACTGATAAGATCCAAAAGAAATTAAATAAAAAATTTAGATTCTAGTATAATTGTGTTTATTATTTTATTTTACTCCATCGAACATACCTTCTAATCCAATCGTTGAATCAAGAAAAAAATTTATCAAGAATTTTCAAACATATCTTTTTATATTGGGTTAAAGTTTCTAGTCAATCTAAATATAGAAAAGTCTTCTGATATAAATCAGCAGATACAATATAAATCTTGTTATTTGTTATCTTTTGACTAATGAATTTTTTATTCAGAGATGATTCTGTTTATACTAATGTAAGGATATTCAATATCTACTTCTGAGAGTTTTTTTATTCTAAAATGGATTTTAATGGAAGCAATAAAAGTTTCCTTATGTGGTAGGAATTATTTAATAAAAACCTAGCTACAAAAGGAAAGCTCATAGACAGAAATAAAAGGAAATTTACCTCTTTAATATTTATCAATATTAAAACGATATCGTTTTGATTAAAAAAAAGATCTGGTTGCATCCTGTTGACTTTTTTTTAATGGAAGTAATAAAAGACTCGTTTGCAACCAGTTGAGTTTTTTTTTTACTAAAACGATGTTATTTTGATAAAAAAAAAATTAACCTGGTCAAAATCCGGAACCCTGGCCTTGGACCGACCCGGCCACCAGACAGGTCTAAAAACTATGCATAAAAGGATTATTATGGGTGGATCCTTAAGGGAAACAAATTAGCAATTAAATTCAAAAGTTTTCATCTTGGAGAGGATATTAATGGCGACAACATTTTCCTATCTCTACTAGGATGTGATTTAGGTTACAAGAAGAAATTCAAGCAAAAACAATTATGATGGGGATGGTTTAAATTATTTGTATTAATCTGAATATTTATTTGGGGTTTTATTATTGTTTTATTTTAATTATTTTGAGATTTTAATTTTAGTTTAGGGTTTTGTTATAGTTTGGGTTTATAACATCTCAAAATCAATATTTAGACCTTAATTTAGACCTTAGTCATGTGTTAGCTAAATTTTAGTTTAAGATTTTTGGTTTGTAGCCTAAAAAATATCTATCTCAGTTATTAGATGGAGGAATATATATTGCTTTCTTTGTTGTGAAATTGAGGAGCCATGGATTATTGAATGAAATTGGTGTTTTGCTTGGAGCAATACGTTTTTCTCCTTATTTAAACAACAAACAATCAAACTTATCAAAGTTGGTGTTTCAGTTCAAGATAATTATCGTGTCAAAATCTTCTATCAAATTTAATTTTTGGCTTTCTAGTATTGTGTCAATCTTGCTTTTGGGTTTTCGGATCCTTATATTTGTAGGGTTCTTATTAAAACAGTCTTTTCCACATGGTCTATTAGTCATTATAAGGTTGATTAGAGATATTTTGGTCTTGTTACATTTTAGATTAACTTACCCTTAAAAGCACAAAATTTTCAAGTTGGCATTTAAGGGATTTTTGATATATTCAACATGCTTTTTTAGTTATTACAAAGTTGAGTGAGTGGCTAGCGCATGAAACAAAAGTGTCAATGAGTGGAGGACGCTCACGCCCTTCTAGCGAAGCATGAGGCATCAACCCATGACCAAAAGCTATCATTTGTGGCGGCATTGGAAGTGTCTCGACATGATCTACCCTATGGTTTGGTGCGTGTGCCTAACAGAGTAGCGGTTGAGATCCGATAGACTTTTTCCTTCTCCTTTTTTTCTCCATCTTCTCCTTGCCAAAATATAAAGATGTCTTTTCATTTGTTTTTTTATTCAATTTGGTCCTCATTTTTTTGGTTACTACTTGTTTTATTTTTTTATTTTTTATATCTTTTTTCTAATTCATTTTTTTTCCTCAATTTCATCTCCCCTCATTTGGTTTCATTTAATTTTCATATCAATTTTAATCCTTGTTTTTTTATTGTTGTTTGATTTTTTATCCTTTTTTTCAATTGAATTTTATTTTTAATTTCATCCCTCAATATTTAATTTCATTCCTCAATATTTAATTTCAAGTTGTTTTTATATAAACTTTGGTCCCTATTCTTTTTATTATTATTTCTTTTGTTTTAGATATTTTTTTTTATTTTATCCCTCAATATTTTGTTGGATGAAAATATCGCTTTGCTATTTTATAAGGCTTGTCTTATGTAGGTTTAGTCATAGGCTCATGATAGGGTCATGAATTTTAAAAGTTAACATGAGTGGATTTTTTTTTTTAGTTTGTTTTTTTAAAAAAAAAACTCAAGCTCTTCCTTCAACATTTGGTTTATTAAAAATTGGTCTTCATACTTTTCTTTTTTATTTTTTTCTATCGAGTTATCTCAATCTAGTGTCCATGGTCATAGGGTTAACAAGTTAACTCGGGTTGATATGAATTTTTTTTTTCAATGCTTTTTTTTTTAAATCAATTTTATCCTATAACATTAGGTTATTTAATAATTGAGTTTTATGATTTTATTCACATTGTTTTTAACAGGATTACCCTAATATAATGACTAAGTCATAGATTTTGCATTTTAATTTGAGCGGGCTTAGGTCTGTTTTTTTTAACCTTTTTTTATATTTTTTTTCATCAGTTCAAGATTGACCATTGAATTTTTTTCATTTCTCTTTATATGGGGTTATCACGTTATCATTTAATTTTTGTTTTGTTATTAAATAGGATCCTTCAAGGTTTGATTTTAAAAAAATAAAAAAAAATTTCAATTTCATCCTTCAGCATTTGATTGATTGAGAATTGGTCTTTGTGTTTTTTTTTCCTCACTTTCCTTTCCAAAGGGTTATCTTAATCTAATGCTCATGATCGCAAAGTTAACACATTAATCCGGTTTGACTGATTTTTTTTCATTGCTTTTTAAATTATTATTTTTTCAATCTCTCCTTTTAGCATTGATTGTTTGATAAATGAACTTCACAGTTTTATTCAGCTTGCATTTGACGATGTCACCCGGTATTACAACCCAGTTGCACATTTGACATACTAATCTGGAAGGGCTCTGGTTAGATTTATTTTTAATCTTTTTTACGTTGTTAATTTTTTTATGCCGGTATATTTATTGTCGTTGTGTTTTTTTATTCATATCATTTAAATCAATCGAGTTTATTAAACTTAGTTGAGTCAATAACTCGAGTCTCAAATTTGTTTAGGTGTTATTTGATAATATGACTCAAATTGCGTTTCATAAAAATTGAATTTTTTTACTTAATTTTTTTATATTTTTGAATCGTTTTAATTAATATATTGTTATCAAAAAGTAATTTTTAAAAATAATAAAAAATATATATTATTTTAATATATTTTTAAATATAAATTATTTTAAAAAAACAATTATTAAAACACCTCCAAACACCCTTTATCCTTGTTTAGGACCATTAACGTGGTTTTAGCATCTTTTTTTTTACTTTGAGAATTTTCTGTGTGAGGTCTAGCGCGGACCGTCTTTGATTATCTAATTGTCTGTTTATTTTTGTGTTTCAAAAATATTTTTTAAAAAAGTTAAAATATTTTTATTTTTTATTTACTTCAAATTAATATATTTTTAATATTTTTAAATTGTTTTGATATGGTTCTCTCCTTCCGCTTTATTATTTAAGATTATTGCTGAGTGAAGGTGATCCCAATGGCGCAACGGAGCGAGTGGAAGCCACAAACGTTTGTATAAAGCTCAGACTTATGCAATTGGGTTTTTATTGTGATAAAAAATGATATGAAACCGCTGTTGATGAGGCACCACAGGTATCCCAAAAGAGGAGTCGAAGCAAACAGAATGGTGCTATTGTGTGTGTGCACGAAGGATAGCAAAGAGCATTTTACTTTCAGAGGATTGATTCTTTGCTCGGAAGGAAAATCTCTGTTCTTAATATATGATAGCCAGTATTCTTCTCTTTTCTATCGAAGATGGGTGTAGGATCTCAATCTTTGAGGCGCCTCCAGGATTTTACAATACAGACAACACACCAAGTGGAGATGACCTCACCCACTTTCTGTCTATCTTAAATAACATAAAGCATTGGAAAAAAGACAGCACAATGGTTCCACACCCTTTTGGCCCCATTTCTAACTGGCCTCCTCTTCAATCTTCATCTACAGAGAGAGGACCTAGTGCATCTCATGCATTTTTCTCTACTTTTTTGCTTTATAATATTTTCTCACTGCTTCTTTCCACTTTTTATGGAAAGTGTTCGCAGTCAATATCTAGAGTTTCACTTGAATACGAGTGGATCCAAGAACACCCCTTGATTTGTGGGCAAAAAAAAAACTTACTTGCAGATGAACCAATTGGCCCAGATAGAATTAAAGAACTCTGTTCAAAAGTCCAAATCAAAACCTTCAACAATCCATTATTTAACTAAGTGAACCCGTCTCAGCTACCTTCACATGCACACGACGAAACACAATCCTCCTAAGTCCTATCTCCTACTTTTTTATTATTATTATTTTAATCACTCTTTGCTTCCATTATAGCTTTTCAGTACTCCTTCCTTCAACTTTTCTCTCACCCTTCCTCCCTCTAAAAATGTCCCTTGCTTGTTTCCAGTCCTCTTGCAATCTATTAGCATCATGTTTTGCAGTTTTTTTCTTGGTTTTGCTTCAAACCAAGATTGCAACTTCAGCTTTGATAATGAGCATGAGAAACCACCATAACAACTACCACCATAGAAGGCCAATGCTGCACACTAATCAAAGTACCTGTGCATTGTTTGCTGGCTCTTGGGTTCGTGATGAATCATACCCATTGTACCAATCTTCTAATTGCCCAACCATTATTGACGCTGAATTCAATTGCCAAATGTATGGTAGGCCTGACTCTGAATATCTCAAGTATAGATGGCAACCGCTCAATTGTGAGCTCCCAAGGTAACAGACATCATCAGCTGATGCTTGATTCTTTTTTTCTTTTTTCCGCTCTACTTTTTTAGTGTTGTGAAAGCAATTGTGGACTTATGTTTGATTTTTTGGTGGTATAGATTCAATGGGCTTGAATTCTTGCTAAAAATGAGAGGGAAAAGTATAATGTTTGTGGGGGACTCGCTAGGACGGAATCAATGGGAGTCCTTGATTTGCTTGGTTTCATCGTCGGTGCCTCGAACTTCTACACAAATGAGCAGAGGAGATCCCTTTTCCATCTTCAAGTTCTCGGTAAGTTCCCCTGTTTCAACTTTCAAATAGCCACCACCGGCACTGGACTTGAAATACGTATTCATATGATTTCAATGCTTGCCGTTATTTGTGGCCTCCAAGGCAGCAATTTGAACACGGAAAAATGTTGTATTTGCTGGAATCTTTTCACCATCCTAAGCCAACCAATAGAGGCACAAGAAAAATTATGAAAGCAGTGGTTTTTTTTTTTTTTTTATGAACTTGGATAGTGTTTATTAAGGTAATATTGGTTGTTTTTTGAAATATATATTTTTTTGTTTGGTAATATATTAAAATTAATAATTCAAAATAATTTAAAATAATTTAATTTAAAATAAAAAAATTAATTTTCAAAAATATTGTGCCACAAAAAAATATAAATGGGCATGGTTGTCATGCATTTAGTAATGTCTAACACGGGGTAATGATTGAGATTTAATCAAAATCGGACGGCTACAATTACACTGATTTAACCAGCATGAAAAGTCGTGATCATATTTTTGAGGGACCCCAAACCATGTTGGTGTGCTTTAGCACTGTTGATTCCAGCTGCAATGCATACGCTAGGTCTATCATGACCTCCAAAAGAAATGAGACTTGGATATTAAATATTTATTATTTAGAGGTTATTTTTTTGTTTTTTAAAATTTATTTTTAATCAAAATAATTTAAAAATATTAAAAAATAATTTAAGAAAAATCAAGTTTTTTAAAAAACGCGGAAAAAACTGGGATCAGTTTCCTATTCTGGGTTCTGTGCTGTGCAGGAGTACGATGTGACTATTTCATTTTACAAAGCTCCATATTTGGTAGACATAGATGTGGTGCAAGGGAAGAGAGTACTGAGGCTAGAGGAGATTTCGGGAAATGCCAACGCCTGGAGAAACGCCGATGTGCTGATGTTTAACACCGGTCACTGGTGGAGTCACAAAGGTTCTCTCCAAGGGTAAGCAGTAGAATTGCACTTGTCCTGTTTCTAGCAGAATCGAGGGAGAACTAATTCGATTTATTTAATCGAACTCGTGCTGGGGTGATTTGAAAATCGACAGATGGGATTACATGGAGTCAGGAGGCACATATTACCAAGATATGGATCGTTTGGTTGCTTTGGAAAGAGGGCTGGGAACATGGTCTAAGTGGGTGGACGCCAATATTGACACAACTCGAACCAGAGTCTTTTTCCAGTCCATCTCTCCGACGCATTACAAGTAAGTCCCTCTCCCTCTCTCTCTCATATAATTTGAGTTTGGTGCCAGCCAATCTATTCCCCATTATTGTCTGTTTGGGGTTGTTAGTCTTATGGCTCGAAGCACTAAAAGTTCGGTCCAGTCTGAGCTAGTAGGAGCATGATGGGTCCAGCTCGACTTCAGGTTGGTCCAAAGTTGAATAGAGTAAAGGAAAAGAGCATCCTGCAAGTTGCCATTGATAGGAGGTTCCCCAACATGGTCATTTAAAGCAATTAAAATGAATGTCGCGAGTTGATACAATCGAGTAAGGCTACGAAAGGACCTGCCAAAAAAAATTGAGTAGAGAAATAAAATTAGTTGCAGTAGCAACAGCTACGTTGCAATCCAGTCCAGTGCGGATATTAAACTCTCAGCAATGTACAGTTCGTATTTTAAAAATATTTTTTATTTTAAGTTAGTATTTTTACATCATTTTAATATATATATATTAAAAAAATATTATTTTAATGTTTTTACATAAAAAAAAACATTTTAAAAAACAACTTTAATTACAGTCTCAAACAGCTCGAACTCAACATGAAAATTTTTGAATCAAGTCAGTGGTGGGATAGAGACTAGAATGACTATGAAACAATGTCAGGGAGAAGGATCATGGGGAACTAATTAATTATACATAAGACTATTTAATGTATGAGATCAGAGGTTTCTTTCCAGCTGATTTCCTTCTTTTTCAAGATTTGGGGTTCAATTTTCGTTAGCTATTCCTTTTTTTTTAGATAAAATGAGTATAATTGTTGTCTTTTTTTAAAAAAAAAATGCCAAAAGGACCACATGGTATGGCAAGTGGAAAAACGTAGAAAGGGACCATTTACTTACCTCAAGTGAAGCCAAAACTACCGACATACTTCAACAGTTATCACATGTTATCCTGTTCTCATACAAACCTGAGAATGAACACCGATCTTTTGTCGGTGGTAAGAAAATTCATCCTCTTCACGTGCTGTCCAGCGGCACTAGCATCGCTCCTTGTTCAATAGGATCATGCATGAATTTAGCTTCAAAACAGTTGAGCATTGCTCTAGTAAGCTGGACATCAATGGTAAAACATTTTGATTTTGATATGCGGCAGTCCAAGTGAATGGAGCGCGGGCACGACTACAGCAACAACGAAAAATTGCTATGGAGAGACTGCACCTGTGAGTGGATCAACATACCCCGGAGAATACCCTGATCAAATGAGGGTTGTGGATACTGTGATCAGGGGCATGCAAAATCCTGCATATTTGTTGGACATCACAATGCTCTCAGAGTTAAGAAAAGATGGGCATCCTTCAATTTACAGTGGCAACTTGAGCCCCCAGCAGAGGGCCAATCCTGATCGATCTGCAGATTGTAGTCATTGGTGCCTTCCTGGACTGCCTGATACCTGGAATCAATTGCTCTACACTGCCCTGTTCTTTTAAGTCTGGTTTATTATGATTTGTTAACTACTAATTCAAATGGTATACGTATTAGGAGAGCTGCATGATTTGCAACCCTCTGTCTTCTATTGTTGTATTGATCTTTAGACCAAGATCAAGCTGTAGAATATATATGTTCCAGTTAG
>Ga0307515_10014894_pt1 | contig 14373 bp, 13 predicted proteins | sample 17_EM_MG_FD_194513 | JGI IMG/M metagenome (GOLD analysis project Ga0307515, IMG submission 194513) | Populus trichocarpa ectomycorrhiza microbial communities from riparian zone in the Pacific Northwest, United States - 17_EM | ecosystem: Host-associated > Plants > Roots > Unclassified | place...
CTCGCGCGGTCGACGCCCTGGGCGATGTCGTTCGACTGCTTGTCGTAGGCGACCAGCACCGCGCAGCCCTTGTAGTCGATGCCGTACTCGGTGTTGTCGTAGCCGATGCGCTTGATCGTGTCGCGCGCGACCTGGATGTAGTCGACGTTGGCTTGCGTCGTGATTTCGCCAGCCAGCACCACCAGACCGGTGTTGCACAGGGTTTCAGCGGCCACGCGGCTCAGCGGGTCCTGCGCGAGGATCGCGTCCAGGATCGCGTCGGAGATCTGGTCGGAGACCTTGTCGGGATGGCCTTCCGAGACCGACTCGGAGGTAAAGAGATAATCGTTCGCCACGTTGCTTTGCTTTCAGGTTGCTGGTTCGAGACTGGGCCGATTGGCTTGGCGTCGTCCCACTTGGCAACCTGGCAAGGGCGGCGAACGCTTTAGCGGTATTTGGCAGGCCGTTCCGAAGAATGACCTGGCGGGTCCGGTAAAAACCGCCCGCGTCGCCCCGCAAGTTGTCCTCTTAACTCGGCGACAGACCGCGATTATAAAAGACGCCGACTTTCAAACATGACGTTGTTTATGCGCTGGCTGTCACGCTGGCCGCTGGCTTGGTTGCACACACTGGGTGCCGTGCTGGGCTGGGCCACCTGGGCGCTGTCGCCCAGCTACCGCCGCCGCCTGAACGCGAACGCCGCGTTGGCGGGCCTGAGCGCGGTACAGCGCCGCCAATCGATCGCCGAAGCCGGCCGCCTGGTGGCCGAGGTGCCCTGGCTGTGGTTCATGCCGCCCGGCGAGCAGCTGGGTGACCGGGTGAGCTGGCACGGCGAAGCCCTGATCGAGGACGCGCTGGCGGCCGGCCGCGGCGTGCTGCTGCTGACGCCGCACCTGGGCAGCTTCGAGGTCTCCGCGCGCTCGGCGGCCGAACGTTTCGCCAAACCGATCACCGTGCTGTACCGGCCAGCGCGCAAGGCTTTCCTGCGCGAAATGGAGGAAACCGCCCGCGCCCGACCCAACATGGCCACGGCCCCGGCCACGCTGTCCGGGGTGCGGCAACTGCTGCGGGCGCTGAAGCGCGGTGAGGTGGTCGGCCTGCTGCCGGACCAGGTGCCGCCGTTGGGCCAGGGGGTCTGGGCGCCGTTCTTCGGCAAGCCGGCCTACACGATGACGTTGGCTGCGCGGCTGGCGCAGCAAACCGGTGCCGAGGTCGGCCTGGCCTGGTGCGAGCGCTTGGCCGATGGCGCGGGCTACTCGATCCACATTGCGCCGCTGGACGAGCCGCTACCGGCCGACCCGGCGGATGATGTGGAGGCGGCGCGCGTGATCAATGCCTCGATGGAGCGGGTCATCCGCGCCCTGCCGACACAGTACCTGTGGGGCTACAACCGCTACAAATCACCCCGTCGGCTGAAGGCCGACGCGGGCGGCTGAGGAACGGAGAACAAGATGGCATGGTGGGGGCGCGTTGGTGCGCGGGCGTTGCTGGGGCTGCTGTGGCTGATCCACTGGCTGCCGATGGGGGCGCAGGCGGCGCTGGGCCGGGGGCTGGGGTCGCTGCTGCACACGTTGGCGCGCCGGCGCCGGCGCATCGCGCTGCGCAACCTGGCGCTGTGTTTCCCGACCTGGTCGCCGGACAAGCGCGCTGCGCTGGTGCGAGACCATTTCGGCTGGCTCGGCCGCAGCCTGATCGAGCGTGGGCTGATCTGGTATGCCCCGGCCAAGCGACTGAAGCGCCTGATCCACGTCGAGGGCCAGGTCGATTTCGCCGAAAAGCACGACGGGCCGGTGATGTGGCTGGTGCCGCATTTCATGGCGCTGGATGTCGCCGGCATGGCGACCCAGCTGTTTCAGGGCCGACGCGTGGCGTCGATCTACCAGCGCCAAAGCAACGAGGTGTTCGATGCGCGCATGCGCGACGGCCGGCTGCGCTTCGGCAATGCCGAGATCTTCTCGCGGCACGAGAAAGCTTTGCCGCTGGTGCGGGCGATCAAGCGGGGCTCGGTGTTTTTCAACCTGCCCGACATGGATTTCGGTGCCCGCGACGCCGCCTTCGTGCCGTTCTTCAGCGTGCCGGCCGCCACCTTGCTGGCGCCGGTGCGCATGGCAGGCAGCCTGCGCATGACGGTGCAGCCGGTGATCGCTGAAATGCTGCCGGGCGGCCAGGGCTACCGCGTGCGCTTCCTGCCGCCCTGGACCAATTTCCCCGGCAAAGAGGACGAGGTCGCCGCGACCCGCCGCATCAACGCCTTCATCGAAAGCGAGATCGCCCAGTTGCCGGCGCAGTACCTGTGGGTGCACCGCCGCTTCAAGACCCGCCCGCCGGGCGAGGCCAAGCTGTACTGAAGCAGGGCGCGCCCGACGTCGGCGCGTCGTTCACACGGCGTGCGCGGTGCCATCTCGGTCCGCCGTGGCGGTGCCGAGTGCGGCGTCGATGACCCGCAGCGCGTCAATGATGTTCACCGGCTTGGTCAGGTAAGCGGTCGCACCGGCGGCGAACGCCGCGTCTTGCTGGCGCCGTGTCGCGTCGGCTGATACGACCACCGCCGGCGTGTGGCCGAATCCCGGTTGGCGCCGCAGCCAGCGCAGCAGGTCGAGGCCGTCGCCGTCGGGCAGGTGCATGTCCACCAGCGCCAATTGGGGGCGCATTTGCTCGATCAGCGTCTTGCCGTGGCGGATCGATTCGCACAAGTGCAGGCGGCAGGCCGGCCGCAGCGCGAAGAGGTCGCGCATCAAGGCCGCGTTCATTGCGTTGTCTTCGACGTACACCACGTCGCCCTGTGCGCCGGCCGGCCGCTCCTCTGCTGCGTCCGAGGCATCGGTGTGGTCGGCGTAGCCGCCGTCAGCGGCCGGCAGCAAGACACTGAAGCAGCTGCCCTCGCCCGGGTGGCTCTGCACCTCGAGGCGCCCGCCCATCAAGTCCACCAGACGCTTGGTGATCACCAGCCCGATGCCGGTGCCGGCGATGCCGGACGACTCCAGCCCGAGGCGATCAAAGGGCGAGAACAGCCGCACCATCTGGGCTTCGTCCATGCCGCGGCCGGTGTCCTGCACCTGCAGCCCGATCAGCCCGTCGGCGGCGCTGACCAGCGTCAGGCGCACCTCTCCGCCCGGGCGGTTGTACTTGATCGCATTGCTGAGCAGATTGAGCAGCACCTGGGTCAGGCGGGTGGCGTCGGCCAGCACCGTGTGGGGTGCCTCGCCGGGGGGCGGCCGCAGCCGCAGCTGCATCTGGTCGGCCTGGGGCGACATCAGCCTCAGCGCGTCGCTGATGACGGTCCGCAAGTCCACCGCCGCCATCGACAAGGTGATCTCGCCGGACTCGATGCGCGACAGGTCCAGCACGTCGTCGATCAGCTTGAGCAGGTGCCAGCCGGCGGTCTCGATCCGCTGCACCCGCTCACGCTGGCCGGGCGCGAGCGGATCGGCGCCCTGCATGCCCATCAGCTGGGCAAAGCCGAGGATCGCATTGAGCGGGGTGCGAAGCTCGTGGCTGACGCGGGACAGGAACTCCGATTTGGTCCGGCTCGCTGCCTCGGCCCGTTCACGCGCCAGCTCCAGCTCGGCAGCGCGCTGGCGCTGCGTCTGGTCGGTGGCGATGTAAAGAAAGCCGGTCAAGCGGCCCTGGTCGTCGCGCACCGCGGTCACGGCCAGCGACACCAACAGGCGCGAACCGTCGCGCCGCAGGTAGCTCCAGTCGCGCACCTCGTAGCCACTCAGCCGCGCGATCGCAACGAACACCTCGTCGCCCACCACCGGCCGGTCGAGCTGGGCCTGCAATTCGAGGGCGCGGGCCTGCACCTCTTGCGGATCGTGAAAGCGTGCCAGTGCGGGCTGCCCCAGCACGGCCGCGGCCGGCCAGCCCAGCATCTTGGCGGCGCCGCGGTTGAACAGGCGCAGCACGCCGCGGGTGTCGGTGGCAATGAACGCCACCTCGGTCGCGGCGTCCAGCACCGCCTGCAGGTCGCGCCGCGCGTCGCTGGCGCGCTGCTCCTGCTCCTGCAGCCGATCCAGCAGCGCCCGCAGGCGCTCCCACAAGGCATGCGCCTCCTGGCTGCCGAAGTCCAGGTCGGTGTCCGGCGACTCACCGTCCACCACGGCTTGCGCCGCCATGGCCAAGCGCCGATAGCGCTCGGCCACCCTGCGCGCCAGGCGCAGTGCCGCCAGCACCGCCAGCGCCAGTGCAGCCGTCACCGATATGCCGGCGACGATGCCGATGCGCCACAACGGCGCCATCAGGCGTGAACGCGGCTGCGCCACCAACACGGTCCAGCCCGTGGGCTGTGCCAATGCCGCGTCAGCCAACCAGCGTTCGCCGTCCAGGACGATCTCGCCCCGCGCCGGCCCCTTGCCCTCGAGCGCGCTGCGCACCAGCGGCAGGTCGCGCAGGTTTTCCTGCCAATTGGCCAGGTTCGGATCGGGGTGCGCGATCACGTGGCCCTTGGCGTCGAGCACGATGACCACGGTGTCCTGCTGGCCGGCGAATTGCCGCAGCTCCTGCGCCAGGCCCGCCAGCGACATGTCGGCCACCAGCATGCCGGGCCCCGCCGGCACCGCCAGGGCGGCCGTCACCCGGCCGCTGAAGGGCGACAAAAAAGTGTCCGACCAGACCGGGCCCTGGCGCTCTTGGGCGGTGGCGTAAAAAGGCCGGGCCGAAAAATCCAGCCCCTGCACATCGGCGGCGTGCACCCCTGCGCTGGTGCGCAGGCCCGCCGCTTGGGTGACGCCCTGCGCATCCGTCAGGTACACGGCTTCGAAGGCCGGCGTGGCGTCCAGCGTCTCCTGCAGCACCTGGCGTTGCCACGGCGCCGGCATGCCGGGCGATGCCAGCAGGCGTGCGGCCAACTGCAGTGAGCGCTGCGGCACCGTCAACACGGCCTCGAGTTGGCCGCGCATCGCCGTGGACATGCGTTCGTTGTCGCGCTCCAGCTCGCGCAGCGCTTCGGGCACGGCCAGTGCGCTCCACAGCAGCGCCGCCGACAACAACGGCAGGGCCGCCACCAGCGCGAACTGCCATGCAAAGACGCTGTGCAGCGCGACCCGCTGTTTCATGAGCGCAGCGCGATGAATCGACCGGCCCGAACCTCCGTCACATGCAGGGGCCGCTCGGTGTCACCGTTGGCGTCCAGCACGATGTCGCTGTACAGCCCGGGCCAGTGCCTGCCGGGCTCGGACAGGGCCTGGCGCAGGCTTTGGCCTTGGGCCTGCTGCGCCAGCGCCGCCGCGCCCACCATCACCGCCTCGTACGACTGGACGGCAGGCGTGCCGGGATCTTCGCCGAAGCGCTCGTGGTAACGCTGGCGGAACGCCATGTAGGTCGGGACCGAACTCTCCAGGTCGAGCGCCTGCAGTGCGAGGCAACCCTCGACCGCGTGGCCGCCCAGCTGCAGCAGGCGCGTGTTGGCGGCCCAGGGAGTGACCGCCAGCCCGATGTCGGGCTGCAGGCGACGCAGTTGCTGAGACGCCAGTGCCGAATCGCCGACCCCCGCCACCATCAGCACCGCCTGGGGTTTGTCCGCCAGCAGCGCGCCAGCCAGCGCGGTGAAGTCGTTGCTGCTGCCGTCGAAGCCCTGCTCGGTGGTGAGGGTGGCACCGCCGCCTCGCAGGCGCTCGCCGAACGAGTGGGCGAAGCTCTCGGAGTAGGCGCGGTTGCGCCGGTCCATCAGCACCGCCACGCGCCGTTGGCTGCGCGACAGCATCAACTCGGCCAGCTGGCGGGCGCCGATGGCCGCACCGGCGGCGACGCGGAAGAAATGGTCCGCCTTGCCGCTCAGCTCGTCGGTGGTGGCGGTGGGGCTGATCAGCACCAGCTTTTCCTTCTCGGCCAGCGGCAGCACCGCGACCGCGACCGAGCTGGTCATCGGGCCGACCACGAACGCCACCTGCTGCGCCGCCAGCGCCTGCAGCGCTGCGCGGGCCTTGTTGTCGTCCTGCTGGTCGTCTTCGACCCGCAATTCAAAGTGGCGGGCGCCGTTCTGGCTGTTGAGAGTTTCCACCGCCAGCAAGGCGCCGTTGCGGCCGTTGACCCCGAGTTCGGCCACGCTGCCGGACAAGCCGCCGATGAAGCCGATGCGCACCTGCTCTGGCGCGCGCCGGCAGCCGGCCAAGCCGATCGCGGCCAAGCCAAGGAGCAAGAGGTGCCGACGGTGGAGGACGGGCTTCATCTTGTCCGCCGCATGCGGGCTGCGGGGTGCGTTGATGCAACCTTACGCCGATTCATAAGCCCTGCCGTGCAAATGCGCCGGGTCTTGGCCACGTTGGGCGCAAGAAGGCGCACAAGGCCCGCCCAGAGGGCGGGGCCGGGTGGTTTGAAACAAGAGCAGGGGAGGCGCCACCGGACCCGGCAGTACATAGCCGCCGGGCCGGCCGCGATGACAGCGTATGAGGGCCAGTGTGCGCCGCACCGGGCCGGTCGGACACTGTCAGCTCTGACAGGGTCCCCGGGCACCGGATTTGCACACTGATCAACAGTTCTCGTATTTCCAGTTGCGCCGCTTGCCCTCGGCCAGCCATTCCAGCGCCTGGGCCAATCGGCGCTCACGGGTCGCTGCCTGCTTGGCCTCGGCCAGCCACTCGACGTATTCGCGCTGCTGGCTGGGCGGAAAAGCCTCGAAATGCGCCCGCGCTGTCGGGTAGCGCGCCAGAGCCTCACGGAAGAAATCGGGCGGGATGGCCGCTGGCTTGGGCTCGGCCGAGCGGCGGTTGCTGCGCGGCGGCGCGCCGGCGTCGACCAGTGCCGTGGCTTGGCGCACCAGGGCCTTCAGCTGGGCCGAGCTGGGCAGGTCTTTCGGGCCGGTCAGGCGGCCGAACTGGCCCATCGCGTCGCCCGCCTTGTCGGTGCCGGCCACCTCTTCGCCCTGCCAGAAGCCGAAGGTGGCGTGGGCTTTGAAGGCGGCCATGTTGGCCAGGATGCGGCCACCGTACATGAACGTCGGCATGCCCCACTTGATCGCTTCGGTGATGCAGGGGTGGGCAGCATGCACACCGTCGCGCAACTTCCTCAACAGCGGTTGGGCGAACTCGGCAGCGCGCTCGATGTAGGCGTCGACACGAGGGTCTCGGCTCGGGTCTGTGGCCGCGGCTTGGGTGGCGGCTTGGGGCTTGGCGGCGGCAGGCATGCGGCGATTGTGGGCAGGCCGACAGACGCCGGGGAGGGGGATCGCCCCAACGCTGATAATCGTTGCCATGCGTGTTCGCTTCACCAAGATGCACGGCGCGGGCAACGACTTTGTTGTGCTCGACGCCACCCAGGCGCCGTTGGCCCTGGAAACGGCCCAGTTGCGCCTGTTGGGCGACCGGCGCTTCGGCGTCGGCGCCGACCAGATCCTCGTTGTCGAGCCCTCGACCCAGCCGGGCGTGGATTTCCGCTACCGCATCTTCAACGGTGCCACCGGGGCCGAGGTCGAACACTGCGGCAACGGCTCGCGCTGCTTCGTGCGCTATGTGCGCGAGCACGGCCTGACCGACCGCGACACCATCCGCGTCGAGACGATGAACAACCTGCTCGAGCTGCGCCAGCAGCCCGACGGCCGCGTCACGGTGGATATGAACCGGCCGGTGTTCGAGCCGAGCCGGGTGCCCTTCATCACCGAAGGGCTGCCGGCGCGCGAGACCAATGCCTTCGCGCTGTGGCCGCTGGACCTGCCGGACGACCGGCGCGCCCGCCGCCCCGGCACGCGCGAGGTCGAAGTAGCGGTGCTGTCGATGGGCAACCCGCATGCAGTGCTGCGGGTCGACAACGTGGCCGAGGCGCCGGTGGGCGAGCTCGGTCCGATGATCGAGGCGCACCCGCGCTTCCCGCGCAAGGTCAACGTCGGCTTCATGCAGGTGCAAAGCCGCACGCAGATCGCGCTGCGGGTGTTCGAGCGCGACGCTGGCGAGACACTGGCCTGCGGCACCGGCGCCTGCGCGGCGGTGGTGGGCGGCATTCGCCTCGGCTGGCTCGACAGCCAGGTCGATGTCGACATGCGCGGCGGCAAGCTGACGGTGCAATGGGCCGGCGGCGACGCCCCAGTGCTGATGACCGGCCCGGCCGAAACGGTTTTTGAAGGGGAGATCGAACTGTGAGCGTGAACAACGGCGTGCAGGGCATCACCGAAGAAGACATCGCCACCTACCTGGCCAACACGCCGGGCTTTTTCGAGCGCCAGGCCGAATTGCTGGCGAGCATCCAGCTGGCCAGCCCGCACGGCGGCCGCGCCGTCTCGCTGCAAGAGCGGCAGATGGAGATGCTGCGCGAGCGCATCAAGGGCCTCGAGCGCCGCATCATCGAGATGATCCGCGCCGGCCACGACAACGAGGCGCTGGTCAACAAGATGCACCGCTGGACCCGTGCGGTGATGCTGGCGCGCAGCACCATCATGCTCGGCCAGGTGCTGATCGAAGAGCTGAAGCACGAGTTCATGATCCCGATGGTTGCGCTGCGGCTGTGGGGCGTGGCGCCTTCGCACACCGGGCTGCCCTGGGCCCAGCCAATCGGCGACGACCTGAAGACCTTCGCCGCCAGCCTGGCCGCGCCCTACTGCGGCCTGAACAGTGGTTTCGAGGCGGCGCATTGGCTGGCTGCCGACGGCACGCCGGCCCAGTCGATCGCGTTGATCCCCTTGCGCCTGGGCGCCGCCAGCGGCGAATGCTTCGGCCTGCTGGTGCTCGGTTCGCCTGATGCGCTGCGCTTCCAGAGCGACATGGGGACCGAGTTCCTGCAGCAGGTCGGCGACCTGGCCAGCGCCGCGATGGCGCGAGCGCTCGCGGACTGATGGACCCCCACGCCCCCTTCCGGGGGCTGCCCCCCGAGGGGGCTCGCGCAGCGGACCGGCCAAGCCGGATCCGCGCACGCCACTTGAAGGCGATAGCTCCTTTGGAGCATCGCGGCTCTGAATGCCGACGCAGCAGCCACCGCTCGAGCGTTACCTGACGCACCTGCAGGCTGAGCGGCGCGTCGCTGCGCGCACGTTGACGCTGTACACCGACGCACTGACCCGTTTGGTGGTTGGTGCAGACGAGATTCACATCGAACTGAACGCGCTGCAGCCGCACCACGTGCGCATGCTGATGGCGCGTGCCCATGCCGGGGGCCTGTCGCCGCGCAGCTTGTCGTTGCAGCTGTCGGCGTGGCGCGGCTTCTACCGCTGGTGGGGCTTGCAGGGCGGCGTCAAGCTGAACCCGGTCGAAGGCGTGCGCGCGCCGAAAGCGGCCAAGCCGTTGCCGAAGGCCTTGCCTGTCGACCAGGCGGTGGCGCTGGCCAACCAGCTGCCCGAGCACAGCGACCCGGCGCTGGCCGCACGCGATCACGCGATCGTCGAGCTGCTCTATGGCAGCGGCTTGCGGGTGGGCGAACTGGTCGGGCTGGACTGCCAGGCCAGCGATGCGGCGGCCGGCTGGGTCGACCTGGCCGACGGCAGCGCGCAGGTGCGCGGCAAGGGCTCGAAGTGGCGCGGTGTGCCGGTGGGCAGTGCCGCGGGCGACGCGTTGAAGGCCTGGCTGGCGCTGCGGCCGAGCGTTGCGTCAGCCGGTGAGGTGGCGCTGTTCGTCAGCCAGCGCGGCACGCGGCTGTCGACCAGCCAGGTCCGCACCCGGCTGAAGACGCTGGCGTTGCAGGCCGGCTTGCCGACCTCGGTCCATCCGCACATGCTGCGCCACAGCTTTGCTTCGCACCTGCTGCAGTCCAGCGGTGATCTGCGTGCGGTGCAAGAGCTGCTGGGCCACGCCAACATCAGCACGACCCAGGTCTACACGAAGCTGGACTTCCAACACCTGGCCAAGGTCTACGACGCCGCCCATCCGCGCGCCAAGCGGCGCTGAAGCGGAAGCGGCATCGGCCTACTGCTGCGGCTGCTTGTTGTTGACGGCGTGTATCAGCGTGATACGGCTGCCATCGCCATCGGGCGTGACGCTGACGTTGGTCGATTCATTGCCCTTGGGATCGCTGATCGCCAGCGACATGCCGTTGTCTTCGGCGGCCGAATCAATGACCGTGGTGCCTGGACCGGCGGTCGACTTCAGCTTGTCGCGGTACCAGCCGGACACGGTTTTCGGCGCGTCGGTGGTGACCAGCTCGAGCGACACCATCTCGCCGCCATCGTTCTTGATGCGGGTGCCGCCCTTGTCGGCCGGCTTGGCGCCGGGGTAGAACGGGATCTTGACGTCGGCTTCGCTGAGCTGGGCCGAGCCCATCTCCATCTTGAAGGCCTTGCCGTGCTCGTCGGTGCCCTCGGCGGTCACGCCGCCTTTGGACAGGTCGACCTTGGTATTGCTGCCGTCCTTGTTGATCTGCGACTCGAGGTACTTCTCGGTCGCCTTTTCGGTCGCCATCTCGGTGACCTTGCCGCAGCCGGACAGGCTGGTCAGCGCGGCGGCCAGCGCCAGGGCGGCGAGGGGGCGGCTTGTGTGGACGTTCGACATCGCGAGGCTCCTCCAGTGTGTCGTTGGCAACGATTGTGACGGTGCACAACGCGTGAGCGCGGACTACGGTGGACCTGAAACTAGGGGCTGCGAGAACAGGGCGCCGCGGTCGAAGAAGGTCCGATCAAGCGGGCCGTGCTGGCGATGGCGCATGCCAACGCGTGCCGGCCGACAACGGACGATGGAGGCAGAAGCTGACATGTGGTCACTCAATTTGGCCCGCGAGCCGCTGGGACTGTCTGAAGCGATGCTCAAACTGGCCGAATACAGGAAGACCGAGCCGGGGTCTCTCGAGGAATTCATCTTCTTCGATCACCCGAGCGCGCGCAGTCGCATCCTGATGGCCATGCGCTGGCGCGAGCAGCAGCTGCCATGAGGAAACAGCGCCGGCAGCACCTGAACGTGGGGGGTGCACCCCGTCGCTTCGTCCCTAGACTCGCCGGCTTGCGTTCAGCCTTCTCCATCCCCTTTCCCGAGCACACCCCATGAGTCTGATGAAGTCTTTCGCGCGCAGCCCTGTCGGCAGCGCCCTGCGAGCCACCGTCTTGGCGCTGGCTGCCTGCGCCGCCGCGACCGCGCAAGCCCAGTGGAACCAGGACGGCTACGACGCCGCCAAGAGCTACGCCAACACGGCAGAGTCGACCCTGACGCGGCAAAACGCCGGCCAGCTGGCGCAGAAGTGGCAAATGATGATTGGCCAGTTCTATGCCAGCTCGGCGACCCAGGCCAGCGGCCGGTTGTTCGTCTGCTCCAACCTGCACGGTGTGTCGGCCCAGGCGCCGGACACCGGCAGCATGCTGTGGAGCCAGCCGGACTCTGGCGTCGGCGACTGCGGCAACCCGGCGTTGGTCGGCACCACGGCCTACCTGGTCAGCTCGTCTTTCAACTCGCCTTATCGCAACGTGCTGACGGCCGTCGACCAGCCGTCGGGCAACGTGCTGTGGGCTGCCGATCTGCCGGCCGGCTCGGCCTACCTGAACCTCGGCTTCGGCCCCGCCGTGCAGGGCAACCGGCTGTACGTCAACACCGGCCGCGGCGCGGTGATGTCGGTCGATACCGCCGACGGTCATGTCGTCTGGCAAGCCAGCACCGGTGGCGACGCGGTGATGAACAACGACGTGGCCGTGGCCAATGGCCGGGTCTTCACCACCACCTGGCACGCGTGCTGCGAGAACAACCTGCGCCAGGTCTTTGCGTTCGATGCCGCCACCGGTGCGTCGCTGTGGGCCAGCGACGTCGACAGCAGCAACATGCAGTACCCGGCGTTGGCGTTGGACAAGCGGGTGATCGTCGGCAGCGACAGCGGCGTCGTGCGCGCTTTCGCCGCCACCAGCGGCAAGTTGCTGTGGAGCCGCCCGCTCACGGGCTACATCTCGTCGCCGCTGTCCGGCCAGGGCAAGACCGTCTATGCGGTCAGTGGCAACCGCCAGGTTCAGGCGCTGGACGCCCGGACCGGTGAAGTGCTGTGGACGCGCGTCCTGTCGGGCACCCACCAGGTCGCCTCGAACGTGGCCTGGGCCAACGGCGCGCTGTACATGACGACGCAAGACTTCAACACCGCCAAGCAACTGCTGGTGCTGAACACCCGCAGCGGCAAACCGGTGGCGCAAGTGCCGTTGTCGATCCGGGGCAGTTTCACCAAGCTGACAGTCATCGACGGCCGGGTCTACCTCAGCAGCGAAGGCCAGCTGACAGCGCTCGGGCTTTGAGGCCCCCAGGGTCGGGCTGTGCCCGACCCGCCCCCCGAGGGGGTCAAGCAAAGTGGCAAAGCCACATTTGCTTGAGAGCGCCCACAGGGCCGGGCTGCGTCCAAGCCGCGCTCAACACGCCACCACCAGCCCCAGGCGGCCGGTGGGTTCGGGATGACCCCGGGCCCTTCCGGCCACTGTGCATTTCATCCCCCGATCGTGCAGCCTGTCGCATCGCCGGCGACGGGGCGCAGGTCCTGGCCTACAGTGTTCTACATCAGTAACACACCTGTGTGCCTCTGGCGCCCGGGACCAGCCAAGAAGGGGAAGGCAATGCCAACCTGGGATGACCGCCAGCCGATCTACCGGCAACTGGCCGACCGCCTGGCCGGCGCGCTGCTCGATGGCGACCCGCTCGAGGGCGATCCGATGCCGTCGGTGCGCTCGCTCGCCGCGCAGTACATGCTGAACCCGCTGACCGTGGGCCGCGCGCTGCAGGCGTTGACGGACGATGGCCTGCTCGACAGCCGGCGCGGCCTGGGCCTGTTCGTGCGGGCTGGCGCCCGCGACAAGCTACGCGCGCTGGAGCGTCAACGCTTCCTCGAACAAGAGTGGCCACAGCTGCGTCAGAAATTGCGCCGGCTGGGCCTGCAGATGGACGAATTGCAGTGGGAACAAGCCTGAGGGAGCCGACGATGAACAACGCAGACAACACCCTGATCCGGGCCGAGGGCCTGTCCTTGCACTACGGCAAGAAACTCGCGCTGGACCGGCTGAACTTCAGCATCCCCAAGGGCCGCGTGGTCGGCCTGCTGGGCCACAACGGGGCCGGCAAGACCTCGCTGATGAAGGCGATGGTCGGCCTGCACGATCACGAAGGCCAGCTCAGCGTGCTGGGCTTCGAGCCCCAGCGTGACCGCGTCAAGCTGCTGCGCGAGGTGACCTACATCCCCGACGTGGCGATCCTGCCGCGCTGGGCCCGGGTCGAGCAACTGATCGAGCTGATGAGCGGGCTGCACCCGAAGTTCTCGGCCGAGCGCGCCCGCACGCTGCTCAAGCGCACCAGCGTCAAGCTGACCGACAAGGTCAAGGCGCTGTCCAAGGGCATGGTGGTGCAGACCCACCTGGCGCTGATCGCCGCGGTCGATGCGAAGCTGATGATCCTCGACGAGCCGACGCTGGGCCTCGATGTGCTCAGCCGCAAGGCCTTCTACGAGATGCTGATCGACGAGTGGTGCGACGGCGAGCGCAGCGTGCTGATCTCGACCCACCAGGTCGAAGAGATCGAGGGCCTGCTGTCCGACGTGATGATGCTCAACGAAGGCAAGCTGGTGCTCAACATCCCGCTCGACCAGATCGACGACCGGTTCGTGGCGCTGAAGCACGACCCGCAGGCGGCCGAGGCGATCGCCGCGGCGCACCCGATCCTGCGCTACCGCCAGCAGGGCGAATCGGCGGCGCTGTTCGATGGCGCGCCACCGGCCCACGTGGCCTCGCTCGGCCAGCGCATGCGGCCCAGCCTGGTCGACCTGTTCGTCGCGCTGACCCGCGCGCCCGAGATCAACCCGCAACGCTGATAGCGCAGAGGAGACGCAAGATGCAAACCTTCAAGACCTTGATGCTGCGCGAGTGGATGCAGCACCGCATGGGCTGGCTGCTGCTGGGCAGCGTGCCTTTCGTGATCATGGTGCCGCTGATGACCTTCGGCCAGGTCCACTTCGGCGATACGCCGCCGCCGCCCGGGTTTGTCGCCCTGGCCATCGCCTTCGGCTACATCTTCTTCCTGCTGGCGCTGGGGGCTGCCGTGGTGGCCATCCAGGCGCCCGGGATGGTGCGGCGCGATCGGCAAGACCGCTCGATCGAGTTCTGGCTCTCGCTGCCAGCCAGCCACAGCGTCAGTGTCGGCGCCACGGTGCTGATGCACCTGCTGGCGATGCCGCTGCTGCTGCTGGGCCTGGCGGCTGTCGGCAGCCCGGTGGCTGCGCTGATCGGCGAGATGCGCATCCACGGTGCCGGTGCGCTGGGTCAATTGCCGTGGGCGGCAACGGTGATGGTCTTCGTGGCCGGTGTGGCCCGTCTTGCGCTGGGCATCGTGCTGGCGATGCTGTGGCTGTCGCCGCTGCTGCTGGCCATGATGGTGGCCTCGGCCTGGCTCAAGCGCTGGGGTGTGCCGGTGCTTGGCGCCGTGATCGGCTTCGGTGGCCTGATCCTCAAGGAGGTCTATCACCAACCGTTCGTGTTTGACGTGGTCGACAGCCTGTTCGGCCATGCCTGTGAAGCACTGCTGCCACAAAACATCGACC
>Ga0307515_10014895_pt1 | contig 14372 bp, 8 predicted proteins | sample 17_EM_MG_FD_194513 | JGI IMG/M metagenome (GOLD analysis project Ga0307515, IMG submission 194513) | Populus trichocarpa ectomycorrhiza microbial communities from riparian zone in the Pacific Northwest, United States - 17_EM | ecosystem: Host-associated > Plants > Roots > Unclassified | place...
GTCTAACTTAATTAAAAATCTCAATTTTCATGTTGAAGGATTAAATAGAAAAAATATATCAATTTAATAAATTTTATGAAGTAAAGAAAATAGTAATCAAAAGAATCGAGATAAAATTTGATAGGAAAAAAACTTAAGGCGGATAAAATTATAACCCTTGAAGTCCTAGACCGGATAAAATTAATTTGAAAAACTTGCCAAAGTATATATATATATATATATATATATATTAGTCAAAAGAATGAGGATCAAATCTTATAGGAAAAAATCTAAAGGATAAAATCGTAAAAAATTATAATTTTAAAAACCATCTCAAATAAAACAAACTTCGGCCAAGACAACAACAGATAAATCGAACAAAGCAAACTTGACTCGAGTCATCCTATATTAAGCCACAAAACCCGCAACCTGACACGTGAAATTGAAATAGCCCTATGGAATTATGGAGTTTGAAAAAATGATCTAAAAAAAGACCTAAATCAACGCATGATAACCTTTCAAATCTGTAATTCAAGTCTTGAAATCAAAATTATCACATAGAAAGCAAACAGAAAAAATCATGAAGGCAAATTTTCTATCAACAAAATATTGAAGGATAAAATTTAAAAAGAAAGTTTCAATAAAAAAAAATTTAAAAGAAATATAGCAATTAAAATAATAAAAACTAAATTTAAAATAAAAATAAAAATAAAAATAAAATAAGATGTTGAAAGATGAATTGAAAAAAAATCAATTAAAAAAATGATAAAAAAAAACAAAAAAAAAAACAATGAAAAATTAAGAACCAAATCTAACAAATAAAAAAAATCAAAAGAGAATAATATTAAAAAAGAACTTCAATTTCATGAATTATTTAGAATAAACAAATAAAAAAAAACCACATAAAAAAAATGATTGTTTGAAACTTTATAGCAACAAGTATAGGAATTGAGGTAGAGGGAAAGGATGAAAAAAATCATCTATGTCAAAGTGCCCGTAATAGAAGAGCCACTATGAAGATTCAAACGCCAACACAAAAGCTTATGGTTAGCCAACAAATGACATTGAATGTGCCACCTGAAAACTTGATCACAACCATGCACAACCGCATGAATAGAACACAATATTTGAGTTCAGTTTTGTGGCCATGAGTTCAGTTTTTTTGTTAATATATAAAAAAGTTCAATGCAAAGGGAAAATTTAGATTAGTCTCGCTATCTCAAAATTTGACCTTGTACATTTCAAATGCGCATCCCCAAAGGACTGAAAAACTACCAAGTTTCTACCGTGACTATCACACAGGCGGATGCATTGCCACAGACTGCAAGAATGAATGTAACATTTAAACTAAAAAGATTGGAAAGATTGGAGGATATGGACAAGTAGGGATGCGGCATTTACCATCCAGAAAGTAAACCACCGGCAACTATGTGAATAGAGTTACAACATCTCTACGGTATCCTCTTACGATTAAAAGCCTTGGCACATTCTCTACTAATAGATCCATGTACTCCATGTAAAAGTAAGCAGGGTGGTGTACTGGAGGCGGGGGCAGACTCACTAGCACAACAGCAGCCATTCTAGAGTATCTCAATATCGTTGAATTTAGCTTCAGGGTGGTGTAAAGAAACTTCTCTACCTGTTGCTCGTTCACTACTACAGGTTTCCCATCAGCCATCAGCTTATTCTCATCCCCCTGAGCCGCCCTCTTCATCTCAGCTAAGTAGCCAGCAATGCGCTGCTGAGCAGGTGTAAATGATTCCGACCATTCATCTTGTTGAGATCCACCCTCTATTTGCACATCCCAAGATTTCATAGATATTACAATCACTTCAGCCCGCATCCGAAGATCATAGAGAAACTTCTTCACGTCAGCTTTGAGTTCCTCTGCATCTGAATCCTCCTCTGCAATGCAGAAGACCTGAATCTTACAATTCTCAAAACTCTTCTTAGTACGAAGGAGCTGGGAAAGAAGAAGCATTAGACCACCATCTCTTACAATCCAATACAAATCAATAGTTCCGTACTGCATTTGATACTCATTGGGCCACTCATCAAGACCCTTGACAATAACAACAGCTTTGTTTGCAACGATGCAGTCATTGATTATTCCAACAAAAGTGGCAGGTATTTCTTTTAAATTTTCACGACGCCAGATTTCAGGATACCGCATCACCACAATGTTGGGCTTCAGGTTACCAAGGCCCATAGTCTGGACAATTCCACGAAAACCTTCAGACATATTGGGGGCTACAACTATTTCTGCAACGCCCTCACAGCACTTGTAATCAATGTAGGTGCTTAGTTGCTTACAGGCTGCCTTAGCATCTTCAGCATGTTCATGATAGTCTCCATCTAGTATAGAGACAAATATGGACATCCCACGGCCTTTCTTCTTCATGCAGTTGGCAAAGTCGGCAAGCTTGGGATGGCAGGGAACATTTTCTGGCAGCTTTCCCCATGGCCGGCAGAATACAAGAGGGATTGGGTACCAATTTTTTGGGTGCACTTGGTTAGCTGCAAGTAATAGTGAGATATGTCAAACACAATGAAAAGGCATGCATGCACACAAGCACACATAGGTAATGAGAAGAGAGAGAGAAGAAAAAAAAGATAAGACACTAAAAACATATCGACCAAATTCCTTGTGCTCAAGATGTTTGATAGAAGCAGTACTGACTGTTCATAGCAAATTGCCATAATAGGCCACCAAGCAGAGCACATAATGCTTTCAATATTCACCAGTGAGATGCAATGACTCAAGAACTCTAAACTTTGTCATACAGCGAATTTAGGACAGACACTACCTCCCAGCGATCGAAGACTGCGAAGAGCTAGTTGAAAATATGCACTCTTGAAGCCATCACCCCAGTCCCCAGCCTTTCCTTTAATGCTGACATAATAATAAATGAGGCTTGCTAGTGCCAGAGACACAACAGTGAACGACCAAGAAATCAAGAACATGATAACTGCAGTAAACCAGCGAAGGCAGGTAAGATCCTGAAACAAACACAAACAACTTCCAAGCATGCATGCATATACAAAAGGACATTAAATGTATAAAAGCACACACCAAGCTTATAGGCACCAAAATATTGAGTACCACAGTTATAGTAAATCTTGAAGATTCTCCCCAAATGGTGCTTGCTTTGAAATCCTAATTAGACCTAAGGCTAGTAAATAGGAATATGAAAATGAACCTGGCATAACCATATTTGTCAAATCACGATTTGAATCATTAATAGGAAAGCTCATTTTCTGAATAGCGAATAGTAAGATTCGTAAATGCCATAAATTTATTAAACAAAAACATAGAACAATAATAAATATACTAAAATAAAGCATCCGTGATTTATGCAATAATATGATTCAAAGTGTTAGTTCAATAAGTAACTACTACCAAGCAGTAACTCACCAACGTCTAAGTTCTAAGATTCAAGAAACTCCATGGTTTTAGAATTCAAAAGATTAAATTCTAGAACCTTGTGTTGAAATAAAAGATAAAAAAGTACTTTTATAAAATATCTAATGGGTTATATTAAAAAGTACTTTTAAGTCTGAGTTGAAGCTTCTTTCTCTACAAATCCTTTGTACATCTACAATTTTCTATCGAATCTGCTTTCTCTCTTGCAATTCCTCCATCTTTCTTTATTTTTTTTTCCAGAATTCCCTTCTTTCAGATTTGATATTTTTGGGGCAACTGAGTGAATTGTACAAAACACACAACTCAGGACGATTTCAGATGCGATTCTTGTATAAATCCAATTCATGTGCCCGAGTCAATTTTTTTTGCTGTGTGAATCAAACAAATCGTTCACGTGCAATTGGAAAAACCATGGGCATAACTAATCCCAACTTGACAAGCAAAGCAACTAAATAGGAATAAACTATTAAAGACTTAAGACACTAATTCCTAGACCTACCAAATATCAAAATGACCACAATACTCTTGTTTTGCTGGAATGTGTTCAAATAACAATTTTGCCCCTGCTTACAAAATAATCTATGATTCAAAAACTTTAAACCCCAAACCAAGAAATCTACCATAACAACTTGTTTCTTGATGAAGAACCATCTAATGCAGCCTTGGGTTTCCAAAGAGAGTTCTTTAAGTATAACATAGCAACTCCATCAATCTCAAGTCTAGCTTCAAGTGTTCATATATGTATATCACCCAAAGCGATCCACTATTAACATGATGAGCATAATATTTCACCTTAATTTAGTGCCACCCAAAGCATTTACGATTGAACAAAGCCAAAAGCACAGGTCGAGATTGAGGTTGAGGTTCATTTATATGCACATAATCCCAAAGCAATCCATTTTTAATACACATGGGCATTAACCTCACACATTACAGTGATTAGTATGACGTTCCAGAAAATATAGCTGAAATTAACACACTAAAGCATTCCAGCTTTTAACAAATAAAGCCAAAAGGTTGTAACAGAAAGCTTTCTGCATTTCCAAATAGTAGAATGGACATCACATTTCCAAAAGCATCCGATGAGAGTATTAAACTCAGGCTGGCGAAAAGGACAATACTGCATATTTGTTCTTTTGGGACACTATTAAGAACTCAGAGAGAAGAAGCTATAAGGTGCGGAAACACCACAGTCCTAAGGCCTCTCTAGGCCCTAAAAAATAATACCAGTAGCAAAACAATATGTGATTCTTTTTTCAAAGGGAAAAGTAAGAGGCATACCTATGCATAGTGATGCTCCAAGAAGAGAGAGGCTCCAATGGTGAATTTTCCACCGTGGTCGCCAACTGGGAGCATCTAGAAGATCTAGAAGGAAGCAAGACAAGTTCACGCCAGCATAACATAAAAGGTAAAACATAGTTACAGTTGGTGTGATAAGATCTAAATTCCCAATAACGACACACCCAACACAGATAAATGCAGTAAAGAGAGTAGCAATGTGTGGCTCATGTCCATCTGCAACTTTGAAATAGTTAAGAACAGGGAGAATTTCATCATTGGCTATGGCTGCAAGCAGGCGTGGGGCACCTGTCATGCTTTGAAGAGCGGCACCCAAGGTTGAAAGAATGATACCAACGTAGATGATGGCAGGGAAAGGCCAGGCAACAGTAGCTGTAAGTAGCCTGCATAAAAAGTACAGTTCAGCAGTAAAACAGAAATAGTGGAGAGTTTTGATGTAGTCCAAATTCTACAACTCAAACCAACATACTGACCATATATTATTCTCTTCAGCAGAAATGACCATGATGCCTAATGTGTATTCAAAATAAAAAGGAGGCAACAAAGAACTGGTATGAAAGTATCACCAAGTGAAGGAAAAAACTTAAAAAATTCTAAACTTATGGACATGTTGATACCATCCAAAGTGTACATGAGGAACCGAAAGTGACTTGCTAATAAAGCTATTGAAGACCCAGGCTACCTAACCTACTTTGAAGGCATTTAGGAATTCCCAAACCATAACCATGCATTCTCATATCATATCTTTCTTTTTCTAGCATGACAAGACATAATCCAGGCATCAGCATGATTCAAAGTTGTTAATATCTTTACTTAAAACATGATTTTTTTTTCCCATACAATCATTAAATTCAAACAGTATTTTACAATTTTTATTAATCATGCAAGTATGAGATGAAAGAATGAATTTTAATGAAAGGTAACCTGAATTAACATCGGTAACTGCATCTTTCTCTAAATTTTTACAATATCTCCAATTCTATACATAACTAGAGATTTTATAACAGAGATTAATTCTACAGAAATAAATTTTGAATAATACAATAATCAGTATGTGTGATAGAAGCCTTAGAACTAGCATAGGCCTAGTAACACTTTCTATATTTAATGCATCAGACCTAAATAGCTAAAACTAAACTAGGACCAGTAAAACTTTAGAAATCTAACAATGCATTAAGAGCATTTAGTATAAGCATTTATTGTATGTAACACACCAGCAATATAATGAGTCCTAAGTCACAGCATAAAGATGCAATCCACAAATTACATAAAGGTGCAAGCCACTAAAGAAAATAAAAACGAAGAGCACAGCTACAATCTCATGAGAAAATCCATCATATGAACAAAGCATAAAGATGCAATCCACAAATTACCTAAAGGTGCAAGCCACTAAAGAAAATAAAAACGAAGAGCACAGCTACAATCTCATGAGAAAATCCATCATATGAACAAAGAAAACTCTGCTAGTCAATGATATAATTAACAGAAACTAGGTGACAACATTATTCCAGTAGACAGTTAAGTGATGATATATTTATGCAGATATGCTTTGCTAGGTATTAATATATAACTACAAGGCACTGAAGAAAGATATAACCGATAAGTGGCCTTGCAAATGCCCGGTCACTTGACTAAAAGTTGAATATTGTTAGTTACTAGAGAAGAGGGAAGTTTGTGATCCACAGTTTAAAGCAAATATCGAGGGATTTCATTCCACATTTGAAGAGGGGAAAATGTAAGATGTTCACAGCAAGTATGAAGGCTACTTGTGTAGAAGGCCATGCAAAATACCTGTCTGTCAAGAGAGCATCTCTAGTTGCAAGTGCTCCAAAGAATAACACAGACACTAGATATAGTGCAGTGGTTGCAAGAGTTGCAGCCAATGTACCGATGGGAATTGAACGTTGTGTGTCTTTAAGTGAGGCTGATCTATTAGAGCCCGCCATAATTCCCGTTACAGCAGGGAAAAATAGGCCAACCAATGCACTGAAAGAAATTAAGAAAAAAAAAATGAGAAAAGGCATAAAAAAATTAATCTCACCCCTATTTCAAGAAAATGCATTATCATGCTTTAAAGGAATGTGTTTTTGACACAATAGAATTGTAACCAATAGAAGTGTTTTGGTAAGGGCCCGAGGCATAGTATTGTCTAACTGAGACATGAAAACCATGAAAAATTCAACTTCTTTTAACACCCATTAGCAAGATAACTGATTGAAATGCTTACAGCTATACACGATTGCATAATGCCCAACAGTTCCAGTGATGGTAATTAAAAAGAGAATGGTGTGTGCCTTGGGAGGGTGTGGCAGAAAAGCAAAGTGTATCAAGCTGGAAGGTAATTCCAGGAACTTTAAAATCCATTAACTAGGGCAACTAAGATGATATAAATTAGATATTCACAACTGCTGGACCATTAGGCGTTTGTTCATTATTCTTTTTTCTAGTGATGACATAAACTGTGTTTGGTTACCTGAACATGAAAAAAAAGGTGTAAAGTAGAAGAATCAAGTCTACCAGCTTCTGCTCCATGGTTATGGAGCTCCAAATTAGTTTTCCATTCTACATTCCTTGAACTGTATAAGGAATAAGCATATTTCTTTCCAAACAATGTACAAAAATCTCTCATTCAAATTCAATTGCAAGTGTTCCCAACAGAAAACAGGGTTCAGATTGCTAAACCAAAGGAAAGAAGCATCTTCCGGCAACTTTATTCAACAGTTGGAAATTAATATATACCAGAGTATTCTGGTATTACAATAAAACGGGAAGTACATCACTTAATAATATTGCAATCAGATCCATTTATGTTATTAACTTCAACAATCAACAAATACTATGAGATTGAAAATTCTTGTCGTAGCTTACTTGAAATTCCAGTAGACCTTTCCTTCAGGATCAGGTATGCCAGCATTATTAGTAAATTGATAATCTGAACTCCAGTTTTCTTTAAAACTTTCCAAACTCAAGCCCGTGATTCCATCTGTTGAAATCATGGAAAGAGAAGCATTTAGTTTTATTTCTCCACCAACCAATAAGAAAGAACAAGGAATAAGAGTGAAAGCAAGACCATGAAAACATCAATCACACATACATTTACAATTAAAGTTGACAGTTATTAGCATATAGGTTAAGGTCAAAAGTGAATCCTGATGTACCAATCAAAGAAATTGTTTGCCTTGAACTTAAATCAGCAAAGTAACTTGGCTACACTATGCTTTATGCAGAGATGCAAGTGGATAGTGAAATTCCATTGAGTTCTACTGCCACCAACAATTCCAAAGAGATCCAAAGCCACCAACCTATAAAGCTCAACACTAATAATGTTCATCATGGAAGTCCAAACAATACTGTTAAAGTCAGAATGAATGGTTCACTGTTTATTCATTGACTAAATGTATCTAAACAATAATAAATTAATAAAAAAAACACACATAAAACATGAAGAAGAACGAAGACTCAATAAACATAAGCAGCTAGATCTAAGAGAAAAAATGGTGCAAACGCCTTCAAACAATGACAAGAAGAGGCTAGATGATAGCAATCTCCAACACTTTGACAATGCAGCACTAACCATTGACAAAGATCCTGTACAAACCGTCCTATACGAGATACAAAGATATGCAAATGAAAACTCCTTGTCTTCACAGGCATAGGTAAACCCCAAAGTAGGAGTAACAAGGATACAATAGGATGATTAATTAAAAACATTCGAAGTGAGTTAACCAATAATGTACAATGCCATCTAAATTGATTTATGAGATGCACAGCTGAACAGGGAACATATGTTTTCAACTTCACAGATGCTGCAAATCTCTGTTAGGCGAGGCAAAATCCATTTATCTCGTGAAAAGACAAAAAATACATCCAAAAGATGGACAACTAAAAGTTGTAAACATCCCAGCAAAACCAAACCCTTTAATGAACCAAAAATACATTCTGCTAGTCACAGAGCTGATAACCAAAGCATTCAATTTCCTCCTTATGAAAGATGCACTTAAGATCTAAAGCTCTATCTCAGCCCATCGCTTTCAATAATCATCAAGTGTATTCATCTATAGACAGATAGTTCTAAATCAAAGGTTTTAATGTCAGAACACAATTTTAAGTTCAGGATTCATAGTTATCAAAACTGAGCTAGATAGTGAAGCTGTCAAGGTACCAGGTCATTGATTGAACTCGTGAATCAGATAAAACCCACAAGTAAATTCGCAAATTTATTTATATGCTATCCATAATAATTACTAACCAAGGGTGGCAAAAGCCAACCCAAATCTATCTATTTTAAAGGGGCATGGGTCATAAAAGTGTCAGTATAAAATTTAAACGGATCACTAATGAATTGACCCAAAAATATTCTACGATAAATGGGATGGATGGGGTTGGGTAAGGGTCACCCATCTGACCCATTAACAGATATAGCTCAAAGAATTGTAAAAGCCTTCAACATCAGCCAATTCTTATTCCATGAGGGACTTCAATGAAGCAACATCGGGGAATTTCCCGTTCATCATATCGACCGACCCCATCAAATTTCATAGCTGGTTATTTGATTTGAGAGGGAAAACAAAATTTTTACTAATTTTCATTTAGCCCCTCAATTTTTGAAAAACTTATTTAATTTATTTTTCCAACAAATGAGTTCTTATTTGAAAGCTATTTATACTAAATATATTTTAGTCCCTTAATTAAAATTTTCTTTTGCAATCAAGTCCCTGCACATCAAACAGTAAAATTGGTCAAACAATTTAAATGGGTTGATGGCTAGGTTAAGTGGGTTTAAGCGGGTGTAGGTACCCATTGAAAAAATAAATGGGTCATAAAAGGGTATGCACATAACATTGCCCATACCTATTTTGACCTAACTCATGCCCACCCATTTGCCACCTCTATTACTAACTCAAATAATATTTATATTTAAAACATGGCATATAATATTATCAAATTTACTTTCAAGAATAATTAAAAACATAAACAGAGAAGTATTGCTAAGTTGAAAACAAAATACTTAGAAAACAAATTGCTTCACTAGGTCGCCTGGTTGGTTAACTAGTCTGTCTGCCCAAACAAATTTTGTTTCTCATTAGGTTTTTGTCTTTAACAGTTCAATTCAAAATTCAAAATACTTTAGGCTACGATCATGAACATGGCAAGTCTTTTTTCTGATTCTGATAGTTAATATAGGTCAATGTAGCTATCAAAACTAAATTGTAAAAGACAACCGTGAATTGAAAAAACTACAGTGTGGCTAATTATTTTCCTCCAGAGTTAGAATGGATCAGGGTGTTGTCTAAAAAACACCACGTATGTACTCATCAACATTAAATTTGGTCAAGGATTTGGAACATGTACTCCAAAACATCATTCCAATGCCAGACTTCTATCGTATTTAAATGCTCAATGCATCACCCAGAGTAGCTATGACAAGTAATAGGCAAACATTACCAAGAAAGAAGAAGAACTTAACACTCACCGGCAGGGTAATCCTTCTTCGCCAAAAATATCCCAATAAATATGCAGAACAACGAGAACAAAACAGGAATGAGAAAAGCAGGTGCAACTCGATTGATCATCTTCACACCACCAAACACGATAAAGCATATGAGAATTGTCACAACAATCCCATAAATTTGCAGATCATGTGAACTTGGACTTTGTATGGGATGTGCAACTTCTGTTCCATTAAATGTTGTTATAGCCTCTACAGGGAAAACATGAACAGCCAAAGATATAAATTATCAGTGTTCTTTAACATTTTGAGATGGTAAGGTTAGATTCATGCTAACAGCTACCAATCATATATAATATCAACAGAAAACTCTGAATCTTTACCTCCGAATAGCCCAGCAGCAGGAAAGGCATTTAAAAAGGTTTCTACAGCTCCCAACACATAGCTAAAACAATGAGTAGAAGCAAATGAAAAGAATGATGTCAACACAAATACTTAGCGTATACAAATAGGCTATAAAGATAATAAAACTAATTGGAACCTCAAGTCCTAGAACATGGTCTAGGGCATTAACCATACATAACATGGTGGCCTCAGAAAAGGGACAAGATATACTCACAGAGCTCCAGCAACTGCATTCCCAAGGAAGAAACATAATCCAATACTCACTCCAATCTCAGGACCAAGGGCACGACCAATGAGATAATATGGGCCCCCACCCTATATATAAGGTTCATACAACAAGTGACTTGCTTAAAAACTATTCCAAAATTGAACTTGTCATCAGAAGATAACAACTATAAGAAACTGAAAATAAGAAAAAAAGCAAACAACATGCTTAACAAACTGTAACTCAAGAAGTGTTGTTGATGCAATCAACAAGAGAGAGGCTTAGAAATTATTTTCATTTAACTTTAAATCCCAAATAGTTTATATTTCTTGTAATTCTAGTCCATTGAAGAATACTATTTAGTTTAGAACTATTGGTGCTTTGATGCCTATAAAAGGAGCATATTTTCAGTGTAATTGGAAATATTTTGATAATGCGATTATGAGTATTTTGGTTTTGTTTGAGAGCTGCAGCCTTGAGTGTCTTTTTCTCTTTTCTCTATGTGCTATTTTCTTCTTCTCTTTCTTATTGCCTACCTACTGCACTATCAGGTAGGTAATATTTACAGCCTTAATTCAAATACTAAATTCTACTAAAACAATCCCCTAATCATTCATAAATCCACATTTATGAAACCGTAACTCACCAAATCCCTTGTGGGACATGATGACAAAGTTGTCCTGTTGTTAAGAGATTGGGAGAATCAAGGCGTGTATTTTTTTAATAGAATGCGTGATGAGTTGCATGGAAAGATTTCTAAGACATAAAGAGAAGATAGAAAAGTACAATGATAATTAATTTTCTCTATTAGCTCAAATGCTAGAGCAAAGGACAAAAAATTATCATGGACCTCAGTTGAGGAAAAATGTTGTAGATAGAGAGGGGAAAGAAAGAAAGGCAAGAGAGAGAGAATGTATAAAGCAACTGACTAAATAGAGGAAAGATTTCTTTTGAGGCATGGGTTTGTGCCTTTGGATCCACATCTCGGTGAAGTTGCATCACCGAGTTAAATAAAAGCATTGGCTTTAGCATTCATGCCTTGTGCCTCAAGCATGCCTAAGGCATGGTTTTAACAACACTGATCCCAACATAGTAGCAAAATTCTTGAACTTTTCCCATATTTCTCAATTGGGGAAAATGCAAAAAAGAACCTTTTAGTTTGGACTATTTACATTTGAGTGACCAATTTTCAAATTTAAATTTGGACATTGAGCTTGTGCTTTCCTCTCGTAGCATTTACCCCTTTAACTATTAATTAAATCGAAGGGATAATTGCATTATCAGTCCTCAAAACTTAGATAGATGTACCTTTTCTAAGAAATCCTAATCCTCTAATTTCTAACAATTTATTAGAATGTTATCAAATATGCTATACCAAACACTTTTACACATGAAAATATACCCTACATTTTATGTACTAATCATTATCATGATTCATCTTCTCATGATTCATCTATTCAAGTGTACCAAAAAATATATAAAATCATGAAATAGACTACTTTTTATTATTATTAAAAAAATAAAACTATCCAAGACCAATGAAAAAACAGTAAATGGTTGATAAAAAAAAAAAAAAACATAATACATATTTAAGTTCTGTGTTTTCAATCAAGTTCATATTGATTCAAGAACCATGTCAGGTCAGCAAAGGGATAGCATTACATAAATTTGGTCCATTTTAAAAAAAAAATGAAGGATTACGACTCAATTACCTAAATAAAAAAATAAAAAGATGGGATGATTATAGGCAATCATATCAGCAACTTGAATTGAAAAAAAAAAGGCAGGTGCTAAAGGAGGGAAACCACATGCCTCTGAAGAATCAAAATTCAAAGCTCGGTCATTGCATTGCAAATTGGAAAAATCACAAGATCATCCTTTGCATTCTTCCCCTTCTCAATTTTACCCATATTTTGAACAAACCAACTAACCTATAAATTTATCATTTTAACTTGAAACTAAATGCTATTTCTATCTCAAATGTTTTTCTAACAGCTTTGATCAACATAAAGTGTTTGACAAAGGGATATTCATTGTTCGATTACTCAAACCATGATCCAAATCATGCACCAATCTGAATTTCTATTCAATATGAATTTTCAATTCAATACTTTCACAAACCTATATTGAACCACATAAAACAGCGTAACTGGTTTTATTGTTTGACTTACCAATTAATCTATTTATGTACTCCTCCATTTCAAAGAGTTTGTTAAATTTTCCATTTTGGGATGGTACAAAATTGTTTCCATTGTGACCCACTTTAGTTCATAGACCCCAGCAACACCATTTTTCCTTTTCTTCTCCTTCATTTTTGCCAATATCTCCTACCTCTTTTCCCCGAACACCAGTACACCAAGGGTTATCCTTCACCATCACTCCTCCCATTGGCAGTAGCCACAGTCCTCAACATTCAAACCCTTCACCACGCCCCCCTGCCATGATTTTTCAACCTCCAAAGCTCCAAAAAAGCAACTGCCATCAACAGCAAGAAAAGAGATAGGAACAACTACAAGTTACGATAGAAAGCTTATTCTCCAAACATTTGCTTTGGTATAACAATAGATTCTCACTTCAGGGGTTGAGGAATTTTAGAGAAAAAAAATGTGCATTTATTGAACACAATGTTTGAAGTGTGGTTTTGGCAAAGAAACCCATGGATCAGGCTAAGCATTTGGTCCTTTGTTTCTGTACAAAAAAATGTTTGGTTAAGATTTTGTTTTAAGCATGAAATACCCATGTCTGTTCTTTTAATCTTTGGATACCAAAATGAGATAAGATGATGTATGCATGCTTAGTTTTGAAGTGTTGGTTAAGTCTCTTTTTATGTTTTACTTGAATATGGATTGAGCTTGATCCTTTAGTACCTGGAAAAATAAAAGAATTCTAGGCAAGTTCATGAATGGTTGCTTTAATCTTTAAAACATGAAACTTTCTTGTTGAATTTGTTTGTGGATTAGGCCTTCAAGGACTTTTGTTTTTTTAGGAGTAAACTTGGGTTGTTTTGTTAAGCCCGTTGGCTCTTCTTAGATAAGGCTTCAATTCTCTTTTTTTAAGCCCGTTCAATTTCTTTGGACAAAGCTTGTGTTGGCTTCTGGTCAGGCTAGGAAGCGCAGTCCATTTGATCGGGCTAAACCTTTAAGGTCCAAAATCTAACAAGGAAAAATTGCATCTTTAGTTTATTAAGATGTGTATGGCAAACACACCCTTAAAGCAAATTTTAAGCCTGTGTTTTTTAGTTATGGGCGTGTTTGCGCGTGTTTGGCAAACACAACCTAACTTATTTTTCACACCCTTTATTTTCTTTTTTTCTTTTGTTTAGCCAAACACACTCTAGTTTAATTTTAATTATTTTTCAAATTTTTGAAGGACTATTTCTCAATTAATTTTGGGCCTTTTAAATCACTTTTTGCCATTTTATATTTAATATTTAAAATTATGAACTTATATACATGAGACGCTTTTTCAGTATTATATAAACCAGGTTTTTTTGTAAAAAAATAGAAAAACAACAAAAATCAATCTTTCAAAATATACATTACGTTTTTTAAAATGAACATGGCCAAGTTTTTCCAAAAAAATCATGTTTGCATTTTTAATAAAAATACAAG
>Ga0307515_10014896_pt1 | contig 14371 bp, 10 predicted proteins | sample 17_EM_MG_FD_194513 | JGI IMG/M metagenome (GOLD analysis project Ga0307515, IMG submission 194513) | Populus trichocarpa ectomycorrhiza microbial communities from riparian zone in the Pacific Northwest, United States - 17_EM | ecosystem: Host-associated > Plants > Roots > Unclassified | place...
GCGATGCTCCCAAATTCTTCTGGCAAGGTCTGACGTCACGCCGATGTAGATAACGCCTCTTGGCTTGTCGGACATCATGTAGACGAAACCTGTCAATCACGTCTCCAAATCGGCTCCAGCAGATCCTCGGGACAAGCCCGAGGATGACGGTCAGACCACTACCCCACAGAGCCTTCCAGCGAAATCCCAATCAGCTTCTGCGCTTCGACCGCGAATTCCATCGGCAGTTCCTGGATGACTTCCTTGACGAAGCCGTTGACGATCAGCGCGATCGCCGCTTCCGTCGGGATGCCGCGCTGCAGGCAGTAGAACAGCTGGTCCTCGGAAATCTTCGACGTCGTCGCCTCATGCTCGAACTGGGCAGACGAGTTTCTCGCCTCGATGTAGGGCACCGTATGCGCGCCGCACTTGTCGCCGATGAGCAGACTGTCGCACTGGGTGAAGTTGCGGGCATTCTCGGCCTTGCGGTGGGTCGAGACCTGGCCGCGATAGGTGTTCTGGCTGACGCCGGCCGCGATACCCTTGGACACGATGCGGCTCGACGTATTCTTGCCGAGATGGATCATCTTGGTGCCTGAATCGATCTGCTGGTGACCGTTCGAAACGGCGATCGAGTAGAATTCTCCGCGCGAACCATCGCCGCGCAGGATGCAGGACGGATATTTCCAGGTGATCGCGGAGCCGGTTTCGACCTGCGTCCACGAAATTTTCGAGTTCTTGCCACGGCAATCGCCGCGCTTGGTGACGAAATTGTAGATGCCGCCCTTTCCGTTCTTGTCGCCCGGGTACCAGTTCTGGACGGTGGAATACTTGATTTCGGCATCATCGAGCGCAACCAGTTCGACGACGGCTGCATGCAGCTGGTTTTCGTCGCGCTGCGGCGCCGTGCAGCCTTCGAGATAGGAGACGTAGGCGCTGTCTTCGGCGATGATCAGCGTGCGCTCGAACTGGCCGGTGCCCTTTTCGTTGATGCGGAAATAGGTCGACAGTTCCATCGGGCAGCGAACGCCCTTCGGCACGAACACGAAGGAACCGTCGGTGAACACGGCCGAGTTCAGCGTCGCATAATAGTTGTCGGTCGTCGGAACGACGGTCCCGAGATATTTCTTCACGAGATCGGGATGTTCGCGGATGGCTTCCGAGATTGACATGAAGATCACGCCGGCCTTCTTCAGCTCTTCCTTGAAGGTGGTGACGACCGAGACGGAATCGAACACGGCATCGACGGCGATCCGCGATGTCTTCACACCGGCAAGGATTTCCTGCTCGCGCAGGGGAATGCCGAGCTTTTCATAGACCTTCAGAAGTTCCGGATCGACATCGTCGATCGAGGTCGGGCCGGGCGTGCTCTTCGGTGCGGCGTAGAAGGAGATCTCGTTGAAATCGATCTTGGGATAGTTGACGCGCGCCCAGGTCGGCTCCTCCAGCGTCAGCCAACGCTGATACGCTTCCAGGCGCCATTCGAGCATCCAGTCGGGTTCGTTCTTCTTTGCCGAAATGAAGCGGATGATCTCTTCGGACAGGCCCTTGGGCGCCTTGTCCATTTCGATCGTCGTCTCAAACCCGTATTTGTACTGGTCCACATCGATCAGGGCGACCTGATCGATTGTTTCCTGCACAGCAGCCATGTCGTTCTCCAATCTCGCCGGATACAAGGTCCGGCAGCTTGTCGTCACGATACAATGTTCGTTGTACCGCCTATGTAATGGGCTTAAGGGGCATTTTCACCCCGTTTGCCAAGCGGAAAATTCAATTTCCGCAAATTTATTCTCGCTCAGGCCGCAGCACCCGAAAGCCTGCGCCGCGCCGCGATCTTCGCAAAGACGTCCGCGCACCGGTCGATCTCGGCTGATGTCGTCGATGGACCGATCGAAATGCGCAAGGCGCCATGCCGTGGATCGTGCCCCATCGCCGACAACACGTAGCTCTGGCCAACCTTGCCGGACGAGCACGCAGAGCCTGCCGAAAGTGCGACACCCTCCAGATCGAAAGCGATCTGGCCTGTCTCGGATTTCAGGCCCGGCAGCGTGAAGAAGCATGTATTGCCGATACGCTCGACGTCGCGGCCATGGATGATGACATCGGGTGCCGCCGCGATCATCGCTGTCTCCAGCTGGTCGCGCAGCGCAGAAACGGCAGTCATCCGGCTTTCAAGGCTTTCAGCAGCCACCTGCGCCGCCGTGCCAAAACCGGCGATCGCCGCGGGGTTTTCCGTGCCCGAACGATGGCCTTTCTCCTGGCCGCCGCCACGGATCAGCGCCGCTGGCATCAGGATTTCGCCGCGCGCAACCAGCGCGCCGCCCCCTTTGGGTCCGCCGATCTTGTGTGACGAGACGATCAGAAAATCCGCGCCGAGGTCTTCGATCGACAACGGCAGACGCCCGGCAGCCTGCACCGCATCGACGACGAGGATACCGCCCGCGGCCTTGGCGAGGCGCGAGACCTCGGCAATCGGCTGGACGATGCCGGTTTCGTTGTTGGCCAACATGACGGCGACCATCGGCAGGCCGGATTGGCGGTCATGGGCGGCCAGTGCCGCTTCGAGCTCGGCCAGATCGATCGTACCGGCCGGCGTCACGGCGATTTCGCTGACATCGGCCTTGCCGAAACGGCCGCCCTCTCGAATGGCGGGATGCTCGATCGCGGAAATATAGAGGTGGCCGATCGTCAGCGGCGTCTTGCCCATGCGGAAATGCGGCGTCAGCACCCAATTGGCCGCTTCCGTCGCACCGCTGGTGAACGTCACGCTTGCCGGCTGGACGCCGCAAAGAACCGCGACATCCCGTCTGGCATTTTCTATCAGCGTGCGGATCTTACGGCCTTCGCCGTGAACGGACGAGGGATTACCCGCAAGGTCGAGCGCGGACAGGCATGCCTCACGCGCTGCAGGCAGCAGCGGCGCGGTGGCGTTCCAATCCATATAGATGCGCTCTTCTTTCATAGTCCCTTGCCAAAGAATGCCCGGTTGCCATGTTAAAGGCAGCGGCCGGTGCATTTTCCTTGAAATTTTCGCGTCGCTTGCCGTAAGAGACGACACTCACCACGGAAAGACCGTGTTAAAGTTTTGAATGGTTCTAAACTGCGTTTTAAAAAAGCTGAGTGCTTTCGTCAAGACAGCTGGAGCTTTTGAATCGGTTTTTATCCCATAAACATGCCCGGAGAGCCAATGCCCGAAATTATCTTCAACGGACCGGCCGGTCGCCTCGAAGGCCGTTACCAGCCGTCCAAGCAGAAGAATGCCCCGATCGCCATCGTCCTGCATCCGCATCCGCAATTCGGCGGCACGATGAACAACCAGATCGTCTACCAGCTGTTCTACATGTTCCAGAAGCGCGGCTTCACCACGCTCCGCTTTAATTTCCGCTCTATCGGCCGTAGCCAGGGCGAATTCGACCACGGTGCCGGCGAGCTCTCGGACGCCGCCTCGGCGCTCGACTGGGTGCAGAGCATGCACCCAGATTCCAAGAGCTGCTGGGTCGCCGGGTACTCGTTCGGCTCCTGGATCGGCATGCAGCTTCTGATGCGCCGCCCGGAGATTGAGGGCTTCATGTCGATCGCACCGCAGCCGAATACCTATGACTTCTCGTTCCTGGCACCCTGCCCCTCGTCCGGCCTGATCATCAACGGCGATCTCGACAAGGTGGCTCCGGAAAAAGATGTCAACACGCTGGTCGACAAGCTGAAGGCCCAGAAGGGTATTCTCATCACCCACAAGACCGTGCCGGGTGCGAACCACTTCTTCAACGGTCAGGTCGATACGCTGATGGCCGAATGCGAGGACTACCTCGACCGGCGGCTGAACGGCGAACTGACGCCGGAACCGGCGGCAAAACGCATTCGCTGACATCTTCTGGAAAGGGCTGGAAGCCCCGGCCTTGTACATTGAAAGGCCGGAACATCTATTATGATGTTCCGGCCTTTTTCGTATCTTGCGCATACATATGCGTCAGGCCTGCGCCTGCCACTCCTCCAGGGTGGTCGCGGCCGCGCGGCGTGTCCGGTTGACCCGATTGCGCCCACTCTTCTTGGCATCATACAGCGCTGCGTCCGCGCCGTTTATGGCATCCACGATCGGATCGCCGGCCGCGGCAAGCGCACAGACACCAAAGCTCGCCGTCAGGCGGACCGTGTCCGGCAAACCCTCAAATGCCAGCGCTGAAAAACTGTTGCGCAGCCCTTGCGCGAAAAGATAGCCCGTTGTCTCGCCGGTCGATGGCAGGAAGATAGCAAACTCCTCGCCGCCGAAACGCGCACAGATCGCCTCCGGCGGCGCATGTTCCCTGAGCATCCGGCCGAGCGACATGATGACTTGATCGCCGGCGGCATGTCCGTAAGTGTCGTTGACGGCCTTGAAATGATCGAGGTCGCAGAGAACGACACAATGCGGATAGGCCGACATCGGACGGGCAAGAACCAGTTTCACCCGCTCGTTGAAACCACGCCGGTTGAAGAGCCCCGAGAGTGGATCGATTTCGGAATTCGCCTTGGCATCGTCCATGATCTCCACGACGATGACGGCCAGCAGCGTCAATCCCGTCGAGACGACAAGCACGGCACTCAGGCTTTGCGAAACCAGCGCATAGGTACTGGCTAGATAGGATTGGGCACTGCTGCCCCCGCTGAATTTGACCGCGAAATAGATCTTGCTGGCAAAATTCGCAGCGGTGAGCAGCAGCAATCCGATCAGGATCCGGTCCGCCGTCTCGCGGCGCCCGGATTGGTAGACCGCGATCGCACAGATCAACTCCGCGATGGCAAACGGCAACTGGTAGCCAAGCGAATGGTAGAACGTGCCCCTTGGCAAATCATAGATCATCAGGTTGAGGGTCAGCGAAGCGCCGAGAAACGCCGTCATCACCATGACATTTGACGGAACGGCATACAGGCGGCCAAGCCCGACGCGAATCATCAACAGCGCGGAGAGTACGGAACTGAATGCCCCGAAGCTCGCAAGCCGGTCGAAATCGGCATAGCGGATGATGACTTCGAAGATAGCCGAAAGCGATGCGACTGCGAACGCGGCGGCAAACCAGCGTCCTGCGGCGGGAATGCGGCTGCGCCTGGAGATGACGAGGAAGAACACGCAGAAAAGCTGCGCTATCAAGAAGTTGACCGTCAGTAGGAAAAGCGCGCCGTTCATCTATGTGCCCGTTTCGGGCACGCGCATGTCGCACCCCGTCCTCTCTGCATGCCGAGAGCATCGCAGATTCGCCGGAATGTTATCCACGTCCGACAAAAGAAACGTTAATCCAGGTTCGAACGCGTAGCCCCGCCCGGGGTATTGATGACGCCGCCTGTGACCGGTTCCGTCACACCTGTCGTGCCTGGAAATGTCACGGGCAGCCCTTCGATGGAGCGGACGGCGAGATAGCCCCACGCCTCCGCTTCCATGGCGTCGCCATTCAGCCCGGCCTCCTCGGCCGCAATGACCGTCGCCTCCTCTGCGGCGGCAAGTTCAGCGAGATCGCGCATGATGATCCGGTTCAGGCGTCCACCGCCGCAGACAATATAGACGCCCGCCCGTTCTGGCAGATGCCCGGAGGATTTGAAGATGGCCGCCGAGGTGACATAGGCAAGCGTCCGCGCGCCGTCTTCAAGGCTTGCGTCATCACCCGTCGGCGGCGAAAAATCATTGCGGTCGAGTGAGCGGCGCCTGGTTCCGGTAAAGAACGGGTTTGACAGATACCGGTCGGCCAGATCGGCAAGAACCCGCCCTTCGCTGGCGATCATGCCGCCCTGGTCATAGGGTATACCCGCATGTGCCTCGACCCATTGGTCGATCAACGTGTTTCCCGGTCCGCTGTCATAGGCGACGATCCGGCCATCCGTACCGACAGATGTCAGATTGGAAATGCCGCCGATATTGACGAACACCACAGGTCGCTTCGCGTGGAGATGCGCAGGCAAGCCGGCGGCGAGCGCCGCGTGGTAGACCGGAATCAGCGGTGCCCCCTGCCCGCCATGCACCATGTCATTGGCACGCATGTCGTGCACGACGGCAATGCCGGTTTCGCGCGCCAACAGTGCGCCGTCACCGAGTTGAACAGTCAATGCCGCATCCGGGCGGTGCAGGACTGTCTGCCCGTGAAAGCCGATGACATCAATGTCTGCGGGCTGTAGATTGTTTTTGTTGAGGAAATCGCGAACGGCCTCGGCATGACGCAACGTCAGTTCATTTTCGACAGCCGCAAGACTGCCCGGCCGTTGGTCGCGGCGGGTGATGGACGTGGCGTCTTCCAGCGCCTGTTTCAGGCGAGTGCGGAACTTTGCGTCATAGGCAATCCCCTGCGCCGGGCCACGTTCGACCGTGTCGCGGCCGTCGGTTCGAACGAGCGCGATATCGATGCCGTCCATGCTCGTGCCGCTCATCAGCCCGATCGCCGTCTTCATTCTCGCCATGCCGAACTCAACTCCTCAGCAAACATTCCCGACGCAAACAGGTGCACTTTTCGAGAAACAGTGCTAAACGCCGCGCAAATATCCAGCAAGCGCTCATTCAGATCCAAACAGCCCACCGAAAGAGACAGGTCATGTCCGAGTTCAAGTCCGATTTCCTTCACATCCTCCACGAACGCGGCTTCATCCACCAGACGTCCGACAATGCCGGACTGGATGCACTGTTCAACAGGGAAACCGTGACGGCCTATGTCGGCTATGACGCAACAGCCACCAGCCTGCATATTGGCAATCTCATCTCGGCAACGATGCTGTATTGGCTGCAGGAAACGGGCCATCGGCCGATTGCCTTGATGGGCGGCGGCACTTCCATGGTCGGCGACCCCTCGTTTCGCGACGAGCAGCGCAAATTGCTCACGCCCGAGGCTATCGACGTCAATATCGAAGGTATCAAGCGTATCTTCTCGCGTATCCTGCGTTTCGGCGACGGACCGAGCGACGCCTTCATCGTCAACAATGCAGAATGGCTTCTGAAGCTGAACTATGTCGAATTCCTGCGCGATGTGGGACGGCATTTTTCCGTCAACCGCATGCTGAGCTTCGATAGCGTCAAGCTTCGATTGGACCGAGAGCAGTCGCTGTCATTCCTCGAGTTCAACTACATGATCATGCAGGGCTATGACTTCGTCGAATTGAACCGCCGTCATGGCTGCCTTCTTCAAATGGGCGGGTCCGATCAATGGGGCAACATCATCAACGGGGTTGATCTCGGTCACCGGATGGGTACGCCGCAATTGTATGCGCTGACGACCCCACTCCTCACGACATCGTCGGGCGCCAAAATGGGCAAATCGGCAACAGGTGCGGTCTGGTTGAATGAGGATGTCTTCAGCCCCTACGATTTCTGGCAGTACTGGCGTAACACCGAAGACGCCGATGTCGGCCGCTTCCTGAAGATTTTCACACGGCTTCCGATGGACGAAATCGCCCGCCTGGTGGCGCTCGGCGGTTCGGAAATCAACGAAGCAAAAAAAATCCTTGCGACCGAAGCAACGGCCATCGTTCACGGCCGCGAGGCGGCGGAACGTTCGGCCGAAACTGCAAAGCAGACCTTCGAAGAAGGCGCCCTTGCAGCCAACTTACCGTCCATCGATGTACCGGCGGCAGAGCTTCAAGCCGGGATTGGCGTTCTTGCGCTGTTCGTGCGGGCTGCTCTGGCCGAATCAAACGGCAAGGTGCGGCAGTTCCTGAAGGATGGCGCGGTCCGCGTCAACGACACGGTCATCAGCGACGACCGGCAGCTGATCGGCACCGGCGATGTCACGGCGGATGGTGTCATCAAACTGTCGCTCGGCAAGAAGAAGCACATTCTCGTGCGGCCGGCCTGATCGCCCGGCTCTTAGTGCACCATCTGAAACCGGCGGCGATCCCGCCGGTTTTTTACTGGAATTCGAAGATGCTGCGGAATACGCCGGGCGCGATGATCGACAACGGATTGATCGTCAGGTTCGGCTTGGCGAACGGCCCCACCAGCTTGAAAGTGATCCCGAGCAGTCCCCGGTCGCGGCCGTTGCCGAGAATGGCGCCAATCAGCGGTAACTCGCCGAACAGCCGATTGAGCCCATAGGCCGGCATGAACGTGCCCGTCATGTCCATATTGCCGTTCTTGTCGCGCACCGTTCCTTGAAAAGTGGCGCCAATATCCGTGCCGCGCACGACCCCGCCTTCGACCGCCACCGACCCATCATCGAGCATGAGATTGGCAAAACCGCGTTCGAAACGGGCCGAACTGACGTCGATGTTTTTCTTCACCGCCTGGTTCAGGCTCCGGCCATCGCTGCCGGCCGGCGTGGAAACGATCGACTGCAGCCTTTCCTCGTTCACCAGCGAGAACTTGCGGATGTCGACGTTTCCGCGCCAGGAGCTGCCGCCGCGATCGCGCAGTTTCAGATTGAGCAGACCGCCGCGCATATTGCTGTAGATATTGGCAAAACGCGCCAGTGAACCGGCGTCGCCGCTGGTCAGTTCCAATGTATTGTCCGCGCCATTCTTCGTCAGCTTCGCAACGACGGCCTGGCCGCTGTCGGTGACCGCGGAAAGGTCTAGCCCATCGATCTGCTTGCCCCTGGCGACATAACTCAAGTTGAAATTGGAGAGCGTCTCGGAGTGGAATCCCGTCACCTGCTGGAGGTTCGCGTCGATGGCGATGCGCCTGCCATCCCCGTTATCACTGTCGCCTGACCCGCTGCGCAAGCTTTCGATCACCGGCCGCATATCGGCGGAGCTGCCGTTGACGCTGACCGAAAAGCCGCTCTTCTGGCGTTTGATGTTGACGGCATAATTGTCGCCCTTGGCAAGCTGCACCGAAGAAAACGCCCCGGAACTCAGGCCGGACCTGTCGAGTACGAGCGCGCCGCTGGCGCCAAAACTGTCGCCGCTCAGCTTCAAGTCATCGATCTGCGTGACGCCGTCCGTGGACGAAGCCGAAAACGTCGCTTTCGCGGCGATCCCCGCTCCTTTCGACCAGCCGATCCATGGCAGCGAAATCGATGCATTCCCGAGATCTGCCGAAACCGTATGCTGATCCTTGTCATCGATCAGGATATCCAGCGAGACCGGCCCATTGATGATCCCCGCAAGGCCGGGGGCCAGTTTGGCAAGCTCGCCGTCCCTGAGCGTGCCGGAAATCTCGCGCTTGCGTGCGACGGTGCTGTTCACTCCGACAGGCTCTACCAGCGAAATATCCATCGCCCCGCCGTCGATGTCGGCTTTGGCCTGCAAAACTGCCTGTTGCGGATCGATCCTCAGCGTCCCCTTGATGTCGGAGATCGCTCGCCCGGCAATCGGCTTGTTGACGGTCACGCCGTCAAGCAGCATCTGCGCCTGCCACTGCGGCGGCGGCGGGTTTTGGGCTGTCACCAGGCCGAACCGCGCGCCCACCTGGGCCGTCATATCGCCCGAAAAATCCTCCGGCTTGAAGGGGGTCCGCTGCAAGGCAAGAATGGGCCGGTAGCTGACAAGCTCGGCGATCGCGTCGGCCTGCCCGCCGACATCGAGTTTCATTTCGGCGATCAGCGGCTTTTCATAGGTATTGGGTATGACAAAATTGCCACCGTTCAGCGTTGCGGAGCGGCCAGACGGGAAATAGGCCGTTCCATGTTCTATCTCGACGTCGAGATGCTCGCCTTTCAGCTTGAAGGCGCCGGCGGCGTCACGCAACGGCGGGATATCGCCGGCAAGGTTCACCCGGGCATCGGCGATGTTGAACTGGACGCTCAATTCCTCCGCGTTCAGATCGATCGGGCCAACTGTCCGGGTGATTCGCCCCATCGGCAGGAAGATTTCGATCTTGCCGTCCGTTATCGTGCCGCCGAAGATATTGTTGATCACCCAGCGGCGCGCTGTCTTTCCGACCCACCACGGCCAGAGCTGTTTCACGGCTGCCGACTGTATTCTGCTGGTGAGCAGGGCAAAGCTGATCTGGGGCGATGTGTCCCCGAAGGTCATCGACAGCGAGCCCGCAGCTGTTCCGAGCCCGCTTGCGACAGTCAGTTCGTCGAACACCAACTGGTGAGTATCGGAGAGGAAGCGACCCTGGGCCTTGGCATCGAAGATCAGCGGCGCCTCGGATACATCGATGGGAGATGAACTGGCAGACTGCGACAGCAGATCAAGCGAAAACCCCGTCTTGCCGGCCGCCGTCGCCGGATCGAGGTCGGCAATCGCGCCGGTAAAGGGGAAGGTCGATCGGCCGATCCGCACCATCGACGGCAGGATCTCGACCCTGTTGCGCGTAAAGTCGTAGGTGACGTTGAGTTCGGAGGGTTTGAGTTCGGATGAAAATCCACCCGCATCAAACACGCCTTCGTTGGATCGGCCGTTTAGCTGTAGCGTGGGCGTTGTGCCGTCGGCAGCGCGTGTCGCCTTGATACTCAAATCTGCGCTGCTCCTGATCCCGAATGCGAGTTCCGTCTCGGTCTCGTTTCGGTAGAGGAAGGCCGATAGCGGCAGCCCGGCGGCAGCGCCGTCAAGGCTTGTCACGCGACCATTCTGCCTGTCGGCGCGAAGATGCAGTTCGGAGGATTGCCCGTCCACCGCAAAAAGCCCGTCGATCTGCATGGAGCCGTCGACACTGCGCTTGAAATCCACGGTTTCCACGACAACGGGAACGACACGGTTGCGGGGTCCTGCAATGGACAGTTTCAGATCGGCGATGCGCACGGTTTCGGTGTTGCTGCGGCCAATCAGTTGCGAGATGTTGTCTATCTGCTTGAAGACGATCTCCAGCCCGCCGGCGACATCGGCGACACGGATGGCCGTCAGATCGATCGGTTTGCCTTGTGGCAGCAATGACGGGTCCAGCGTCGCGCCTTCCGCCTCAAGCCGGGACACGGCGATACGGCCGGTCAGCAAGGCCAGCGGATTGAGTTCGATAAAGACGGAATGGGTGGTCACCAGACGCTTGTTGGAGACGTTTTCGACCAGCGTCACGTCCTGCGCCTTGAGCGCCAGTCCGCCGTTCGACGTCACGCGCACCACGGTGCTGCCGACTTCGGCATGATAACCGTCGCCGAGCGCAGAGTTCAGTGCTGTCTGCGCCCGCGCGTTCAGCGGTCCGTCCAGAGCACCACTTTCGATCGTTCCCAGCAGCGCGGCACCGAGAAGAAGGATAATTGCCGTTATGACGATCGTTGTCGTGAACAGGAGATGCGCCATGCCGCGCCGCTCTGGCGCGTGAACGATACAGGGGTCATGCGCCTGCGCCGAAGGCAGGGAATGCAGAACGACAATGTCTTCCTTGCGAAACGATACCTTTTCGCCGCGGATTTCATTCATCAGTGCCGGCGGCCTCCGGAATTGTGAAAACAATCATGCGGTACTTTTCCAATCTGCTGCGATTCTGCCTCGCGGCACAAACGGCTATACTCGCCGCATGTCGCTCTGCTCGCGCTGTACATGGCTGATTTCACCCAGTTTTTCGCCTGTGAATGCCCGTGTCGCGATGCTGCGCCCACACGCATTTCCATTCGTTCCACAGTAGTTAAAGAAGGAGTGCAGGGCAAACGATGTCTGCCCCCTTGCCATCTTCGCTGTGCGATACACATCTCCCAGTCCACCCGGCGCTGGACGCACCGGGTCCGGATTGGATAAGCCTCTTGCGACAACCGTTGCGGCACATGCCCGAGAAAAAAGGAATAACCATGGCGAATTTGACCGAAGGCATGATGGCCCCGGATTTCACCCTTCCTCGCGACGGCGGTGGAACCGTCTCGCTGTCGGAGTTCAAGGGAAAATCGGTCGTGCTGTTTTTCTACCCGAAGGACGACACCAGCGGCTGCACGGCGGAATCGATCGCCTTTACCGCGCTTTCGAGCGAATTTTCGGGGGCCGGCGCAGTCGTCATCGGCATGTCGCCCGATTCGGTGAAAAAACATGACAAGTTCTCGAAAAAATATGATCTCTCGATCATCCTCGCCGCGGATGAGGAGAAAACCGTCCTGAATGCCTACGGCGTCTGGGTCGAAAAGAGCATGTACGGCCGCAAATATATGGGTGTCGAACGGACAACCGTGCTGATCGGCGCCGATGGCGTTATCCGGCGCGTCTGGGAAAAGGTCAAGGTTCCCGGCCATGCCGAGGAGGTGCTGACCGCTGCGAAGAACCTGGTGAGCGGAAGCGGCGGAAGATGACGGATCTTCCGCCGATCCACAGTCTTCGCGACGGAGCCGTGCGCGCCATCCGGGCGGCCGATCTGGATATCAAGACACTGCTGGCTCAGGAAACGGCCCGCCGCTGGAGTGCGCGCAGCCTGTCGCTGCGCTCTCCACGCGATGCATCTGTACCGGATCGTCCCGGCAGACCGGAAAAACCCGACCTCATTCCGCCAAGGCAGATGCCGAAGCGGGCGCTGACGACCGACAAGGGGCGGATCGCCCTCCTCCACGCCATCGCCCATATCGAACTCAACGCTGTCGATCTGGCACTCGATATCGTCGCGCGCTTTGCCAGCGAACCCGTTCCGAAATCCTTTTTCGACGGCTGGATGCAGGTGGCCTTCGAGGAGGCCAAGCATTTCCGCATGGTGCGCGATCGCCTGCGGCAGCTTGGCGCCGACTATGGCGACCTGCCCGCCCATGATGGGCTTTGGCAGGCGGCACACGACACGCGCAACGACCTCACGGCGCGGCTGGCCGTCGTGCCGTTGATTCTGGAGGCGCGCGGCCTCGACGTGACGCCCGCGCTGCAGGCAAGGATGCGGGAGGCCGGAGACCTCGAAAGTGCCGCCGTACTCGACGTGATCTACGAGGACGAGAAAGGTCACGTTGCCGTCGGCGCGAAGTGGTTCCGCTTTCTCTGCGCACGGCAGAAGAAAGACCCGGCAGCGGCATTCCAGGCCTTGGTCAGGGCCAATTTTCGTGGCCCGCTGAAGGCGCCGTTCAACGACATCGCCCGCGCGGAGGCAGGCCTGACGCCATCGTTCTACCGCTCGATGACGGCCTCCGTGAACACCTGACAGGCACACGTGCGGCCCTGCACGCAAGGCTTTGTTAACCTTAACAGTGTCTAATCGACGCCATCAAAACGCGCAGAATCGCACGCGGTGGGGGTGAGTTGGTGTCTACGGAAAGCCGGGTTTTCGGCAAGCGCACACAAAAGCACATCATCATTCTGGCAAGCGGCGACAAGGTCCGGCACATGACCTTTCAGCCCTGGATGGCGGCGCTGTCGATCTGTTTTGTTTCCGTTTTTTCGATCGGTTACCTTGCCGCCACATCCTATCTCGTGCTGCGCGACGACCTGATCGGCGGCACCATGGCGCGCCAGGCGCGCATGCAGCACGAGTACGAGGACCGGATCGCTGCGCTGCGTGCCCAGGTCGATCGCGTCACCAGCCGCCAGCTTCTCGACCAGCAGGTGGTCGAAGACAAGGTTGAAAAACTGCTGCAGCAGCAGATGGCGCTGTCGTCGCGCCACGGCAAGCTGGGCACGCTGCTTGATCGGGCTGAGGAATCCGGCATTGCCGAAAAGGAACCGCGGGCAACGCTCACCGCGCCGCAGGCCTACGAAAAGCGCGCCGACGCGAGCGGCGGCATCAAGGCGATCGAACGGCTGATGGGCATGGGAAGCCAGGAGCCCCAGCAGAAGGTCGCGCTTGCCTATGCGCCGCAGTCCGATGTGGGCGGCCAGGAACCCATGTCCGACAGGGCCGACCGGCTGTTCTCCAAGGTAACGCTGTCGCTGAAGGATATCGAGCAGGAGCAGAAGAGCCGTATCCAGAGTCTCACCACAGGCGCCTCTGAGGCAACCGATGCCATCATGACCATCCTTGCACGCACCGGCGTCAAGGTACCGCAGGACGAGCCGATGGCGGCGGCTCCTGCGATTGTGACGGGAGACGAATCGGCCATTGGCGGACCGTTCGTCGAACCGGAAACAACCGAGGCCTTCGATCGCTCCCTTGTCGGGCTCGACACGGCGCTTGCGCGTCTCGAACATGTCCGCAGCCAGGTCAAAAAGTTGCCGTTCAACAATCCGTCGCCGGCAAGCGACATTACCAGTACCTTCGGAAACCGCCTCGACCCGTTCCTCGGCAGGCTGGCACTGCATGCCGGCATCGATTTTCGTGCGCCGACTGGAACGCGGATCCTCGCGACAGCGCCCGGTACAGTGATCACCGCAGGCAAGACCGGCGGCTACGGCAACATGGTCGAAATCGACCATGGCAACGGCATCACCACCCGCTACGCCCACCTGTCGACAATTCTCGTCAATGTCGGCGACAAGATTTCCACCGGCGAGGCAATTGCCCGCTCAGGCAGCACCGGCCGTTCGACAGGACCGCACCTGCACTATGAGGTCCGCCTGAACGGCGAGGCCGTCGATCCGATGCGGTTTCTGACTGCCGGGATAAAGCTCAGCCACTACATCAACTGACAGGCGCTGATCCCTGCAATGTCGCTCCGGTCCTTCCGGA
>Ga0307515_10014897_pt1 | contig 14370 bp, 16 predicted proteins | sample 17_EM_MG_FD_194513 | JGI IMG/M metagenome (GOLD analysis project Ga0307515, IMG submission 194513) | Populus trichocarpa ectomycorrhiza microbial communities from riparian zone in the Pacific Northwest, United States - 17_EM | ecosystem: Host-associated > Plants > Roots > Unclassified | place...
CCACTGCGCACGCGCCTCGGCGCCGCGCAGCGTCTCGGCCGCGACGCGCGCCTCGGCCGCGATCAGATCGGGCCGGCGCCTCAGCAGGTCGCTGGGCTGGCCGGTCCCGATGTCGCGCGCGGTGGGCCACACGAACGCCGCACTGTCGTCGACGACACGTGCCGATGGGTTGCGGCCCAGCAGCACGGCCAGCCGGGTCTGCGAGACGCCGGCCAGCATCCGCAGTGGAGGCACTTGCGCGTCGAGCGCTTCCGCTTCGGCGCCTGCGCGGTCGAGGTCGAAGGCGCTGGCCTCGCCTTCGCGCTGGCGGCTGCTCACGCGGGTGGCCGTCTCGCGCTGGGCCGCGGCCAGGGCCTGCACGATGCGCAGCTGCTCTTCAGCGCTGCGCAGCACGAAATACTGCCGCGCCACCTCGCTGGCCACCAGCAAGCGCGCGCCGTCGACACCCGCGGCAGCAGCCGCGGCATCGGCCTGCGCCGCGTCGCGCGCAGCGCGCACGCCGCCGGCGAGGTCGATCTCCCATGCCACGTCGACACCCACACGAAGCGCACGCGTGTCAGGCTGCCCTTGCTTGACCGGATCGGGCAGGCCACTCTCGCTGCGCGAGGCCGATGCCTGCAAGCCCACCGTGGGCCACAAGCGAGAGCCCTGCGCATCGCGGCCGGCCCGGGCCTGGGCCACGCGTTGCAGGGCGATGGCCACGTCCTGGTTCGCGGCGAGGGCCTCGTCGATCAGCGCCGTCAGCGCCGGGTCGCCGTAGCCGGCCCACCAGGCACCGTCGAAAGCTTGGCCAGCACCCGCCGCGGACACGCCATGCGCGAAGGCGGGCGTCAGCGGCACCGATGGCGATGGGGGCTGCACGGGCGCTACTGAGCAGGCCGACAAGAGCACCAGCGACGCCCACGCCACGGTGCGGGTCGCCCAGGCGCTGGGGTCGAAGAGGCTGCGATGCAGAGGTGGCGTCATGGTGTGATTCATATACTGGACGATTGAGTCCAGTAAGTCTAAGCGAACTATAATGGACATTCAAGTACATTAAATAAGATGCCCAAAAACGACCCCGAGAACGACGTCGCACCGACACCACGCCGCGGCAGGCCGCGCGATCCCGAGCGCAACCGCCGCATCCTGGATGCGGCGCGCAGGCACTTCTATGCGCACGGCCTGGAGCGGGCCAGCGTGGACGCGATCGCTGCCGACGCCGGTGTCTCGAAGATGACCATCTACAGCCACTTCGGCTCCAAGGAAGGGCTCTTCGAGGCAGAGGTATGCGACCGCACCGAGCGCGTGGTCGGCGGCGTCGCCGGCGCCGAAGCACTGGACGCGACGCAGCCCCAGAAGGCGCTGCTGGCCATCGGTGAGCAGTTCCTGATGCTGGCGCGCGAGGACGAGGCGCTCGCACAGTTCCGCTCGCTCTACGGTGCCGCCGGGGTCCACCCCGAGGCCTGCCAGGCCTTCTATCGGCAAGGAGCCGACCGATTGATCGGCGATCTGGCCGCCTACCTGCGCCGCGCCGACGCGGCCGGCACGCTGAAGGTGAAGCACCCGCGGCAGGCGGCGGACCTGTTCCTGTCGATGTTCCTGGGCGATGGCCACATCCGAGGGCTGCTCATGCTCGAGATGCCGGATGCGCGTGAGAACCGGGCCCTGTTGCGCGAGGCGGTCAGGGTGTTCATGGCGGCCTACGCAGTAGGTGCGTGACGCGGCGGCGATCGGCGCTGTCGCCTGGCCGCCTCGGCCCGATACGTTCGGTCTAGAACACTGCTGGCAAGGCTTGCGTCAAGCGTCGCCTTCGCCGAACTCCTTGTCGGACCGCGGTGCGCGCGGCGCCTGCTCGTCAAGCGACTGCCGATAGCGGACACAGCCTCGCAGAAACTGAGGCCACTCCGGGACCAGCAGGCTGGGCTCCACCCGTTCCGGCAGAACCGACCACAGGTCAGGGTGGTGCCAACACAACTCGTGCCCCGTCGAATCCCTGTGTTGGCGTATGGCTTGCCGCAACTTGTGCACTTCGGCGACCAGCTGCTCGCGTGACAAGGTGTCCAGATCGTCGTCCATTCTTGGAACTCCCCAAGTGTTTTCTTGCCGGACTTGATGCCGACGCGCACTCAGTTCGACTGACCCGCCTGCGACGCGGCAATCAGTTCAGCCTTGTCTCTGCAGAGATTCGCGGAGCGCCCGCTTTCGAGCAGCGTCTTGAGGTCACAGAGAACGATGCTGAAGCCCTCGGTTGCGTTCACGGCCTCGCTCTCCTCCTGCAGTCCTGAAGCTTCGACGGCGAGGCGCGTGGCGGCGTCACCGCGTGTTTCGAAGACCAGGTTCACGCTGTTGCCGTCGGACCAGTCAAAGGCGATGCGCTTCTGGCTTTCGAACGCCGTGACGGTGACGGTCTCTGTGGCTCCCGGCACCATGAATCGCCATCTGACCCGCGCCCCTTTCTCGAGAGGCCCGGTGGTGCTTTCCAACCAGAACTTCGTGATCGTCTCGGGGTTGACGAAGGCGTCGAACACCTCAGCGGCAGGACGACGAATGAGCATGCTGGCCTGAGCAAGGTGGTCTTTCATGGCGTGCCTCACCTCTTCGAAGTGCGTTCAAGGCGTGTTCGTTCTCACTCTACGCGCAGCAACGAAAAACTGGCATCTCCGCCCTGCCCTCAGCCCGGGATTGGCAAGGGTTGACCAGCGGCCCAGGTCACTTCAACAACTGCAGCACCTCGCTGTCCGCAGCTGCGCGGCAGGTCGACGGGTCACGTGGGTCCCAGTCGGGGTTGTGCTCGTTCAGCAGAGCACCGACCACGAGCTCCATGGCCAGTTCGCGCCGCAGGCGTACGGCCTCACGGCGCGCATCGGCCGCACCGGCCAGATCCGCCAAGTCACCGTTCGCGCTAGGCAAGGGGGCAGGTGCGTCGGCGGCGAGCATGGTGGCCACATGGGACACCATCTTCTCAAGCTCGTTGTTGACGAAAGACCGAAGCGCCGTTTCGTGGTTCTGTTCATCCGAATTCATCGTCGATCCTTCATGGGGCGCGGAGCCCGTCACTGTGGCGTGGATTTGTTTCACCGGTAGCCGTTGTCCATGGCTTCCTGGTGCGCAGCGATCTCAGCCTGGCCACGCGTCAACGGGCCTGCCGCCGGGCCATCGGCCCGAGGACTCGACGGCGCGAACACCGGCCTGGGCTCGCTGACGTGTCCCGAGGGCATCGGGTTGTCGTAGTCGAAATGGTTGTCGCGCTCCCACTTGTCGAGCGCGTTCCCGTATGCCGCACGGTCGGTGTAAACCTCGCCCTGCGGCTCGACGTGCGCCGGCTTGGTGGACGTGGGTTCGATGTGATTCGATGCTTTCTCTTTGGACGGCTTGATATTGCCAAGCTGCTGTGACATCAGCCCAAGAAGCTCCGATTGCGACGAGTTCAGTTCATGCTTGCGGTTCAGCAACGCCGCCGTGGGGCTGCCGGCGGGGGATGCTGGCTCTTGCAGAAGCTGAGCTGTTGTAGGCGCCGGTTGCTCTGGCCGAGCCTGAACCGAGACAGGCGCGGGCCGTTCCTCTGGGGCGGGCGGGTTGGCAGGCCGAGTCCGAACCGAATGAGGAATCGGTCGCTCTTGCACGGCGTGCGCGTTCGCTGGCTGAGTCTGAGCCGAGGCAGAGGTCGGCCGCTCCTGCGGGGCAGGTGGGTTGGCAGGCCGTGTGCGAACCGAGTGGGGGATCGACGGTTTCTGCGCGCTGGGCGGTGCGGCAGCTGCGGGGGGCTGAGCTGCCTTTGCGGGTTGCTGGGGAGATGGCGAGACAGGTGGATCAATGTCTACCAGAGGCGCGAGTGTCGCCGTGGGCCGCGTGGTTGGTTGCGTCGCTGGCGCATGCGCCGTGTTCTCGGTGGCAGGCTTGGCAGGTGTCGGCTTGGCGCCTCCGAACCCGTTGTCTTGCACCCACTTGTCGAACGCGTTGGCAAGGATGGGATCTTGCGCCGCGGCCGGTGCCGGCTGTTGCGCGGCAGCCTTGGCAGGTTGCTGCGGTGGTGGCGAGACAGGCGTTTCGATGTCCACCAGCGGCGCCGTGGGCCGGGTGGTCGGCTGTGTCACCGGTGTGTGTGCCGTGTTCCCGGTTGCGGGCTTGGCAGGTGTCGGCTTGGCAGCTTCGAAGCCGTTGTCTTGCACCCACTTGTCGAACGCAGCGGCAAAGCCGGGATCTTGGGCGATGGTGCGTGGCGGCACCTGCGGTTCGGTCTGCGGAGCGGTGGATGTCGGCAGACCTTGCGCCGCGGCCGGCGCCGGCTGCTGAGCTGCAGCCTTCGCGGGTTGCTGGGCCGGTGGCAGTGCAGGCGCTCCGATGTCGATCAGCGGGGGGAGCTTGGCCGACGCCGAACCAGGCTGCGCAGGCGGCAATGACACGCGTGTGCGCAAGGCCGCATCGTCTGCGGTCTTCGCGGGTGTCGGCTTGGCGCCATCGAACTTGTTGTCCGACACCCATTTGTCAAACGCCGATGAATCGATGGTGAAGGCCTGTTGAGGCACCTGGCCACCTGCGGGCCGAGGCGCGGCTTGGCTTGTGCCGCTGCTGAACGCGTTGTACGCACTCGCCACCGTGCCTGAAAGACTCGTGACGGCCGACTTCACGAAAGCCATGGCGTTCTTCACCGAGGGGTCGGAGAACAGCCGCAACCCGGCACTGAGCGCGCCCGCATGAAAGCCACCGAGCTTCTCGGCAAACGAGGACCGGCCACCCCGGGCCTTCGCAGCAGGAAGGGCGCTGGGGCTCGGCCCGATGTTGGCAGCGCTGCCTGTCTGGGTCGTCTCTGCGGTGGACAGGGGGCGTGGCGAGAAACGGTTCGAAATCGACATTGGTTTTCCTTGATCGCGCACATGCGCAGCGCCTCGACGCGGCTCCAGACTTCATGGACCTGGGCTCGCGTGTCAATGCTGAAGGGCCGCCCCTGGCATTGCCTCGCGCCCACGAAGCACAGCATGGCGAAACGAAGCTTTTCGCAGTGCTCGGCCAAGCGACCTCAACCGCAGTCAGCCCCGGCTCAGATTGCCGAGCCTCGCTGTGACAGGCGTCACGGTCGTTGGAATTGATCGCCGTGGTGAGCAATCGATCATTGAACCGTCATGCCTTCTGGAGCGCTGGCACCTAGCATCGCCTCTCGCTTTCCGACGCAGCCTGTTCACTTCAACGTGCGTTTGCGTCGGGGACCCGACTGAGCCACCCGCACAGATTCTTGAGAAGACGTTTCAATGCTTCCGCTCTCTTCAGCGCCCCGGCGCGATCCACCTCGGGCGGAGCCATCCGTCATGAGCCGCGACGCTGCCACGGCGCCGCAGGTGAAGCGCGAACTCAGGCTGCACCTGCAGAACCTGAACGACAACGACCTGGCGAAGGTGAACGCTTTCCTGCGAATCGGCGGCGAGCGTTTGCAATGCGACTGGACAGTCGTGTTCGACGGCGAGTTCGAAGTGCTGATGCGTGGGAGCGATGAGCGCGGCGATGTGCAGGGCACGGCGGGCGGCCCCGCGGCCACCGTGTGCCTGGCGGATGCCGGCACGGGCCAGCACGACGCCGTCGAAGCACTGGCGCGCCCCCTGCAGTACGAAGCCCTCTTGGATGCGCTGTCTGCGCTGGAGCAGCGCATCGCGAGCACACCCGCCCTGCGTGCGGTTCCGCGCGCGTTCCCGCCAGACGCGAGGTTCCGACTGCTTCGTTGGCCCTCGGCCGATCTCTTGCAAGGAGACCGTGACCGCCAGCGCCTGGCGAGCTTTCTGTTGACGCGGCTCGTCGGCCTGGATGAGTTGGCACGCCTGAGCCATGTGGGCAAGCCGCAGTGCATGGAGTTTCTCGTTCTGCTCGCCACGACCGGCACGCTCGACATCGCGGCGGCTGACGCTGTACCGGCCACCGTCACTGCGCGCGCCGAGCCCCAGGCCAATCATCAGGAGATGGACGCCCACCACTTCGCCAGCATCCGCCACGGCCTGGGATTGACATGGCGATGACCCAGCACAAGATCGTTTTCAGCGGGCCGCCCGGAGCCGGCAAGACCACCGCCATCGCCATGTTGAGCGACACGCCGCCGGTGGTCACCGACGTGCGCAACACCGACGCCGGGCTCAGCAAAGAGCTCACCACCGTGGGCCTCGACTTCGGCCAAGCCGACCTTGGCAACGGCCAGTGCGTGCGGCTATTCGGCACGCCGGGCCAGCTGCGCTTCGACTTCATGTGGCGAATCATCGCCACCGACGCGCTCGGCCTCGTGATCTTGCTCGACAACACCCGGCCCGATCCGCTCGACGACTTCGCGACCTATCTGGATGCCTACGCCGACCTGCTGCCGACGATCAACTGTGCCGTCGGCATCGGCCGCACCGGCGAATGCGCGCTGCCGACGGTCGACCAGTTCAGCAGCCTGTTGGCCGAACGCGGCCTCGCCTTTCCGGTTCTGCCGGTGGACGTGCGCCGGCGCGAAGACGTGCTGATGCTTGTCGACACCGTGCTGATCCAAGCCGAGATGCGCACATGAACGAAATGACTTCCTTGTCCACACTGACCACCACCCTGCTCCACCCGGCCCGACAGACCGCCCAGGCCTTGTTCGCGGAGGTCGATGGCGCCCGCGCCGTCGTGATCGCGACCGCCGATGGCTTCGACCTTGCGCATGCCGGCCACCAGACGATCGACCCCGCGCGCCTGGCCGCGATGGTCAGCTCCGTGTCCGCGCTCGGCGACGCTGCAAGTCGCGAGACCGGCATCGGCACACCGCGTTATCTGGTCATCGAGTCGTCTGATGGGCGGCTCGTGGTCCGCTGCATGCAGGTGCAGCAGCAGGCGCTCGTCGCGGTCGTTCTCACCGACAAGTCGGTGACGCTGGGTTTCGTGCTGAGCCACCTGGCACAGGCCGAACAGCTGATGAACGCGGCATGAACCTGCCCCAGATCGATGCCGAACTCGACCGCATGGCAGCCCACCCCGGCATCGTCGGCTGTGCGCTCGTCGACGCACAAACCGGGCTGGTGTGGGCCAGTCGCGGCGGCGCAGCCGAGGCCACGCATGTGTGGGAGGCGGCCGTGGATTACTGGCGCCTTCACGATCGCCAGAAGCTTCACTTTGCCGGCCTGGGCACGCTCGGTGCGGCAGTGATGTACCACACCGGCGGCGTGCTCGCCGTGTTCCCATGCTGCACCGACCCGAACGTCCTGCTCGTAGCTCATGGTGAGCACCGCGGCGTCGACTGGATCGCCTTGCAGCGCATGGCCCGCGAGCTGGGAGACCTGCTGCACCGCTCAGGCTAGGGGCTTCGTTCGCCCCAACAGACATGCCAGTCCGGAGATCGGGCATGGCGTTGCGCTGACCTCATGCGCCACGCTGAAACGATCTCCACTCCGGGTTCATGACGAACCCACTCAACCAACGATTGGAATCAAGATGGCAACCATCAGACAAGCCCTGGACGACCTGCTGACCGTGGACGGCGCGATGTGCGCAGCCGTGGTCGACTCTGCAAGCGGCATGATGCTCGGCTCCTCGGGCTCGGGCGTCGACCTCGAAGTGGCCGCAGCCGGCAACACCGAAGTCGTGCGCGCCAAGCTCAAGACCATGCGCCAGCTCGGCCTGAACGACGTGATCGACGACATCCTGATCACGCTGGGCAAGCAGTACCACATCATTCGGCCCGTCTCGCGCAAGGAAGGCGTGTTCGTCTACTTCGTTCTGGACAAGAGCAAGTCGAACCTGGCGCTGGCTCGCCGCAAGGCGCAAGACGTCGAGCGCGAACTGACGATCTGATCCCCTGAGCTCAGCGGGCGGCGATCGATCGCATGGGCGTCGCCTTCCCGCGGACCAGTCGCCGGATTCGTTCGACGGCAACGCGCGAGGCTTCGCCGAGCGCAACCGCTCTTCGCAGTGGGTGCCGCCAAGCAAGGCCGGGCACGTACGCTCCCACATCGGTCCATCGATCGCCGTGGCGAGCAAACGCCCCATGCCAAGAAGCATCCCTCCCTCGCCACCCCGCCATGCGGCTCACATTCCAGGCGACAGTACCGAGTCGCAAGAGCCCTCGGCGAAGCGGCCGCGCCTGGAGACCGGGCAAACGTCGCAGCCCATCAGCGCACTGAGTCCGCTCACGCCGCACCCCGCCGGCCCAAGACTGTCTCTCACGCCCGCACGCGCGGAGTTGTGGAAGTGGACTCGCAAGCCCGCAGACGAAATGCTGGTCGACAACTCGACGTTGGCCGAACGGCTCGCCGTTCTGGACGATGCCCACTTGCTGCCAGCATCCGCGACAGTGAGCCGCACCACGTCACCAGCCTCGAACGTCCACGGGTTGCACCTGCCGTCGGCATTGCCGATTCCCGAGGCACCACGCATCGCTCTTCCGGCCGGAGAAGCCGCCGAGGTCGCCGCGGCGAGAAGCCATGTCGTCGGTTGGTTGAGCGAGATGCGGTCGACGGCCGCCGAGATCCACATGGAGCTCGCAAGCCCCGACGATGAACTGGCCGCCTTTCGCAAACTCGACAAGTTGGCAACCCCGGCAATCGTCGCCGCGCTGAACGCCGATGACCCCGGACTGCGATTGGTCTATGCGCACAACATTGCACCGGATGAACAGCTACGGTACGCCGACCAGCGAGGATTCGGTTCGGTCGCTTGGGATCAGGTCGTTCAGTCGGCGGGGCCGGGACGATGGCGAATCCTCATCGACAATGATGCACACAACCTGGCGTTGGATGTGATGGTGGCCCAGGTGCCGGGCTCCGGCGAACGCCGGGGTTCGGTCGTAGCCTTGAATCCATCGCCTTCCCCCTTCATGACGCGCGCCATCGTCGTAGCCGAGTTGGCCAATGAACTGCGGTTGCCTGCCGACTGGCCACTCCTGCTGGCGGAGATCCCAGCCCAGAAAAGCCTTCGGTCATGCCGGATCTTCGCCTTGTCGATGGCCTTGAAATGCCGAGACGACGCGAGCCTTGATTTGCTGCACCAGGCGCGCCTGCATGGGGATGAAACTCAGCTCCACTTGCAGGACATCGACGCCTCGCTGGCGCGTCCGGACGACACCGACAGCGAACTGGAAAGCGACCGGGACAGCGACAGCGAGTCCACTGACAGCCCCGCACCGTTGAACCAAGCTGCCGCGCCGGTACTGCTCGGGCAAGAGGTCGTTCCGTCTGCTCAGATCGCCGGGCCGCAGTACATGAAGCACGCGCAGTCGCGAGCCGACGTGCTGTCCTATATCGCCGCGCGAGGCTCGGACGCGACGCAGCCCGTGAATCGCAAGCAACAGACCCTGCTCGAGCGGCACGATGCGCACCGTGTGGTGCGCCGGCCCGCGCGAACGACGGGCGACTCGGAGCAGTCGAAAGGCGCGGGGCCCCAGATCAACAGCGCGTCCATCGAGTTGAAACGCATCAGCTTTCTCGACAAGGCGATCCGCCACGCCGCCGCCTGCAACGCGCACGAGGTGCAGGCCCTCTCGTCTGCCATGGAGGCAGTGGACACGCGCTGGAACGATCGATACGGGTAGCAGCTATCGCCTGGCTCATCCACGGTCGCGCCATCGGTACGAATGGCGTCAGCGATACCGGCGTCCGAACGCCCGCGCTCAGCGCGCGCCGCGAAGGTAGCGCCGGTTGCGTGGTGCGTCAGGATCGCCCGGATCGGGGGCGGGCGAATCTTCGGAGCCGCTCGGGCTCCCGCCCGTGGTGGTCGGCATCGGCCGAGAAGCAGCCGGCTGTGCAGCCGCCGTAACGGAGTCCGAACCTCCGCTCGACCCCAGATGGAACCTCGACGATGCGCTGGGCGCGGCATTCGGCGCGGCGCCTGCCGCGGGAGCTTCTCTTTCGCTGAAAACGACCTGCCGGGCCAGCGAGATCAACTCCGTCTGCTCGGTGTATTCGCACATGAGCAGCACCTCTGCCGCGTACACGGAGTCGGCGAGCAGGCGGTCGATTTCAACCGGGATCTTCTGCCTCAGCAAAGCGAGCCGCAGCCGCATCGCGAGTACACCTCGGGACATTTGTGGATGCACTTGCAACTCGCTTCAGGAATTCAGGGGACGGTAGGCAGGCACTACTCGATCTGCTCGCCGTGCTGCGAGAGGTCCAGGCCGTCCTGCTCTTCACCACGCTTGACCCGGGCTCCCACGATGAGGTCCAGGCCCTTCATCAGCAGCCAACTCACCACGAAGCTGTAGCTGAGCACCGCGGCAACGCCAATCGCCTCGGCTTGCGGTTGCCCCTTGCCACCGGCCAGCTCGGCGATGGTGAAGAACGGCGTCAGCAGCGAACCGACGATGCCCACCGTGCCATGGATCGCAAAGACATCGAGCGAGTCGTCGATGTTGAGCAGCGGCTTGAGCCACAGCAGCGACGCGAAGGCCACCAAGCCTCCGACCATGCCGAACAGGTAGGCCGCATCCACGCCGACGTAGCCGGCCGCGGGCGTGATGGCCACCAGCCCGGCGACGGCACCGGTCGACATGCCGACCAGGCTGGCCTGGCCTTTCATCATCCATTCGCACAGCACGAACACCACCGCCGCCAGCGAGGCTGCGATCTGGGTGTTGACCATCGCCAGGGACGCGGCGCCGTTGGCCGCCAGTGCCGAACCACCGTTGAAGCCGAACCAGCCGATCCACAGCAATGCAGCACCGATCAGCATGTAGGCGAGGTTCGACGGGATCATCGGCTCACGTCCGTAGCCATGCCGTGGGCCCGCCACGAGCGCACAGGCCAGACCGGCCGCGCCCGCGTTGACGTGCACCACCATGCCGCCGGCGAAATCGCGTACGCCCATTGCGTACAGCCAGCCCTCGGGATGCCACACCCAATGCGCGACCGGCGCGTAGACGAGCACAGACCACAGCCCGCAGAACAAGGCAACGACACCGAACTTCACCCGCTCGGCAAACGCGCCGACGATGAGTGCCGCGGTGATGATCGCGAACGCTCCTTCGAACAGCGCGAATGCCGGCGCGGGGATGTGCGGCGCGAGCGCGTGGACCGGAATGCGGTCTCCCTTGGGCAGGAACGGAAGGTTCAGGTTCATGTCGACCGAACCGATCATGGGCGAGCCCGATGCGAAGGCCAGCGTGTAACCCACCGCGAACCACAGCACGCTCACGACCGCGGCCACGATGAACACCTGCGTCATCGTGCCGAGGATGTTCTTCTTGCGGACCAGGCCGCCGTAGAAGAAGGCCAGGCCGGGCAAGGTCATCATCAGCACGAGGGCCGTGCTGGTCAGCATCCATGCCGTGTCGCCTGCAGAGATGGCGCTCGCTGCCACCGTGGAGTCGACCGCTGGCGCCGCGCTGGCCGCCGTGGTGGCCAGCAGCGCGAGGCCGCCAGCGCACATCGCGATCAGACCCCCTGCGCTGAACGAGATGCCGCTTTGCACTGGCGATGACGCGTCCCCGCTTTCGTGACGGTGCGGGCTCGGTGTTCTTTCATGCTGCATGCGGTGCGCCTCCTGGGCCCTGAATGCATCGAGCTGCGCGTTGTCGCAGTCATCGATGGCACCCACGGCTTTTGTTCATGTTCTGTCGGGTATGAATTGCAGCACCCAGTACGTGGAGAGTCATTACGGAGCCATGTGCGACTCATGACCGCGCGTCGATCATTCAAGGTGGACGGGAAGCACGTGGAAAATTCACGTGCCCCATTCGCTTGCCGCCGCGCACGCAGGCGCGAAGCGGCCTCGGCTCGAGGACCGACGTCCGGCTGAAGCGAATCGCCGGTTCGTATCTCCACCGACTGCTTCGCCGGAAGCCGCGGCGGACCGGTTGGCACTTCATACCCTCTTCTCTTCACATCCTTGAGCACCGCTCGCGATGCGAGGCATGGCAGGCCGATGGCGTGGCTGCAGCAGAGCCGCCGACGCGCCATGCCGCGCCAACGCTGCGCGCGGTCGCCCATCGCATCCGACAACTCACTGGCAGCAACCATGATCGAACTCTTGACGCGACCGCGTGCTACCGCTCCCGCAATCGAGTCACCTGCCCACCTTGCCGAACGCGGGTGGAATGCACTGCGCGACGGCAGAACCCACCTGGCCGAGGCCCTCTTCAGCGCCTGCCTGGACAACGCGCCCAATGACCTCGGCGCACTGTGGGGCCTGATCACGCTGCGTCGGCAGCACGATGCCGACGGCGCCATGCGCCTGCTGGACCGCTTGATCGACTTGCAGCCGAAAGAGGCTCGGCTGTACACGACACGCGGCATGCTGCGGCAAGCCGCTCGCCGCGAGGTGGACGCCCTCGAAGACTTCGCAAGCGTGGTGTGCCTGCAGCCGCATGACACCCAGGCGCTCTACAACCTGGGCCTGTGCTACAGCGAACTCTTCTGCCCGGCACAGGCCGAGAACATCGCCTTGTACCTGCTGCAGCACCAGCCCGACTGGCCCGCGGCCAGGTACCTGCTCGTGCGGGCGCAGATCGGGCTGGAACGCGACCCACGCGCCATCGACCGCGAGTTCTCGGCGTTGATCAAGCAAGACCCGTTGAACATCGAGCTGCGCCTTGCGCGCGGACTGCTGCACTTGAAGATGGGCGACTTTGCGCAAGGGTGGGACGCGCAGGAATGGCGCTGGGACATCGAGCCCGTGAAATCGTCCGTTCGCGACTTTATCCGGCCACGCTGGGCAGGCGATGCACTTCGCGGGCGGCGGCTGCTCGTGGTGGCGGAGCAAGGCTTCGGCGACATCCTGCAGTTCGCACGGTTCCTGCCATCGGCCGTCGCGTCGGGCGCAGGCTGGGTGGGCCTGCATCTGGAGGACGGAAGAGCGGGGCTGAAGCGCCTGCTCGCGCGCATCAAAGGTGTCGACATCGTGGGAGACGAACTCGATCCCTCCCAATACGACGTCTACTGCCCGCTGGCCAGCCTGCCTTACGTGCTCGACACGACAGAGCAGACCCTTCCTTCACCCCACTACGCCGAGCTCGTAGCCAGCGACGTCGATTCCTGGCGGCGCCAATTGGCCGGCCTGCCCAGACCCTGGACGGGCCTGTGCTGGGCGGGTTCATCGGAGCACTTCCACGACGTCCGGCGTTCCGTACCGCTCATCACCAGCTGCCGCTTCTTCGCCGATCGACAGGTGCGTGAGCAGCGCATCGAGGCTGCATCGGCGCGTGTCGCCCAAGCGCTAGGGCGAGACTCGCTGCTCGCCGCCGCACACCTTGATGGCAGGTGCGCGGCGGCCACGATGGAGCCGCTGATTCGCGGCACCACCGGCACGCTCGTGTCGTTACAGGTCGGCCCGAGAACGGCAGACCTCGATGAGCTGCCGCAGGCATTGAGGCAGCGCATCGTCACGCCACTCGGAGCCGACGCAGACTTCTACGACACGGCCTGCCTCGCCTCGCTGCTGGACGACGTGTTGACGGTCGACACCTCGGTCGCCCACCTGAGCGGCGTCGCAGCGAAACGCGGCCTGGTCGTCAAGCCGGCCGCACCGGAGTGGCGGTGGGTCGAGCGCGACGGCAGATCACTCTGGTACCCGCATCTGCGCCTGATGGATCAGCGCTGCCTGCGCTAGCCGAGCCCAAGATCCAGGCTGACGCGGCCGCATCGTGTTCGACGCCCCCGGCCTTCGGGCCGCTACGTTTTCGCGGCGCTGAAGTACGGGGCTGCCTCGTCGTCCGCCTTCTTGCGATAGCTGGCAATCTGCTCCTTATCGGCCTGCGCCAGCGCCACGGCGAGCGCGGTTGCGTCCAGGTCCCGACAGTACGCGGATGTTCCGGGTTGTTGCCGCCACGAGTTGGCCAACGATCCGCCATCGATGGCGTCGAAGCCTATCGCCCGGATGACGTCCTGCACCAGCGTTTTGGACTTGAGGTCGTCTCCAGCCACCGGGAGACAGATACGGCCCGGAGTTCCTGCAGGGAGGCCGCCCTTCGCCAAGCTGCTCGCGATGATGCTGTTGAACGCCTTGATCACCGGCCTGCCCAGCACCGTTGCCACCCATTGACTGTCGGTCAAACCGTTGTCGATCTCGACGATGGCGCCATCGCGCGTCGGATAGTAGTTGCCGGTGTCGACGACCACGGCGGAACTCGAACGCAGCGCCTCGAGCGGCAATTGCGGAACAGCGGCCTGGGGAACGGCAATGATGATGAGATCCCGAGATCTCGCGGCCTGTTCTGCCGTCACAGCCGTCGCGCCTGTGTCGGCCGAGACTGCCGCCAGCGACTGCGGACCTCTGGAGTTGCCAATCGATACCTCATGTCCGAGAGACACCAGATGCCGCGCAAGGGTGCTGCCGATGTTGCCTGAGCCGATGATTCCGATGTTCATGAATGGGGTGTTTCCTGCCGGTCGGCGAGTTGCAATGTCGAAATGATCGTCGGCGCGGCCGCTCTTGCCCAATGCTTTTTTGTCTGGGCTTTGATGC
>Ga0307515_10014898_pt1 | contig 14370 bp, 2 predicted proteins | sample 17_EM_MG_FD_194513 | JGI IMG/M metagenome (GOLD analysis project Ga0307515, IMG submission 194513) | Populus trichocarpa ectomycorrhiza microbial communities from riparian zone in the Pacific Northwest, United States - 17_EM | ecosystem: Host-associated > Plants > Roots > Unclassified | place...
CTAGTAGAAAGATCTTTCTAATAGGTTTAGTACTTCTATTAGGCCTATAGGCAGCTCTTTAAGTAGCTATTAGTACTTATCTTATTTAGCTAGTTCTACTAGCTCCGCTATATAGATCCTTATTACCTTTATATCTTTTTATTTATAGAACTAGGTAAAATTAATAGTATAAGTATATTTAATATTATCTAGGTTAGGGCGTATCTAGTTCTCTAGTGCTATAGCTAGGTTAGTATAGCTTAGTTGGCCTAGGGGGGCGGAAACGAGGCGGCGGCCCTATATAGTACGCGCGGGAGATAGGTATAAGGTTAGGCGTTACGGTGGCGCGGTTTTTATTATTTAGGTCTTAGTAGTTCTATAGCTAGTTCTTACTATAACGCAAGCTATAGTGTGCGTATATAGTATATAGCTTAGTTTTAGGTGTTAGGCTAGGCGGCTAGGGTTTAAATAGTGCCTAGGTTGGGGTTAGATTCTTAGTAGTAGCGGTGTAAAGCGGGCCTTTTTTCTAAGTCTTGGTAGGGCTAGCTAGCCCGTTATTTTAGTCTTAAGTACTAGAGTAGTCCAGTCTTCTACTATTTTATTTCTTTATAGCTATATAGGCTCCCCTTTATTAGGAACGTCTTTTACTATTAGGGCTTTATATATAGTCCTAGGCACTAGGCTTAATAGTGCTAAGTATCTATATAGGGCGTCCCTACTACTATTAGCTATTCCCTATAGGAGGTAGTACCTAGAGTAGTAGTCTAAGTTAAAGCGGATTTTAAGTTTCCTAAAGCTAGGGCGGGGCTTATACTTTTAAAGCTAAGGTATACCTAGGATAATTGGGGTAGTAGGTAAGAGTTTAGTAATAAAAAAGAGTATAGCTTTAATATGGAGGCCAATTAATATTTAGGTAGTAAAGTAGTCCGTAATAAGTAAAGTTAGAATGCTATTTATAAGGCGCAGTGGCCTAGGTGCTAGTAGCTTCTTAGTTATAATATTATACTTTCTTATAATAGACTCTGCGTTAGTAAATGCTATTATAGTACTACTAGAGTCTACTAGGCTTACTGTATTAATATAAACTTAGGGGTATAGGTTACGTAATAAGGAGAGTTAGGTTTAAATAAGAATTAATTTTTTATTACTATTTGCTAATCTAAGATTAAGTAGTAGCTTACTAATAGAAAGGACTAATTAATCTAGTAATAGGGACCTAATTTTCTCGTCTTTCTCCTTATATAGTTTAGACCCTTAAACGCGACTTAGTTTAAGGGTTTGCCTTTTAATAATTAGGGTATAAGGCTGTTTTAGTAGGGCAGTCTAGTGTCCGTCTAGCTGGCGGTGTTAGTCTTAGTTGGGGTATAGGAAGATAATACCTCGCTAATAATATAGCTATATTCGTATTTACTAGCGCGGAGTCGCTAATACTAGGTGTTATTAACGGGTTAGGCTCCTATATAGGGTATGGTTTAAAGTAACTAAGCTATAGGGTTAAAGGGGGGGTTATCCGCTGCGGCTATAATAGGCTCCGCGGTTACCGCGTTTATAATAAACTCCACAGTTACTACGTCTATAGTTATTAGTTTACGTTGTTTAATAGGGTAGTATTAGGACTAGGTTTGCTATCTTAGTGGGGTTATAGGCGTCCTTTTAGTGGCTAGGTAGGCTATAGGTAAGGTATAATCTATTATTAATATAGTGCTTACGCTCTGTGTTTAAAATTTTATTAAGGTTTATAGGTTCTCTAGTTACTGCTAAGGTTAAGGTTAATATAGGGGCGGAGGCTTAGGTAGGTAGGCGGTAGTTAGCGTTCTTTTTAAGGTTGGCTTAGTATATATAGTTTGCAAGGTTCTTAGTAAATATATTTATCTACTTACTCTAACCTATATAGTTACTATTATTAATTTTATAGGTAAGTTTAAGTATTAGCTCTTTTATTTTTAGAGAGATAAACTTTTAGAGTAGGTCTACCTTCTATTTATCTATCTTTTTAGCGCGGACTATTAGCTTATTAAGCTCTCCCTTTTAGAACTAGTAATTACACTCGCCCTAGGGGAAATAGTTAAGCTTATTCTTTACGACCTGGGTTATATTAAGGACCTTATAGTAAATAGTAAGGTCTTTAAGTATATCTTCCTTAGTAGGCCATTTCTATATAGATATATTATTTGGGTTCTTATATATAAGCTCTAGGCCCTACTTAATAAACTTATAGGCTTTATTCTCTAGTATATCTAAGATATAAAGGATCTAGGACTAAACTGTGTTAAAGTAGTCCTAGTCCTAGTTAAAGACTCCCTTAATCTTAATATACCAGGTCTTAAAATTAGCTTATTATTTTAATAGGGTGCCTTTTCCGCTAAATATTGGCGGGTCTTTAGATCTCTATTTTTTCTACTAGATTACTACCATTATTATAGGGGTTAATTATTTTAGAATAGCGATAGTCTTTACCTAGGAGTTAATAGTTCCTATTTAGGAAGTAATAAGGGCACTAAGGTTTTTATTAGCTTTCTTATTAGTAGTGTTTGTATTATATATACACTATAGTCCTACTTTAATATTATTAAGGAACTTATTAGTATAGTTAATAAAAATAAGGTAAGCTTTGCTAGGCTTAAAGGTTTTAGGGTATAATAGGGAGCGGCGGATTGTCTATATAATATTAGGGTATATCTCTATAAAGAGGTCTGCAAAAACGTCGCGGGGGTTTTAGGTTTTGGCCATTTTAGTATTATTAGTGTTGCCTATTTAGGCGCTAGGTAAAAACTAAAGATCGTTCTAGGACTATACTGGGGATATATTAGTTTTAGTAGAGGCGTATATAGGTCGCGATTACTCTAAGGTAGAGGTTAATTGGCTAGGGTATAAGGAATTAGTAATCGCGATAGGGCGCAAATTAAAGATACTATAAACTATTACAGTGCTGCAATAAAGTAGACTAAATAACTACGTTGTGGTATAAAGAGGGGAAGAAGGTGGAAAGGGGGTATTATATATAAATAGTAGGGCTGGCCGCTAAGTCACTAGTAGTGGGCTAGCTAATAGTAGGAAATAGTATAAGATAGTATGAAACAGTATGCGTTAGGTCAGTGCCGTAATATATATACTGCGACTCGTATATAACTTGCCTATAAGGTATATACGCTATATATACCTAGAGAAAACCCTTTCTTACCTTATACTTAGACTCCTCCTTTCTCTTAAAGATTTGTCTATCTATATAATATACTTTATTGTTCTATTAATTAGACTCCCTATTTATATCTTTACCTTATATTTAAATCCTTACCAATCCCCTTAGAAAGATAGCCGGTTTAATTATTTTACAATTTACAATGCCTTTAAAGACAAAATTAATACCTATACTTAACGGTAATGCGCTATAGTAAAATCTCCTTAATACGATATAGAGCATATAACGATAACCCTTATATTATGTTCTATACCCCTTAATTAAGCTTTTTTTTAGTATAATATTACGATAATCTAACTTTTAGCAATATCGCTAAGTACTTACTACTAATATCGGTATAACTAGTAGAGAATTTATATAAGAGAGGGCCCTATTTAGCTCGCGAGGTAAATATTCTAAGCTTTTTAAGTATTAAACTCCTTTTTCCCCTACTTATTTACCTAATACGTAACTCTTAATATAATAATACTATTGGTACTATAATACGCTCGGCTAAATAAACGGTATCGTACTAAAGAGATTTTACTATAGTAATATAATTGCAAAACGCTTTAGGATCTAGTGTGGGAGGGTATAACCACTTATAAATAGGAAAGTCACGGTGCTGTCTATCTATCTGTTGGTCGGTCTAGTGGTGTTATTAATATTAAATATTAGTTTAATATTAAAAAGATATTAAAAGGTATCGGAGGTCCGGGTTAGGTTTGGCATAACCTCGGGTTATATACGACCCCCTAAGGTCCGCGACATGTCGTCCAAATATTACCCCCCCTTTTGGTGATGGCCCCTACTTTTTAGACGCGTTTTTGAGGCCTAGGTTAGTACTAGGTTAGTATAAAGGACTTTATCGCGCGCCTTTAACCTTATTATTGTCTTAATAATCTATTTTTTTTAACCTTCTTTCTATTTTTATACCTGCGCTAGCTTCTAGCTTATATAGGGTTTTTAATTTTATATAGAACGGCCTACTATAATTCTAATTCTATAATATAGAGCTTTCTTCTTTTTCTCCTCTATTAATATTTACGTGTTTAGTGGCTTTATTTACCTATACCCGCGCTATACTTACGCGTTTTCCCCCTAACCTCTTACGGAGATAGAGTCTTTTAAGAATCTTCTTACCCTACAGTCTACTTTATAGTTAAAGGAAGCCCCCTTAACCTTCTTCTTCCCCTTCTTCTATAGCTTCTAGAATAAATTTAAGGCCTAGACGGTACGGCTATATAATATTTATAAGGCCTAGCGATTAAAGAATATTATAAGGGCGTATAAGCTAAAGTAGAAAGAGTGGGAAGACTAATATATAAGACTAAAAGGTAATATAGACGGCGCCTAAGTAATAGAAGATAAGCTTTACCTATTTTTAGAGTAATAAGTTATTTACTAAAAATTATAGGCTGCTAGCTATTAAAAACGGAAGTTAAAATAGAAAGAGATATAGATAGATAGTAAGTGGGCGAAGAAGAGGTAGAAGATAGTTAAGCGGGTAAGGTAGTTAAGGGGGAAAGTAGCTATAGGGGCAGCTATAGGTATAGGGGAGGAAGCTATAAAGGAGGAAGGGAAGATATGGGACGAGGAGGCTCTAGACGCCCTATTTAATAAGATAGTTTAATACTTAGTTATAAATAGCTATATCTCTATTATTACCGAGCTGTATATATAGTCGTTAGAAGGTAAAATCTTATAGCCGCTATAGGGGGCAAAGCTCTTAGTAGTACTAGACAGCGTCTACTATAATAAGGACTAGATTTAACGCGTTAACTTTATTAATTAAGGCCTATTTATAATTACTAGCGGCTATAATATTAAAGGGCTTAAAAAGGTAATTACCTAGTACTAGGAGACGGGCTCTAAAATACTAGGTTTAGTTAAGTCTTACCTTTAAACTGCAGCTAAGTATTTATTAGGTTTGTATATACCCTACTTAGTTTATATAGTTACCATTTTCTAACCCATTTCTTAGGCTATACTACTATACCTATAGTAAAAGTAGATAAGATATTTAGCTTATTAATCTTATTCTTATTAAACTAGAGAATAATGGGCCTAAACTAGATAAGTTAGCGCTGTATATAATTTTATTAATAATATAAGGGAAGTAGAATTAGTATAGTAAGGTTAAGTATATAAGCTATATACGGAACGCTAACCCTATCCTTTACCCCCTCTCTATAATAGCCTTTTACTTCTTTAACTACTAGGGTAAAGATAGCACTAAAAGCTTCCTATTTTTTTAGTAGCTAAAGGATTACTGTAACCTATATATCTTCCCTAATAGTATTAAAGTACCGTAATAGCCGCTAAGCTATTATACGTAGTTTAAATGGAATAAAAAGATATTTTAGGAGGTAGGAATTTACTTAAAGGAGAAAACCTATAGCGCTTATAAGTAGAGCGTTTGGTATACTAAGCTTAGCGGCGTTAAAAAGACCTAAATTAAATAGGCTAAACGCTAAAATATAGACGCAATAACAGGAGCCTACCTTAGCTACCTACCCTATATATTTATATAGTTAATTACCAGCTTTCTAAAAAAAGAGAAGAGCTACTTTCTTCCCTATATATAGGAGGTGCTAAAAAAGGCCCTCTATTTAAAGATATGGCCTAAAATTAATATCTAGCTAAAATATATAGAGGCCTACTACTTAGGTAGGGCTAATAATAAGGTTATACGGCTTAACCTTATAGGCTTAGGGTTTCTATACCTTCTTTATACGCTTAGGGTAATCCTATATAAGTAGTTCCCGCTCTACCCCCTATAAAAGAAACCCCTCTTTAACTATAAGGAGTACTAGAGATTTATTACGCGGGTAAAAAGCTCGCTAGCTAATATAGTTATACTAAATAAGTTAATAATACGGAAATACTAGCCCGCCTATAAGGCCGTAGCTAAGCTAAGATATAAGGCTGCGATCTTTAAGATAAAGGGGGTTTAATTATATATATAGACGATTTTAAAACGGCTTAGTAAGATAGAAAGGCTATTAATATTATTTATATCTATATAGATTTAGTAAGGGAAAATATGTATCTAAATAGGGCCTATAGAGTCTATATATCTACCTTTAGGCAAGCCCGCGCCGTTTACTATAATATTTACTATATCTGCGCCGCCTATTTAGCCGTTTATAATATCTATACTACCCACTTAACCGCTATTTATAATATCTATACTATTTACTTAGCTGTCTATAATATCCGCACTATCTACTTAGCTGTCTATAATATCTATACCGCCTACTTAGCCGTCTATAATATCTATATCGCCCCTACTAGCGTAGGTATAAGCTAATACTTAACTATCTTTCCTATTTATCCTTAACCTATAGACGCCGCTAAGAAAATATAAAATATTTTAAGGTGGTAATTTAGTCTTTTAGCTTTAGACTAAGTAGACTTTAAGGCTAGTAGGTAGGCCGTTAATTAAAGCTCTTAACTATTACTAGGGGGCATACTAGTAAGTTAATAGCAAGGCTATATTTTATGGCCGTTATAATAGAATAATTAAGTATATAAGATGGCGTATAGAAAATGGTATAGCAAAAGATAAGAGATAGGCTATTAACTAGCTAGAACAGCTATAAGGCTAGCGTTTTTTAGATTGGCTTTATAAGAATATCTAGGGTAAAAGAGGCTTCCTTTTAAGTAGTAAATAATACCTATTTTACTATAGTAACCAAGACGCCTTAATATAGAATTATATTATAGTAACTGAAACGCCTTAATATATAACTATATTATATTAACTAAGACGTCCTAATATAAAACTATACTATAGTAACTAAGACGTCTTAATATAGAACTGTATTATAGCCTTAATATAAAAATAGAGCCCGTTTAGGTGTTATAAATTTAGAGTAATATTACGCGACCGTTTAGAAGTACTAATTTAATATAAATTATGTACCTTTTCGCCTAAAATCGCGTGCGAAAGTACTTAGGGGTAATCGCTACGTGACCTTGTGTGGGGTTCGGGCGTATTATTAGTAGAGGTGGCCCTAACCTCATATTAACCTAGGTCGTAACCACGCTAAATCAGTCCCCCTAATATGTGATAGGTATGCCAATTGCCTTAGGAGATAATCGCGTACGATCTAGATAGCCCTAACCCTTGGCTAGGTAGCTACCATCTCCCTTATCTCCTAATCCGTATCTACTACTATAAGCAGATGCGATCTGCCAGCGTCTACTAGTATAGCTCCTCTGCAGCATACGTAATCGTCCTAGGTAAAGGTAGAGGACCTAATCCGTACTCTAATACCGTTATACGGATAGTGATCTTGTTAGATTGGAGTGGAGTGGATTTGACCCCCAAATCCACTCTATATATTAAAAAGCTAATAGAGCTCCAGGACTCCAATGCAGCTCTAGATCAAATATATACTATAAATAGTAAGTCCTAGCATTAGATCTAAATTAGACGTTAAGCAATAAATAAATAATAATAATATAACTATAGTATAAGCCTCTTATCGCTGCCACTATTAGAGAAAAGAATTTATTAATTTACCTTTAGCTTCTATATAATTACGCCGTTTAAAAGCCTCTTTTCTATATTTTAGTAGTAGTTAACACCTTCTTTTTACTAATAGCTTCCTCTACTATATTATTATAATCCTTACTAGGGAACTCTACCTATTTATTAGCTACTATTTTGGTTAAAATATTTACTGCTTAAAGCGCCGTCTAAATAGCTATAGTAATTTTAGCGTTTTTAGTATTAGTGGATATATTAATAGTTATAGCGGCCTTATATTTAACATTAAGATTAAGCCTTTTATTTATGCTTTAACTATACTTCTATTATTTTCCTTACTTTGCATTATTTATGTCACGGAGTAAGTATAAGCGATAATAATATATAGCAAGGTAGATATTATTAAGCTATATACATAAACTGTGTGAGGAGGTTAAGACGTTACGTAAGGAAAGAAGGCAGGAAAACGGGAAGAGAGGGCATATATTATTGACTTAGTTGCTTAGTTAATACGTATATAGGCAGAATAGGGTTTAGGTTATAGTCCTAGTAGAACTTAGCAGAATTTAGTAGAACCTAGTAGAATATAGCAGAATGCTATAGATTGCCGTTAGATTGCTATTAGATTGCCATTAGATTGCTATTTTACGGTTAATCTTTAATTGCTAAGTTAGTAGAAATAGGTAAACGTGTGTAAGGTGTTATGGGGGTATCCCATAACAGTACCCCCCCTTTAAACTTAAGCTTCTGCGAGATAGGGCTATAGTAGTTCTAGGTGGAGTTCGTAAAAGTCTTCTATAGCTTATATAAGTCCTATAGAGTTAATAGGTTCTTATAAGGATTTAGTAAAGCCTCTCCATTTTATAAGATATATATATTAGCGTTTCCGTTTATTATACTTAATATTATTAATTCTTTTAATAAAGTATTTATTCTTACTATCCACTTTAACTAGTAGGGGAGAGTCTTATATCTGTTTAGGTAGGGCGTCTAATATAGGGGCAGTAGGGCGAAGGACCGACGTATAGAATACGGGGTAGATTTTAACCGTATTAGGGAGCTTTAGTTAATAGGTATAAGGAGAGATAACCTTTTCGACCTTATAAGGGCCAGCATTCTTCTAATTAAGTTTCTTAGTAGGTCGTTTTGTGTTTAGATTTCTTATATCTAGCTAGACAAAATTACTAATTTAGTAGGCCGGTGCTAGGGCTCGTTTCTTATTCGCTGCGGCTTTATAGATAAATTAAGCCTATATTATCTTATTAGTAAGGAACTATTATAGTTCCTCCATCTTCTCTATAAATTTATTTGCCTTTGTAATTTATAAGGCGTAATAAGCGGGGTAAGGAATATTACTAAAGGGTTTAAAACCCATTTATAGGTACTAGCCGTAATTAGCCAGGAATAGGGAGACTTTTATAGTTTCTAAGACGAAGTTATTTACGGTAAACTTAGGTAAATATAAGCTAGTTAATTTAGTTATCCTATAAATATAACGTGTATATCCGAATATACTATTCTATTATAGCATTTACGCGTTCTATTTAGCCATCTGTTTCTAGGTAATACGCGGTAAATAATAGTGCTTTAATATAAAGTTGAGTAATTAGTTTTTTCTAAAATGCCGAGATAAACTGGCTGCCTCTATTAGAGATAATCGTTTTAGGGAGTCCGTAGAGTTTCCATATATAATCTAGGAATAGTTAGGCGACGGTAGGTGTTAATATATTAGGGTAAGCGATTAAGTGTCTTATTTTAGATAGTCGGTCTATAACTACTATAATATTTATAGAGCCTTTACTCTTAGGAAGGTTAATAATAAAGTTAATTAAGATATCCTTCTATCTTCGGTCCGGAATAGGTAGTGGCTTTAAAAGACCGTTATACGTCTTACGCGAGGCTTTAGCTTATTGGTAGGTGTAGTAGCTAGAGACGTATCTTTATGTTATATTATATATATTTAGCTAATAATACTCCGTTAGAGTAGTTCTAGGGTCTTTCCTTAGCCCGGGTAGCCGGCGATAGGTAGATTATATACATATTTAAGGAGTTTAAGCTTAAGCTTATTGTAATTAGGGATAACTAGACGGTTCTAGTAGTATAAGCGGTTTCTATAGACTTCGTATTTACTTAGAGAAATCTTTTTAGAGCGTCTAATACTATCTTATATTAGCTTAAGCGTCTCTTAGATAAACTTGTTATTTAGATATTTATTAACTATAATCTATTTAATTAATTAATTAGTTATTTTAAGGACGTGTACTATAAGATCTTTAATAGGAGGGTTAAATAGTTTAGGGCGAAGTAGGGTCTAATTTTAGTAAGAGCGCGCTTCTTTTAGGGCTAGCGTATCTTATAAGCGTTAGGTTAGGGCATTAGGCTTCTAGCCTTAGACGCCTAGGTAATACGTAATTAAGAATTGGAAATAAGATAGATATTTTAACTAGCGGGCCTAATAATAACTTAGCTGTTTTGTGGTTATAAAGTACTATAGGTTCTTATAGTCGCTAAGAACCTTAATTAGAAATCCAGCGCCTTCTAGTTTAGGTCGCTATTGTTTAAAATATCTAATAATAGCTAACAATTCCTTATTGTAGATCTTATAGTTATATTCGGCTAGGCTTAGTTATTTTAAGAAGTATGCTATAGGGTGCAATACTCTATCCTTGTTATATTAAGACAGGATACCTCTAGTGACGTAGTTAGATAAGTTGGCTTCTATAACACTTATTCGGTTTAGGTTAAAGTATTAGAGTACAGGCGCAATAGTAAATATAACCTTTAGGTAGGCAAAGGCCTTCTTACATTCCTTATTAAAGATAAAGACTTTATCCTTTTAGGTTAGAGCTATAAGGGGTAAAACTAGGGCGGAGAAGTTATTAATAAACCGTTAGTAAAAATTAGCAAATCCTATAAAGGCTCTTACGTCCTTAACGTTCTTAGGTTCTTGCCAGTTTACAATTACTTTAACTTTCTTTAGGTCTATTTATATACTATTTATAGAAATAAAGAGTCTAAGGTATAGGACTTCCGTTTTATAGAACTCGTATTTATCTATATCTAATTATAGACTAGCTCCGTATAGGGCTTATAGGATAAGGTTAACATATTTCCGATATTTGGTTAGGTTATTACTGTATATTAGAATATTGTTAATATAAGTAGTATAAAAGATATCTAGGTAGGGGCGTAGGGTGTTATTTATATAGTGTTAAAACGAGCTTAGAGCGTTTGTAAGGCTAAAGGGTGTTACTAAGTACTTAAATAGTCCATATTGGGTACGAAATGCAGTAAGCTATTTGTCCCCTTTTGTAATATAGAGATGGTTAAATGCAGAGATAATATTGAGCTTTGTGTAGTAACGAGCCTTACTTAGTTAGTTTAGCGCCTCTTATATTAACGGGATCGGATATTAATTCTTAACGGTAACGGCGTTAAGAGCTTAGTAGTTTATATAGAAGCGCAGACCGCTGCTAGGTTTCTTAACGAAGATTACTAGTATAGCTATAGGCGACGAGCTTACTCTAATAAATTCTTTACTTAGGTTCTTATCTAAATACTTTTATAGTACTTAGAGTTTATTTTAGGACATTCTATATAAGAGTCTAAATTCGGGCTACTTTCCTTCTTTAAGTATAATCTTATAGTTATATAGTTAGTATTCTAGTAGCTTATTGGCTTCCTTTTATAAAAATATATCTAGGCGATAATAATACTCTATTAGTACCTTTGTGGCAGGGTTAGTGTGCTTCTTTAGTGCTAAGGCCTTCTTAATATCGGTCATTGTAACAGCAAAAATTATATGCTTAGGTTTCTTAGCAAGTTGCGCTAGCGGGGTAGCTCTAATTATACGGATATTTAGGGTGCCGAGCTTACTTGGATTGTCCATAGTTTCTTATTTAGGTTTAGGTTTAGTATCGGGTACAGAGTTAGTATTAGATTTGGGTTTAAGTTCTTTAAGAATCCTTTTTATAGTGGAATACTAGTCCTTTTAGTATTTTCGTATATGGAGCTTAAGCTTAAGCTTAGCTTAGGGCGGTGTAGTGCTTAGTAGTTAGTAGAATTTAGTAGAATTCCTAGGTTAGTGGAATCTGGTGGATTCCTTAGGTATAGGGTAGACAGTTATAGAAATTTTAGACTAGTAGATCGTGGTAGATTTTTTAGATTTTAGTTTTAGGTCTAAGCAGTAAGTAATAAGGCACTTCTGCTTATAACGGGAGGCAGTAAATAGAAGCTTAAGGTTGTTCTAATTAATAGTTACTTTATATAGCTTTATCTAGGGTTGTTTAAGGATTACTAAGTAACCTAGGGTAGTAATAAAAAGTTTAATTAATTCTTTGTGGTTTAGGTATTGGAGTCTTAGGAATACTACGTAGGTAATACGGCCTAAAATAGTATATTTACCGTTAAATCTAAATACGTTAATATGCCGGTTAAGGGGGGTTAGGGTAAAACCATTATCTTACGCAAAGATCTTATTAATAAATCCTATACCGCTAGCTCCTGTATTAATTAGGATTTAAGTATTAGCCTATTAACTATTCTGCCAAAAACGGCAGTTAATAGTTATACTATGGTCCTAAGAGTCGGAGTTTATAACGTTAAATGCGTTTAATAAGATCCTATAGCAGAGCCGTCCCGGAGAGCGACTTAGCTCTAAAACCTTCCTTTTAAAGGCGATTAAGGTGGGGTTCTTATAGGACGTCGGCTGTAGCTTTATTCTTATAAATGGTGCTTACTAAATATAGGGCTAAAACTAGGTAGAGATTGGGGACGGTAACCAGAAGATTAATACGGTAAACGGCTGCTAGTATTGGCCGTTTATAATTTATATTTAGGCATAGGGACGGAGTAGTGGTTAGAGAGGTAAGAGCTACTTCTATATTTAAAGCAGAGGCCTAGCTTAATGCGTTATTTTTATTTAAAGGACCTTAGTAGGGCGTACCCTAGGGTCCTAGTATCAATATCTATAGCGTTAAGGTACTTAGGCTAAGATAATAACTTAGTAGACGTTTATAGGGTTGCCGTATTATATTATAAAGCGGGTTTCGGTGTTAGGCGTAATATATTATTATATCGTTTATTAATAACGTTTACGCAGGCATTAAGGGCTCCCGTTAAGTCTACGCCTATTAGGGAGGTTTTTAGTTTAGGGCTTAGGGATTTAATAAGGCTATTAATTAGTACAGAGTTGTTCTAGCTTATTTCCTTTATATAATGGTTAAATTCAGAGAAGTATACTAGGAAACTTTTCATCCCTTAAGTTATATGGTTTATCTTTCTTTAAGCAGTAGCTTAGTAGTTTAGGTTACTATATATAGCTTTAAGAAGTACAACTAGGCTTTATACTAAGTTTGGCTAAAGCGGTTTAATAAGGTTAGCTATATCTCCTCTTAGTTAACTTAGGGCGTAATAGAGTCGGTTAGCTTTAGTTAGGTAATAGTTAGCGTTACTAGTTAGCTTATTTTTAAGCTAGCTTAGAAATAATTAGAGCTCTTATTATTTACTAGTAAATACCAGGGGATCTAGTAGTTGTTTAGATTATTTTAGTATAGTAGCTACTATAGGTTCGAGGCTCGCGTTCCGCGTATTTATCTCCAGAGATAGCATTTGGTCTTAAGGTCTTAGCGTGGGCATTTTAAGGGCGCGGACTTCTTCTTAGAGGTCCTTAATTAATTGCTAGTATTATACTTCTTATTTAGCTTATTATTAATTTAAAGTAGCTTAGTTCTGTTTAAGGGCGTCTATAAAAGACTTCTATATTCCTACTAATTATTTTTAAAGTGTAGATATAATACCGGCGGCTGTTATAGGGGTTTTGGGTTTATTCTGCATGTTAACGGTAGTATGGGTAGTTAACGTAACGTAGTGTTATAGAGTAAGCATAAGCGATAATAATATATAGCAAGGTAGATATTATTAAGCTATATATATAAACTGTGTAAGGAGGTTAAGACGTTATGTAAGGAAAGAAGGTAGGAAAACGGAAAAAGAGGGCATATATTGTTAACTTAGTTGCTTAGTTAATACGTGCATAGGCAGAATAGGGTTTAGGTTGTAGTCCTGGCAGAACTTGGCAGAATTTAGTAAAACCTAGCAGAATATGGCAGAATGCCGTAGATTGCCATTAGATTGCCATTAGATTGCCGTTAGATTGCTATTTCGCGGTTAGTCTTTAATTGCTAAGTCGGTAGAAATAGGTAGACGTGTATAAGGTGTTACGGGGGTGTCCCGTGACAATTTATCTATATTGTTTACTTCTTTAGGTATTATAGGATCCTTTAGACTTAATAACGTAATAATAGTAGTTAATTAATTAAGCTAGAAAGATTAAAGGCTATAACGTTTATAGCTTAATATATATTTTAGGTAATAAATACTTAGTATTTAAAGGCTCTAAATGGAATAGCTAGGATATTACTAAATATTTTTATATTTAGGATAAAGGCTTAAAAATCTTTGGGCTATTCTATAATATAAAGAGGTGTCGGTATAGGTAGTATAGGTTTAATAGTAAGGTCTACTTCTTTAGGCGCTTTAGGAGTGTTCTTTATAGTATTTTTAGGTGCTTTAGCTTTCCTTCTATGCGTTATGGCGCTAACTAAAATAAGAAATAATATCGGCTTTAAATAGCTTCGAGATATAGGCGACAGCGATACATTAGCATGCAGGATGGGTGTTATCATGCGCGAGTATACAGTGATGTGCACGATCA
>Ga0307515_10014899_pt1 | contig 14368 bp, 7 predicted proteins | sample 17_EM_MG_FD_194513 | JGI IMG/M metagenome (GOLD analysis project Ga0307515, IMG submission 194513) | Populus trichocarpa ectomycorrhiza microbial communities from riparian zone in the Pacific Northwest, United States - 17_EM | ecosystem: Host-associated > Plants > Roots > Unclassified | place...
GAAGCTCTGCATAAAGCTCTGCACGAAGCTCTATACGAAGCTCTGTACGAAGCTCTGCACGAAGCTTTATAGAAGCTCTGCACGAGGCTTTGTAGAAACTCTGTATAAGGCTCTACCTAAAGCTTACCCCCTTCTGCGAAGCAAATCTATACCTACTACTAGTCCTTAATTATTATTTAAAGCTAGCTTATTAGTTTAAGTACTCCAGTTGCGGTAAGAAGAGGTAGTGGGAGGGGTATGGCTGCTACGACTTAGGGTCGTCGGGCGTAATAACGAGATAATGAATTGGAATCGGGCAAATCGGGCAACGTAGTCTTCTTCGCCAGGTTTAATTTGGTAATTCTGGCTATTAGGAATAGCTTAGGGAGCTGTAGAAGCTAAGACAATTTGGCTTAAAGTAGGTGTATATAGGCCTAAATACCCCGCGCGGGACTAATAAAAATCTAAACCGTGTACTAGACCTTTTAACGAAGGTCTTGCTAAAAGCGGGTAGCGTCTTGGCAAAGTAAGCCTTGGTAAGAAGGTCTAGGAACGAGATTACCTTAGTAAGCTTAGACCATAGAATTAATTAGCGGATATTGCTAACCTTTTTTGTTACCTTAGTAAGCTCAGACTATAGAATTAATTAGCGGACATACGTATATCCGCAAGCGGATATCGCTAACCTTTTTTGTTAAAAAGTTGATTCTATGGTCTGAGAGACTTTTCTAGCATTTCTTAAGCGATCCGACTTTGTTTGTATGTGGAGCAGTCACCTTCTTAAACGAAATTGATCTACCCCCCCATAATAGCTATTATCTTATAAATACCGTCAAATTGATCCGCAGAAGCAGCTCTATAATCGATCAATATATCTACCCTATTAGCCCCTGCGATGTTAAGCAGAAAGCGCCGCCGAACGGGCGATTCGCCTACTTAGGCTCTGCACGAAGCTTTGTATGAAGCTCTGCACGAAGCTCCGCACGAAGCTCCGCATGAAGCTCTGTATGAAGCTCCGCAAAGCTCTGCGTACGGAGGCTCTCTATGAAGCTCCGCACAAAGCTCCGCGAAAGCTCTGCGTAGGGAGGCTCTGTATGAAGCTCTGCACGAAGTCTTGCACGAAGCTTTGTATGAAGCTTTGCACGAAGCTCTGCACGAAGCTTTGTATGAAGCTCTGCACGAAGCTTTGTACGAAGCTCCGCACGAGGCTCCGCGTAGGGAGGCTCTGCACGAAGCTCTGCAAAGCTCTGTATACGGAGGCTCTGCACTAAGCTTTGTACTAAGCTCTACACAATGCTCTGCGTACGGAGGCTCTGCACGAAGCTCTGCATAAAGCTCTGTATGGAGCTCTACTTGAAGCTCTGCACGGAGCTCTGCTTGAAGCTCTGCACGGAGCTTTGCACGAAGCTCTGCACAAGGCTCTGCTTGAAGCTCTTCCCGAGGCTTTTCTCGAAAGCTCTGCACGAGGCTCTGCTCGAAGCTCTGCTTAAAGCTCTACTTAAAGCTCTGCACGAAGAGACCCGCAGTGCGATTGAGGACGTTGCGGATATCCATTTGGAGCCGTCGCTCCCGCTCTATCCTATAACTTCTTTAATTTTAAGTATCCGGCACCTAATACGGTAGCAGCTGTTCTAGTATCTTATTTAACCTTCTATCTCTATATATAATAAGTTTTTTATAGTAATATACTATAGGTTAGCTTAAATATTTATAACTTAGTAGTTAGTATATAATGAGGTTTAGAGGGAGATTATCTAGTATATTATAGATATTATATATCCACCTAGCTATAGTAAGTACCTTAAGGTACCTATTATAGATCTATATCGGTTTTATATATATTAGCTAGAGTTTAATAAAGTTATATATAGTCGCAGAATTGCTAATAACGCTTTTTTTTTTAATGAAAATGATCTTAAGACCTAAAAATACCTAAGTAATAAAAATAACATATTCTAAAAGCCTAGGTTCTATTATATAATCGATTAACTTTAGGTTCTATTATAAAATATTGGCGTTAAGCTATTCCAATATCCGTAACCTCCGTAACGCGGATATTGTTAGATTTACTAAGAAACCTTAGAAATGTGGCTTAGACGTAATTCTGGTAGTTTTATATAAACGTAGTTAGTCTACTTGCGGACCGATTAAAAATCCGCACCAATAGAATCACATCTGAGCTTGCTAAGGTAACCTTTTTTGTCAAAAAGTTGATTCTATAGTCTGAGAGACTTTTCTAAGGTTTTTTAAGCGATGCGACTTGTTTTATATGTAGAGTAGTTACCTTCTTTAACGAAATTAATCTACCCTCCTATAACAGCTATTATCTTAAAAATACCGTCAAATTGATCCGCAGAAGCAGCTCTATAATTGATCAATATATCTACCCCATTAGCCCCCGCAATGTTAAGCAAAAAGCGCCGCCGAACGGGTAATATATTAACAATTAAATTGCCCACCCCCTCTATAAACATAATATTAGTTAACCGGCAGACGCCTATCTAAATACTAACTGGAGTATCCGCTGAGCGGATATCGCGCTCGGTAATAAAGGAAGAGAAGATCAAAGTTATTTTAGAGCATTTACGGGACTGGCGATAGTCCTTTATTAACCTTTCTTTAGCGTGGCTATAGCTTAATACTAATAAAAGAGAAGGTATAAAAATAGATAAGGTGCAAAAAAAGAAGGCTAAAAAGAAGAGGGTAAAGAGGCTTATTGCTACCCTTTTAGGAGACGAGGAAATCTATAATATAATTATGGAGACTACGGATATCCATTTGGAACTAGTTAATGCGGTTATAAATATCCTTTATAAAGAGCTTTATAATCTTTAGTAGAAGACGGTTATCTTTGGCCTATAGAAGTTAGATCTAGAGTTTAAAGACGTTTAACTCTCGTAGGGCTATAAGGTAATTAGCTAATATGCCCCTTTACTCTACTAGCTAATGGAAGGATTATTAGTATAGCTAAGAACTAATAAATTACGAAATCTATACCTAGGGCGGGTTATTCTTCTTACGTCTATCCTTTTATTAGGCCGCGCTTAAAGCTTCACTAACTGCTTTACTTAGCTTCTTAGTCTTTATCTTTAAGGCATAGGTATAAAGCGTTAGGTTCTATTACTGCTTTATAGACTAAGGGTTATTAACGGATATATAACGTTTAACTGTTAAAAGATGGAATTGGCCGAACGCTCTAAGGAAGGTTATAATACTGGCGGCGAATATACTAGCGCTAACGTTGTTAAAGACTTACCTCTAATTAATATCCGCTTTTAATAATATCTATATTATATATAATAATTTTAACTACCTTAAGCGAACGCGATATTAGTTAATTGGAGACACTAGTATTTTCTATTCCTATACTACTAGAAAGCTTATCTGCGGATCTTATATTCCCCCTAGTGGCCTTCTTTAAAGTATACTATATAACTAGGTATAGCCTTAGATTAAGGATATTACTAAGGCGCCAGGTAATATATATAATAGCGTTTAAAATTAGATATCTATTTTTGTAATTGCAGATACTCTCTAAAGCATATACCCTACTACTATAAATAGTATTTTCAAATCTAACACCGAGCTTAAATATCCGCGTATGCTAGAGATTAATATTCTACCATTTATAAAGACAACTTATATAAACCTAGGCCCTATTATAGAGAGCAAGGCTTCTATAAATAGTAACTACCGCGTACTTAAGACGATCTTTTTAGAGTAACTATAGCTTAACCGCGATAATAATTTCTAGGACCGATTATATCTGGCATATGGTAACCAGAAAACCGTAAAGCTTATCTATACCTATAAGCGGGAGTGGGCGGAGGCTACGCTCTTATATAATACCTACTGTTGGGTATTACCTATTTTAGGTCTTTGGCACCTCCGGTTAAACTTCCTATATATAATTATAAGGACTTTCTTTAGTGGTAAGCAATATACATAGCAGTACTCTACGCTCTACACTTATATAAATTACCTTAGGCGATAAAATATACCTATAAAGTGCCCTCCCTTTTACCATCTTAAGGAGCTAGTACTGCATAGTTTTAATACCTATATTATTGCACTCTTCTTAACATATATCCGCGATAGGCTTAATATCTACGAAAAAGGTATAGTTAAAAGATATATTAGATCCTTAACGCCTGAGTAGTTTCTATAGCATATTAAGGATATCCACGCAGCGGGTTTTAGCTCTAAAGTTAGCCGCGAGGCTAATAAATTAGTTTCTCTGTAGCCCTCTACCCGCGGAGGTTCTTAGATTATAGATTAATTACTTATAGTTTCTAACTCTGCTACTACAAGCTAGCCCGCTTAGATTATTAATATAGAGTTCTTTAATTATATTTGGTATTTATAGGTGGTTAAAATATATAAAGTGTTAAAATATACTATTAAGCATACGGATATCGGCCTTTTAAAGTATACAATTGCCCGCCTTTACCTTTACTTTACTAGATTAAGGAGCAATAACTATATATTTAAAATAATATACTTCTAAAGGTTAGTTATAACGGAGGTATATAATCTAGTACTTTAGCGAGCTATACTTATAAATAGGCTAATTAATAATCGCGGAGAGCTAAATAGCTTTTTTAAAGCTGATTGACTTAATAAACTACTAAATCTTTAGCTAAAGAAGTTACTCTAATTACGCGGAAACTCGACCTTTAGAGTAGACTCTCTATTTAGGTAGAGTGTTCTTACTATAAGCTATACTGGACCTCTTTATACTAAATTTAAGAATGCGTTTAGTAAGCGAATGATATCTAATTATATAATTAAGTCTTTTACGGTTAATATCCAGTCCCTTATAGATATAATTACTAAGGATTTAATTATACGTTAATATATGCGGGACGTTAGGTTTAAGGCACCTACTATTCTTTAACTTAAATTAGAGCGGCTCTTATAGGGCGGCATTACTAATTTTAATATACGGATGTCTTATATTAGCGGTTTACTATATAACCCTTATAAGGACGGATTTAATAAGGCTATAGATAATATACTAGAGGACTTTTAAATGCTTAGGCTTATAGTACGTTTCTATCTTAAATATATTAATTAAGTTCTTTTTATTAATATTAACTCTAGCTAGCGTATAATCTTCTTAGCGCGTAGTATATAACGTAGCGGTAAGCTATTTTATAGTACGGATATATAAATATCTTTATCTTAGCTTATGCGGATATTATAATATTAATTAAATATATCTATTAAATATAAGGCAGAGGCTTAATTCCTACATATATAGTAGTAAAAAGGTAAGAGCTACTATTTTATTATTATAAACTAGTAATAATAGCTAACCCACAGCAACAGCTAACTTATATCTACTTATATTCGATATCTAGTAGCCTAGTATTGCGTATAAGTATAATAATACTACGCCTTAAGAACGCAAGCTTATCCTTTATTTTACTTAGAGAATCTTTAAACTTATTAAACCGGCGATCTATAGCTTAAATATCTTTTGCTATATTAGTTACCCGTTTATAAACTATATTAATATACGCAGAAATAGCAATTATTAAATATACCCTAATAGACCTAGTGCTAGCGGAAGCGGTAACAGCACCTAGCGTGCTAGTAATTGGCGAAAGAGTTAAAGAAGCAGCGGCAGAGCGGGTACCTCTACGGCCGCGCGTACTACTATAAGTAGGAGTCTTAATTAGAGGGGAGGCCTTAGTAGGGGGGGAGGCGTAGTAGCGTAGGTGGGAATAGTACGAGAATAAAGCTATGCGGATATTAGCAATATCCGTATTATTAACACGCGGATATTATACCTTCTTAGTAGGCGTTTTAGCTAGACTATTAGCAAAAGCTAACTTCGCACGTTTTTTGCCCTAAGGCGTAACCGGCTCTAAATTTAGTAAACCCTTTTATACGCGTGTTAGCTAACAGAATAATAGTATACTATTAGCACGTACCTTTCCGTATGGCCTGCTACCTATATAATATCTTAAGCACACACCCCTAAAATAAGGCCTAGAATCCTTCTTATAAACGCAATATTTATAGCTATACTTCTTATATAGAGTATATAGCGGGTTACGCAGCTTACTAAAGCTACCCTTAATATTCTAGACGTGTATTAATATCCGCTAGCGACTTTCCTTTATATTCTCCCAAACACCAGCTTTTAGAGTGTACTATTTATTTACTAACGGCACTTAGATAGAAAGGCGCTTATTTATATTCGTAGTACTATAAAGATTACGAGGGCTATAGAGATCGCGAGGGCTACGGAGATTGTGGGAGTTGGCGTTATTAAGATTTTTATCTTTACCGCTATCTAAAGATTCGCTATTTAAAGAAACCTTATAAATATCTAGGTTGCTATAAGAGGTAAATTAGTAAACAAGATATTAAAATAGTATAACTAATATATATAATTTAATGGCTATCTTAGTCTTTAGATTTGTATTAGTAGCCTTTTTAGCCTACTTTTTAAGAAAAGAAGATAAACGAGCCTTATTAAGCCTCCTTTTAGAGGCATTAGGTAGCAGTAGTAGAGAGGTAAATAGCGAAGAAGTAGACGGCAAAGAAACTAACAGCAAAGTAGTTTACGGCAAAGATACAGGTAGCAAAAAGGTGCGTGGATTTTTAGCGGATTTTGCTCTATCTATATTTTTATTATCTACTAAATCCTATAAAGAGCGCTTTAGTATATATTTTCTAAAATTATATTAGCTATAGGCACAATTTAGTATTAGAAAGCTTACTCTTTAGGAATAGAGCCTAAAGGCTTAGTAAGAGTAGCTATGGCGTGCTTAATAGCATCCTTATTTATTTCGCGTATATTAAGTTCCTTAACCACCTAGCTGCTGGTATTCGCATTAATATCGTTTATAGGTGTAAATAAAGGCATTATAGATAGTAGAATGCGAAGGGATAGTAGATAAAACAACAATAATAAAGTTTGCGGTGCGGTGCTATAAGGTAAAAGGTTAGTAGAGGAAGAAGAGGTGCGGAGGTTAATTAAAGGTAAATATCTACGCTACTAATTTTATTAAATTAGCTCACTAATAAATAATTGCTACTATAGTAACTTACCTTAGTAATTATTAACGGTGCGGATATATAAATATCTTTATCTTAGCTTATACAGATATCTTTATCTTAGCTTATACAGATATATTTATCTTAGTATATATAGATATCTTTATCTTAGCGTATGCGGATATTATAATATTAATTATACCTATTAAATATAAGGTAGAGACTTAATTCCTACTTATATAGTAGTAGAGAGGTAAGAGCTACTATTTTATTACTCTAAACCCATAATAGCAGTTAACCCGCAGCAACAGCTAACTGGTATTTATTTAAATTTTATATCTAGTAACCTGGCGTTGCGTATAAGTGCTATAATACTATACCTTATAAACACAAGCTTATCCTTTATCTTACTTAGAGAATCTTTAAGCTTACTTAACTGGCGATCTATAGCCCGAATATCTTTCGCTATCTTAGTCACCTATTTATAAACTATATTAACGCGTATAGAAACAGCAATTGCTAAATATACCCCGATATTTTCCGTGCTAGCGAGAGCGGTAGTAGTACTAGAAGCAGCACTAGGCGTACTAAGAATTAGTAAAAAAGTAGGAGGAGTAGCGGCAGAATAGATGCCCCTATAGCTACGTATATTACTATAAGTAAAAGTTTTAGGGGAAGGGGAGATCTTTAGAGGGGGGATAGTGTGGGTATAAAGCTATACGGATATTAGTAATATCCGTATTGTTAAAATGCGGATATTATACCTTTTTAATAGGCGTTTCAGCTAGACTACTAGCAGAAGCTAATTACGCACTTTTTTTGCGCTAAGGTATAACCGGCTTTAGCCTTAATAAACTATTCTATATACGTGTTAGCTAATAGAATAATAGTATACTATTAGCATATACCTTTTCGCATAACCTACTACTTAAGTAATATCTTAAGCACGCACCTCTAAAATGTAGCCTAGAGTTCTGCTTATAAACGCGATATTTATAGCCTTACTTTACGTATAGAGCGTATAACGGATCGCGTAGCATACTAAAGCTACCCTTAATATTCTGGACGTGGGTATATATTTGCTAGTAAGCTTCCTTTATATTCTCCTAAGCGCCAGCTTTTAGGGTGTATTATTTATTTACTAACGGCACTTAAATAGGAAGGCGCTTATTCGTGTTAATATCTAACATTATAGCTTAGGCCGTCTACGTACTATAGAGCTTATAAGGGCTATGGAGATTATAAGAGAATAGAGGAGGGCTTTTAGAAGAGTTAGCATTATTAAGATTATTCTTTTTATTATTATCTAAAATCTCTAATATTTCTGTTAGGTTATTATAAGAGGTAAATTAGTAGATAAGATAGTAAAAGAGTATAGTTAATATATATAATTTAAAGGCTATCTTATACTAAATATTTTGCGCAGCAATTCTATTAACCTGCCTCTTAAGAGAAGTAGAAGTATAATAAGGATTAAACTTCTTAAAAGTAGCAAGCAACGAAGAAATAAGCGGCTTAAAGGCAGGCGGCGAAGAGGTAAGTAGTAAAGAAGTAGGTAGCAAAAAGGCTGGCAGTAAAGAGGTAAGCGGATTTCTGGCGGATTTCGCAATAACCTTATTATAGTGCTCTACTAGATCTAATAAAGAGTGCTTTATTACGTATTTCCTAAAATTATATTAGCTGTAGGTATAATTTAGTATTAGAAAGCTTACTCTCTAGGTAGAAAATTTAAAAGATTAGTAAAAGAAAGAGCGTCCTTAAAAGCGTCCTTAATTATTTTATCGTCAACGTTGCGCGTATTAAGTTTCTTAACTAAATAGCTGTTAGACGTATTTAGAGGTATAAAAGAAGGCATTATAGATAGTAGTATGCTAATAGACAATAGATAAAACAACAATAATAAAGTTTATGGTGCGATGCTGTGAGGTAAAAGGTACGAAGGTTAATTAAAGGTAAATATCCGCGCTATAGATTTTATCAAATTAGCTTACTAATAAATAATCACTGTTATAGTAACTTACCTTAGTAAATATTAACTATTTTATATACGCTTATTTATAACGCGCAAATCCTTTATAGTTAAATTACTACTAATTAAAGTAAGTGGGCGCCGTTTAGTTAACTTACAAAGTGATATTAATATAGAATTACCGCTTAATTAAGGTATTAGAGAAGGGTTATAAGCGGATATTAGGTTTACTTAGTAAGCGAATTTTTTACTTTTAAAATGCGCAGATATATCCTTTTATTTTCTTTTACTATAAGGGGAATCTAATATTAGCTAAGAGGCTTAAGGTATAGTAGCCTAAGAAAAACGGATAATATCTAGTTAAGAGGATTATAAGATACTTAAACTAAATGGCTAATATAATATAGGTTCTACGGGTTTTAGAAGCTTTAGGTATAAACCTTAGTATCTCTTTAGATAAGAATCTAATAGACTATTTAAATACGTATGTAGAGATTAATACTTAATACTTAGATATTAATTAGAGCTCTGCCTAAGTCTTAGTTAAGTTAATAAATAAGTAAAACGCTAAGGAATATTAAATACCAATCTACTAAAGCTGCGTTATATCTAAAACCAAGGGCGAAGATTAAGCACTAGGCTGTAGGTTCTAAGCTATACTCAGTTTAGAGAGCGGAGATTAAATATTAGACTATAAATTCTAAGCCGCACCTAATTTAAAAGGCGGGGATTAAGTATTAGCACGCGAATTCTAAACTGCGCCTAGTTTAGAGGGTAGAGATTAAGTATTGGCCTATAAACCCTAAGCCTTAGAGTTTCCTAGAAGCGGAGATCTAGTATTATAACTTAAATCCTAAGCCTTAGGATTTTCTAGGAGCGGAGATCTAATACTATATTACGAATTCTAAATTTCCGGATTTCCTACTACCTGGGAACTAGTGCTACGGTATAGATCTTAAACTTTAGAATTTTTCGTAATTAGAGATCTAGTGCTGTATTATAAATATTAAACCTTAGGCTTATCTAAAAGTTAAGACTTAGTATTACACTATAAGCTCTAATACTTAGACTACCCTAAGGATTTGGATTTAATGCCGCGCTATAAGTTTTAATATCCGGATTACTCTAAGGGTTAAGACTTAATACTTTGCTGTAAGCTCTAATATCCAGATTGCTCTAAGGGCTAAGACCTAATACTGCGCTATAAGCTCTAATATCTGGATTATTCTAAGGGTTAAGATGCGGAGCTACCTTATAAGCTATAATACCTAGCCTACCTTAAAGACTAGTTTTTAATACTATAGTATAAACTTGGATATCCGGGAGCTATAGGGAGTTAATGTTTATTATTATAGTATAGACCCTAATATCCGAGAGGCCGGTACTTAATACCTAATAACTAACACTAATTATTGCCCTAGGGCTGTTAATACCCGGCCTAACTTTGGGATTCTAGATATCCGCTCTACGTTAAAAACTAAACCTAACTATCGCGTTACTAGGACTAATATCTGTTATAGGGTATTAGTATACTTAGCTTAGAGGTATTCTACTAGCTAGAGTTTAAGCTAGCTAGCTACGCGTTCCTACTAAATATAGGCTAAGAAGGTAATAGTATCGGCAGCCCTGTATACGGATTTTCGGTGGATATTAATTAAGGTAGCTGGGCTACTTATATTTGCGGATATTAAGCTGCTAATACTATACGCCTCTCCGCTACCCTAGACCGTGATAATATCCGCTCTACGCTATCTTTTAATTTGCTTACTAATGCTAATAGCTAGCTCTTTACCTAATTTGCCTTTTCTACCTCCGCTTAAATAAAGGCAATAAACTTATCTAGATTATTACTAAGCTAATTATAATTATAATTAGGTAGGTTTTTCTTAAGCGCCTTATAGCTAATTATATACTAGGCACAGCTATAAAAGGCGGCAATTTGCTTATCGGATATAATATAGCTTAAGGTTAAATTCCAAACAGTATATTAATATTTTTTCTCTATCTAGTTATAGAACTAGTTTTTTATGCTTACGGCAAAGGCCTTTTAGTATATCTTTCTTAAAATCCCCTCTATATACGGCTTACGGATATTAAACTCTTTAAAAGCCCATAAAGTAGAATTATAGTTAGAGTAATAACCCTGGCTACTAGTAGACAGAGACTATTCCTTATAGTTCTCTAATATAATCTTTTATAAGCAGCCCTTTTCCTTATTTATAAGAGCATATATATAATAGGAGAAAGCTACTCTTTTCTTAGCTTTAGTCTTTAGGCGCTACGCTGGCTTCTTTAGTAGAATATCCATAAGTAAAACTACGGATATTCCACTTAGACTAAGCTCTCGCCCTATATTAAATACGGATAGATTAGAATTAGCATCGCTATATATAGACACTCTTAAAGATATATTACTAGCAAAATTAGTAGCCCCGTCCTCTTATAGCACCTATCGCTTAATATAATATTCGCGGCTAAGTTAACTTAACTAAGATCGGAAGGCTCTACCAGTATAACTGCGATTTTTAGCTGGCCTAGCAATATCCTTACGTAGACCTTTATACCAATCCTCGATTAAAAATATCGCCTTACCTATTTAACCACTACTATAAGCACTATGTCTAAGTCGTTGCCATATTATATTAATAGACTTGTCTTTATATATGTAATACTACGCAACACAGTTAATATTAGGAATATTAGTGCCATAGGTAAGCGCGTTAGAGGAGAGCAGAATATAGATTTCTAAGTTAGGTTTTCTAAACTCCTTATATAGTCTGTCTTTATCTATAATAGCTAATAATATATAATAAAGCTAAACAGCTCTTCTAGCCTATGCTTCCTAGTACCTATAATATACTAACTATAAACAAATTAAGTTCCTGCCTAGTAATATTAGGTCCTTTAAATTAAGAAAGATAATTGTCTTTAGGATCCGGTAGGGAGTTAGCGTATATTAGATTTTCTGCTTAGCGGATATAGTAGTATATGCGCGGTCTATAATAAAGTATAAGCTCTTAAAGGACTTCTTACTTCCCTATTTAACGTATTCTCTAATAATTAATAGATTTAGCCGGTCAATTAATGTCCGTACTATATTAATATTATTTTAAAAGCCCGCCAACTCTTAAATAATCTTAAATGTTATATTATTAAGCGTTGCAGTATAAGCAAACTAAGGCTTCCGCCCTAATAACGACCGCACTTTCTATAGCTGTGTATATAAATTCCGGAATAAACCCCCCTAATTAGCTATAAGGTGTACCTTATTAATTACTACTAAGCTAATATACGCACAAAAGGTAGAGTTAGTAAGAGTTTTATAGAACCTTTCGCTAACTAACAGCTCTGGCAATATTAAAATATGGGTGTATACTCTAATGCGGATTTCTCGTAAAAAACGTATAGATATTATCTTAGTGTATACGTAAACCGGCCTTATTCTAGGAAGCTCCTTAATCTTTACCTTTTACTCCACACTAATTGCATTAAGTGGTAAGATAATAATTACTACTAAGGCCTAAAGAAGACATAGCATTGCTTGTATTATTATGCTCTTGCTAAATAAGGTTTTTGTAATAAGTATTATATCTTTTTTCTTAAACAGCAGCCACCTAAGGGCTTTAAGCTACTCCGTACGTCCGTAATACGGATATAAAAAAGCAATAGCCTTATTAACCTTGCTTAGCTACTAGGCCTTACTCTCCCCACAAAGCGCAAGAAGCTAATCTTAAAAGTCCTATAGCCGTTACTCCTAGTCCGTTCTATAACTCCTTTAAGTCTAATTATCTAACACCTAATGCGGCCGCGGCTGCTCTAGCACCTTATTTAACTTCCTCCCTCTCCGCCTAGTGGGTTTTGGTGCCGGCATATGGTAGATTTGCTTAGATATCTGTGACTTAATAGTTAGCACATAATGAGGTTTTAATAGGTGTTATACACTATAACGCAGACGCTATATATCCGCTAGGCTATAATGGGTTCTTTAGAGTGGCTATTATAGATCTATATAGGTTTTATATATATTAGCTAGCGTTTAATAAAGTTATATATAGTCGCAGAATTGCTAATAACGCGTTTTTTTTTAAATAAAAATAATTATAAGACCTAAAAATACCTAAGTAATAAAAATGTTATATTCTAAAAGCCTATATTCTGTTGTATAATCAATTAACTTTGGGGAAGGATATAAAATACTAGTGTAAAGTTATTTCAATATCCGCAACCTTCGCAACGCGGATATTACTAAAAAACTAAGAAACGTTAAAAATGTAGTTTAGACGTAATTCTGGTGGTTTCGTACAAATGTAGTTAGTAAGCTTACGGACTAATTAAAAATCCGCACTAATAGAATTACGTCTAAGCTTGCTAAGGTAAGGAACGAGACAAGTCTGGTACACGGTTTGGAAATTTGTTAGTCCCTCGCGCCAATTTATATGTAATTCTTATACAAACTTACGCGCCATACTAATTTTTCAGCTATTAATTAATAACGAACTAACGCCTTTATAAATAATCGGCCAACGTTATATTCTAGAACTTTATAAGGCAATTCTAACGCTACTAAAATTATTGCGAACAGCCTAGTGGTTACTGCTACGTTTCGCCTTAAATAAGCGGATCGCCCCTTTAAAGCTGTGCTTAAAACTCTACTATTATTAATTAATAATAAACCAACGCCTTTATAGACAATCGGCCAACGTTATATTCTAAAACTTTATATAGCGATTCTAATGCTGCCAAAATTATTACAAATGGCCTAGTGGTTACTGCTACATTTTGCCTTAAATAAGCGGGTCTTCCCTTTAAAGCTCTGCTTAAAACTCTGCTTAAAAGCCCTACAGAGCTCTAAAGCTCTACTAACACACAGCACTAATACAATCGTCTCTACAAATGTCTCTACGAATGTCTCTATAATTGTCCGTACAGCTGTTAGTATAAATATCTCTACAAATGTCTGCACAAACGTCTGCACAAACGTCTGCACGAATGCCTGCACGAACGCCTGTACAAACGCCTGCACGAATGCCCGCACGAATACCTATACAAAGCTCTATATAAAGCTCTGCACGAGGCTCTGCTTAAAGCTCTAGTCGAAGCTCTGGTCGAAGCTCTGGTCGAAGCTCTGGTCGAAGCTCTGGTCGAAGCTCTAGTCGAAGCTCTTGTCGAAGCTCTGGTTGAGGGTCTGCTTGAAGCTCTGGTCGAAGCTCTAGTTAAGGGTCTGCTTGAAGCTCTGCTTGAGGGTCTAGTCGAAGCTCTGGTCGAGGGTCTGCTCGAAGCTCTGGTCGAAACCCTATATAGAGCCCTAAAGCTCTACTAACACGCAGCACTAATGTATTAGGAAGGTTCTATAATTGGCCATATAACCGCCTATATAATTAATTGTTATATAATTGTTTTTATAGATAG